>Ga0099823_1002111_pt1 | contig 17618 bp, 12 predicted proteins | sample CowpearedBW_FD_76831 | JGI IMG/M metagenome (GOLD analysis project Ga0099823, IMG submission 76831) | Root nodule microbial communities of legume samples collected from California, USA - Cow pea red BW | ecosystem: Host-associated > Plants > Roots > Nodule | place: USA: California | collected...
AAAAATTATTTTTCATAATTTGCTACAATGTGTACATTGAGGTTTATGCATAAATTTCATAAAATTTCGATTGAGGCTAATGTGTTCATGACCGATCACTTTCATTTCTTGTACTTCAGAGACCAATGCAAAATGCTGTCGAAATTTTGTGAAGTTTATGATGTTTGACTTCTTTGTATATGTGTTAGCAAATTATGAAAAATAATTTTTTTGAATGGGTAGGGCCTCACCTTGTGAGAGTTAAAAGTTTGAGATTGATTGAGTTTTTTACGAACATAGTATGGATCGAAGCTGGATGAACGAGCGTCGCATAAGTGAAGAGTATGAAAAGGGGGTTTCTGAGTTTTTGCAATATGTTCAAGAACACACAATCTCAAGTAACGGGACATATTTTTGTTCTTGTGTTCGTTGTCTTATTCAAATACGTCATGACTTGGGAACAATGCGTGATCATCTATTCATCTTTGGCATAATGAGAAGTTATACACTTTGGACTTGGCATGGAGAAGTATTAGACAAGCCTACAACGTCACGAGGAACAGATTATGTAGACGATTGGATGAATGATCATTTAGAAGATATGGTACGTGATGTTGGGGAGGAGAATTTTGGAAAAATTCATTTATATGATTCTTTTAAGTCTAATTCAGAGGAAGAATTGTACCCAAGATGCATTAACTTTACGCGGCTGTCAACAACTTTGAAATTATTCAGTTTAAAAGCAAGGCATGGATGGACGAATACAAGTTTCACAAAACTGTTGGAGTTGTTAAAGGAGATGCTTCCAGAAAATAACATGTTACCTATCCGTAATTACGAGGCGAAGAATCATATATAATTGTAACTCCAGAATTATGCTGAAAGTATTATGAAACTGTTCTGAGAATTTTATGATTTTCAAGTGTAGGAATGTTGTAAAAACAACTAAATTTTAAAAGAAAAACAGAGCAGTTTAACGTCTGTCGGTGCTCTGACAGATTTTATTTAACGTCTGACCATACCAGGGCCGACGTTATTTAACGTCTGGCAAGCACTGACAGACGTCAAATTGCTCTCGTTTTTTCCTCCATTCAGCGCGAAAATTGACGTCTGCTGCTCGTGGCTCCGACGTTGGATAACATCGGACCCCTAATGCACCAACGTCAATTAACGTCTGCTAAGTTTTTGACGTTATTTTGACGTCACCCAATACGACGTCGGTGTTTGGGCAGGCGTCAAAGGTCGAAAATATCGGACGTTCAAAGACTTTTTTGTGTTAGTGGGGTTGTCCCACAAATAATAATATATTTTAAAAAATAATATAATTTTCATGTGGAAGATGAAAGTCCATGGGTTGGCCCTGGTCCACATGGCTTTTGTAGGGTTTTTGGCTCTGTGGGCTTCTTTGATGTGGGCTTTTTTTCAATGTGGGTTTTTTTTTGCTCTAGCCCACATGGGCCAAGGCCAAACCCTGTGGGTTGGACCGAATTGACACCTCTACCTCCTACTCTTCATTGAGCTAGAAGAACCCCATCTTATTCCATGTAAGTTGACCTTCAAACCCTATATTCTCCTCTTTAGCACTATTTTTCATAGTCCAATAGAGGTTCCTCGGGATAACCTCGTTTTCTTTCTGGGTCAGTGTTTCCAGCACACGAATCGGCTCCTGGAGCTATTGTGCTTGTTTATTGAGTACTTGTGTCTTCCGCTAAAATTTGTATAGGTAAGGGAAGCTAGGTTTCTTACTGCTTTCAAGTTCTTATGCCTGTTTGGTTGATTTTATGTGTTGGGTGCTTGATATATGTTGTTGGTTGCGTGAAAATATGTTGCTTGTATTGCTATGGTGATTTGAATCTGGTTCTGCACGAGAGAGAGAAATGAGTTTTGCTGGAGTCACCCAAGCGAGTAGGTTGTTCGCTCAAAACAAAAGCTCTCGCTTAAGCGAGGAACTCTCGCCTGAGCGAGAACAACAGCACCTCACCCCCTCTCTTTTTCGAGGGCTCGCGTAAGCGAAGGCCACTCGCCTGAGCGAGAGTAGTCTCGCTTGAGCGAGTTGGGCTAGCTTGAGCGAGACCTCGACGTGCCCACTGTTGCAAACTCGCCAAAGCGAGATCTGATAGCTCGAGCAAGGGGTTCCTCTCGCCTGAGCGAGAGCTCCTTCGTCTGAGCGAGATTGATAGTGTTGATTGGATAAGTGTATGTTTTCTAATGTTTGGTTGGTGTGCTACTTTACAAAGTCATGTATGATGCCTTATATGTATTATATACATGACATAATAGGAATGAAATTAATGAGTTTGGTATGATCATACAGATGGAATATGATTGGATGGTTGGTTATATACATTGGCATGAGATTGATATGCATGATAATTTTATGCTGGTTGGTAAGACATGATTTTGGTGTAGTTTAGGACGTAATTCCATGAACCTCTAGGTGCGATCTCATGGTGGTGCCTCATGATCAGGACGTAATTCCACGAAGGTTTCGTGGTGGTGCCTCATGGTCAAGACATAATTCCATGACCCATGTTAGTGGGAGCTCATGGTAGTGCCTCATGGTTAGGACGTATATCCATGGAGGTTTCGTGGTGGTGCCTCATGGTTAGGACGTAATTCCATGGAGTTTTCGTGGTGGTGCCTCATTATATAATTTGGTAAGGATTCAAGTAAGGATTGCATTCTAACACTCTAAAGAGTCAGTGAGTCTCATGTAGAGCGTACTGACTAAAGTGGTGAGATTAGTAGGACGCCCTAGTCTTTGGCAGGATAATGACCTTAGATGTTTGAAGGCTAACTTTGTGCGTGATAGGGTGAAACCCATTGGCAATGGCTCTGCAAAGCAGTAGAGGCCACCATAAGTGCAAGCATATAGTGAATCCGACTGATTTTATGTATCCGAATAATTGAGTGTTAGTGTTGTGTTCGTTGGTCATCACATGCTTAGTTTTATGTATCTTTACCTTTTAAATTCATGTGTTCAATTGTATGATAAAATATTTTTACTCTAGTTTACCCTTTCTGTTTGCTTGTGTGTCTCGTGTGTGGTTTTCTCCTTTTGCGATGATCATCAATTTATTGATGTGGGCAGATGTGGGAACTCCTCGTGGTCATCAAGGTGATGGAAATTCTGTTGTGTAGTTATTCTTGAGTTGGATTCCCTGCTCCGAGTATTCTTTAAGGTCGAGGCCTATGTACTACCTTGTATTTTGGATACTGTTCAACTTTTATCTTGTTTTGTTAATGGCATCGTGGTGTGTCTTAGACTTTCTCTCCAAGTATCTTGGATAACTGTAAAGAGTGATATTTATACTACACAATATTACTCTTTATATTACTTTGTGTGATATTTCATTTAATTACGCCTATCTTTTAAATGGGACGTTACAAAATCAACTAACAAAAATTAGTGTTAAAGATATAAAAAGTTTACAAAAAAAAGAACAATTACAGTATCAATTTCAGACTTCATTGAGTTTCCTTTTTCTAACTTTTTGATAACCTTTTGCAATATTCTTCTTAGCTTAACAAAATCTCTTGCATTAAAGAAACTGGCAATATTTCAATATAAAATATTATTAATTATAAATACATAAGGCTAGCAATATGTCATAGAGGTATTTTTCTTGCTTTTTAGTAGATACCTTAAAATTCCAAAATGCTTATTTTCTATTATTTCTTAGAAATTTTAATGGTACTTTTGTCTTTATAAAATATGTTATATGCATTTATATCATTGTAATTAATGGAATTAATTATCCCAAATTTCAATGTAAAAATAATAAAACCTATGCACATTAATTATTTTTTAACTAGTGCCCTTAATGTGCATTGATTTTATTATTTTTACATTGAAAGTTAGAATAATTAAGTTCCTTAAGTAAAAATTATAAATGCATATAACATATTTTATAAAGACAAAATTGTCCTTTGAAATTTTTAAACAACACTGATACAAGATAAGCACTTTGAAATTTTTAAGGTCTCTACTAAAAGTTTTGGTAATTAATTTTTTTTATATTGATAAGTTTATGTATTTATAATTAATAATTTCAGATATTGAAATATTGTTTCCCTTTTAAATACAGGGGATTTTGTTAAGTTAACATAGATGTTGCACAAGGTTATCAAATTAGAGAAAATAAATTCAATGAACTCTTATATTAATACTTAAGAGTATTTTTGTCCTTTAAATAGAATAAAACTGCATTAATAGTTATTAGGTCATATTTTATTTATTATCACAATTAACTATGAATTTTTACAATATTCAATGTATATTAATCATCCTTAACTAGTACCCTTAGAGCACTCGTTAGTAAGACCCATATTAAATTTATAGAATCCATTTTATAGTTCACGAAGTCAACACTATTTTTGTTCAATCTTTAGATGATCCAAAAAAGTTAAAGCTTCCACCTTTGGAGGTAAGATTTTGAACAAAACAAATCACCAATTAGCGTTCAAATTCTCTTAATTGTGTGGGTTTTTGAGGATGCTAAATGCAAATATAAGAAACTAGTGGTTTGAGGCTCCACGTAGAAATAGAGGCACATCAACTGTGTGATAAACTAGTGGTTTTCATGGTAGCCGTGGAGAAAACTTCAAGCGAAGAGTAACAAATGAACGTTTTCCAGAGAGGAAGAAAAATGTAAACATTGGGAAAGTAAATTTTATTATTTCTTATTGATTAAAAAGCTTGATACATATTCACCGGATAAACCTATATAAATAGGCTTTTTTGCAAAGCTCTTAGATTCCTGATTTTAATCAGTAATCGTTACTTACTTAACGTATCTAATATCCCCCCATCAAGATGATGGTGGATATTCATCAATCCAAGCTTGGAAACAATAGATCTCGATGATGTAAGGTTTTTGTAAAGATATTAGCAAGTTGTTTCTTAGATTGGATTAAAAGGAGACAAAAGAGGTTCGCTTGAATCTTCTCTCAAATCACATGACAATTTATGTCAATGTGCTTCATGCATTCGTGAAAAATGGAGTTATGTGCAATATGACAAGTAGATTGGTTGTCACAATTGAGAACAATTAGAGAGTAGTGATGAGAGCGCAATACTCAACTTCCGAGGATGATCGAGAAATAGTGTTTTGTTCTTTGATTTCATGAAATCATAAAGGACCCTAGGAAAACATAATAGCCTATAGTTAACCTTCTGGTATTTGGACAGGTTGCCCAATCAAAGTCACTAAAGACTTTTAGCTAAATGATGGAGTCTGAAGTAAAAAGAGCAAAAAAGGCCTTGTGAGGGATTTCCTTTAAGGTATTTGAGAATGTGTTGAATAGTTTTATGATGTTGAATAGTAGGTTCCTACAAAAAGTGACCTAATAAATGTATAGAAAAACTAATATTTGGTCTAGTATTAGTTAGGTATAAGAGATTACCTATAAGTTTGTAAGGATTCAACATTATGTGGAGGATCCTTAGATTCAAACAGATCTTTAACATTTCATATTATAGGAGTAGAACAAGGTTTGTTGGCCAACATGCCTTTTTTTTGTAAAATATCTTAGGCATATTTCCTTTGGCATAACTGTATTCCCTTTTTAGGTTGTGCCACTTCAAAGCCAAGAAAGTACTTGAGCTTTCCCAAATGTTTGATTCTGAAAGCTTTATGTAAAGTAATCTGAATTCTTTGTATTTCATCCAGAGAGTCCCCTATGAGAATCACATCAGCTACATAGAAGAGTAGAGCAAAGAAATTAGTGGAAGACATTTTAACTAAAAGAGAATAGTCAGATTTTGATTGAGTGAAACAAATAGAAACAAGAAAGGAACATAATTTATTAAATAACTGCCTACTGACTATTTTAAGCCATATAGGGATTTGACGAGTCTGCAAACTTGATTTTGTTCTCTAACTTTAGGACTAGGAGGAGGTATTATATATACTTCCTCATTCAAATCACTATGTAGGAAAGCATTATCCATGTCTAATGGACGTAAGTACCAGTTTTTTATTGTTGCAACAATTTATAAAATCCTCACTTAGTTAGTTTTGCCATAGGAGAGAAAGTATCAAGATAATCAACTCCATCTTGTTATGTGTATCCTTTTGCTACCAAACACACTTTATATCTTTCTATACTTCCCTCTTATGTGTGCTTGAATTTATATACCCATTTACATCCAATGGGTATTTTCCATTTGGTAAATCTATCAAATACCAAGTGTTGTTGTCCTGGAGAGCTTTAATTTCTTTGTCCATAGCTTCAACTAATACATATTTTTGACGAGCTTCACTATAAGTTTGAGGCTCATTCGTAATGGATATAGTAAGGGTAAAACGTAAATGTTTCTCAAATAGAGAATCATATGGAACGGAAGAAATAGGATAAGGAGTTTTTAAAATATTCCTATTTATAATAGAATTATCTTTACAAATATAAGAATACTTGACATGGTGAAAATAATCATTCAAATATTTTGTTGCTCTTCTAGACCTTCTATAATGCCTTTGATTTTGATAATCTTCTTGGGTATTTTCTAGGGTAGCAGTTTTAGTATCTTCTTCTTCATTGTTGTCATGATTAGTGGCAATAATATCCAAGTTTTCATTTGTAGAGGATCCAAAAATATTGTTATCATCACTATTATGGCTTTCATTCTTGTTGTAAACGTACTCAAAATATCCAAAAGGAAAACTAGAGTAATTCTGATCAGTAGTGTCAAAAATATTTTGAGTATTGGCATCTCTGTAAGGAAAAACATTTTCATAAAAAATGACAACAAAAATTTTGTTCACTTTAATGTTAAGAAGAGTATATCCTTTTATACCGGTTTTGTATCCAAGAAAAATACACTTTTTGGATCTTGGGTCAAATTTGTTCCTGTTATTTACAAGGATAGAGGCAAAACATAAAAATCCAAATACTTTTAGATCAAGATATGTAGGAGGTTTTTTGTAGAAGAACTCATAGGGGACTTTCCAAGGAGAACAATAGTGGGTAATCAATTAATTAAATGAATAACAACATAGGACCAATATGATTTAAGTATGTTAAACTAAAAGATAAGACTTCGAGCAATATTTAAAATGTGTTGATGTTTGCGCTCAACAATAGAATTTTGTTAGGGAGTTTCAAAACAACCCTTTTGATGTATGGCACCAACATTATTGTATAAATCAATGTATGTAAATTCTTGGCCATTATCAAATCTAAGAGTTTTTATATTTATACCAAATTGATTTTTAGCATAAGTAACAAAGTTCAACAATAAATTTTTGTTTTCACTTATGGCATGCATAATAAATTCATTTGTGTCTGCTATAATCATCAACTATACTCAAGAAATATTATGCCCATATATATATATATATAAGGTATAACAGTAGGATCCTAGATGTCAACATGTATAAGATCAAAAAATTTAGACGATCAATTAGTACTATTCTAAATGAGAGTTTATGTTGTTTGGAATAATGACATATGTCACAAACATTTTTATAGCTAGCCTGAACATAGACAAAAACTTTACAAATTTGTTCAACTATTTTATTTGTCGGATGACCTAATCTATAATGCCATAGATCAGTCAAATTCTTTAGAGCTTAGGACATAATTAATAAAAGAAAAATTCTTATCAGAAATCGAAGTGAACTCATCCAAGTAAGACAATCCTTTCCTCATGCTAGCTTGCCCAATCATCCTCAATGAAGTACTATCTGACAAAACTTGGAAAAGAAAATTAGTTGGTAGTTTAAATCCTTAATCAAATTTTGCACAAAAAATAAGATTCAAAGAAAAATCTAGAATGTAAATAACATTAAAAAGAATAAAATCTTTTGAAAATCGAATTGTTCCAGCATAATATATAGTGATAAAAGTATTATTAGGTAGTTTAACACGCACAGGTTTATTTTGTAAAAAGTAACATAATTTTCTTTAGTCTAAGCGACATGGTCAATAGCCCCTGTGATGTAAGATAATATGGGTTCTTTTTATATTTTACGAATATAGTATTGAGGTCATTAAGAAAACCCAGTGAAGATTTCCACTGGACATTAAGAGAGCAAGCTATCTAGATGTTAAGGTTCACTTCAAGACGTTCTAGAGAAGGAAGGGATGGATTTTAATAGGAACATAAATTCCAAATTGAAATGGTGAAGAAAAAAGTAAAAAAATGGAAGATATGAAATGGAAATGGAAATGGAAGCAAAGGAGCACGCCACTTGAAGGGTGGCCAAAAGGCTATCCAACCCTTAAGATGAGTGGTGAAGCCGACCCTTGAGCTTATTCAAGATAAGGCAAGGAGGAGCTTTTCTCCAATGGAGAAAAACATACATCAAATGGTTTACACAATGTGTATAACAAACTTTAATTGATAAACCATTTTACAAGACAAGGAGCACCCCTTATATAGATAAGTTTTAAGGGCCTCTATGCAAAAGTAAAAGTGTACAAGGGCATGTCTACAAATAAGAAACCCTAACTTCTAGAAACTAGGTCAAGAATGAGACACATTTTGGTGTAGGATCCCATTGTTTATTCTGCCTCCTCCTCCATGCTTTTGGACGACCAAGGTACAGGTAATGTGGTGGTACACATTGCTTTATGTTTTCCTCTCTCTTCCACCTCATATGCACCACCTAAGCCATGCCATGTAGGAATGCTCTAGCTCACTCCAATTAGTGTTCATCCTCTTCTAATTAATCTTAACCTGCAAAGCAAACAAAGAAAACAAGTCAACATGTCAACTTAAGTCAAGTCAACTCTAGTCAACTAGTCAACCCTAGTCAAAGATCAACTAAAGTCAAGTCAACCAAGCAAAGTTAGGGAACTCAACATAATGAAATGCTAAACAAAGATAATGTAAAAGGATTAGAAGCATCCCCTCTAGTCATGCTTCTTATAACTCTTATAGGGAGAGCTTGTATGGCATCATGTCTGGTCAAGGATCCATCACCCTATATCATTTATCAAAGAAATATTACCTTGTTGAATATCATAATTAGACATAGCTTTAGGATTTCTTTGGACATGGTTAATCTTGTAAGGAGAGTTATCTATGCTTTCTAAAATCTTTAACAAATTTTGCATTTGGTCATGTGTAAAAGAAATGATTTCTTGTTTAGCAACTTGTTAAGTAGTATGTAAAGAATCTTCCCTTGTGTTGAGATTACACACTTGCTGATCTCCTCTTTCTTGATTATTAGAATCTCCTTTATGCTTATACCACGAGGGATATCCTTGTTTAGAGTAGCATTCATCAATAGCATGGTTCATCTTGTGACAATATGAACATTGTTTGCCTTGAGTTGGATTTCTTCCTCTAGTTGTTCCTTTTTCGCGCCAATTGGTCCCTCTACCTTGAGATTTTCAGGACCCATGTTATAATTGTTTCCAACCACCTTACTTTTCTTCGATATTGTTATTTCCAACACCAATGAGCTGCCTTTCTTCTTGAAGGACAAGAGAAAAGACTTTGTTGATAATCGACAAAGAATCCATGAGTAAAATTTGAGTCTCTTAAACAAATGGTAAAATGAAAGTGATTAATAAAATATTCTCTCAATATCTAAAGTGTATTATTTCTAAAATATTAGAGAGTTCTAATGTAGTTAGCCTAACTTTTCATTCTGCAAATTGTGGTATGTATGATTTCAATCTTACTACACTTCATGATTCATTACCCTTTCCTAACCATTATTAAGAACAAATAAGATTAAAAATAATACACTAAATAATTATTTTTACTTAGAAGTGTAAAAACATATGTAAAATCGTTTTCTATTAATTTTGTCATGCATAGAAACCTACTTTTATCCTTTGTATTTGTTAATAGAATATATTTTTTCATAGATGTTTAATGTAGGGATAGTAATGTTTTTTTTTTTCTTTTCTTGACGACGAGTCTTTTTCAAATAGCTTTTCTTCTAAGTATATATTGTTATTATAATTATCTTAAAAGTTATATATTATTGTAGATTACAACCATAAAATTAAGATTAATGTTATATTAAATTGAGAATTTAAAGTTATACATTAACATTCAGGAATTGAACTTACAACCACTGTATATGACTTTGACAACCTAAATTTTGAGGCACATCAAAAAATGTAATTTTTTTATTTTTTATATTCCTTTTGTTTTTCTTGTCATTCTTAAATTTCAGGATGCTTTTTATTTCAAGTGCAGGTGTCAAAACTTATTTGTTATATAAATTTTAAGAAAGTGAATTGGATATTGAATTACACTCAATGTTTGTCATGATTTACTCTAAGAGTTGCGGTCTTTGCTAGGACACAATACTTTTTTTTTTATCTATTTTTCATTTATCTAAAAGAAAATTTTTCTTTACTTAACCGATTAACATAATTTATTTTCATTTAATTTTTTAAATACAATTAGTGAAACACGTGAAAATAATATGGTTAAATATAAAATAGGTAATTTCATTTTGTAATTTTAAATCTTAAAAATATTAAATATTTTCCATGTAAAGATATTTTCTATTTTATGTTGTAAATTATTTTAATAAATTCAAGTATTATTTATAACTATATATAGAGAGGATTTCTTTTGTGTCCACATTTTATAATTTCAATTTTGTCCTTTATGATGTAATTATTTGTTAAATTTTTTAAAATTAATGTTACTTTTACAAATTTTTATAAAACTATTTATTTATCTCCTTTTTTTTTCTTATTCATCAATAATTATTTTCTCATATTTTTTTCATACATTTACTTTTGATAAATATAACATTACAATATCATTAACTACTAATATAATATCATGCATATTCAAAAAATGCATACACACAGGCGCGATAGTGTCTGTGTTTACTCTAGTTTTATATTATGGCTCTATGTTCCCCAACGGAAATTTAAAAAAAAAATTGTCTTTACCTAAAGATAATATCTTAGTTTAAATAAAATTAAAAATTAAAAGTCATTTAACACAATAAATTAGACAAGCTTCTCTGTAAATATTCTTGAGACAAAAAGGAAACAAATTAAAATAAATTTATTAATAAAGTAAAATTATCATTAGTAATTTATAAAATTTATTTTATATAATTTATTTATTTTAAATTATACATAAATAATTTTAAGTTGAATAAAAGTATGTATTTACATGCAGCCGAATGAGGATTTGATTACTGAAGCCCCGTTCTCAGTCTAAGTCTCAATCTATGGTGTGGGCTACTGGGCTTTTAGTATAAACGGAGTTTCACAAAGACATTTATGTTTTCTTTTCCTGCATCTCCATGAATTTCTTTTCGTACCTCCATATAAATAAAAAAAATCTTTCTTTGCTCTTTTAGACTGCACAATGTGAAAATTAAAAAGTAGCTTCCACATTGAATAATTTAAAAGTTATTTAAAAAATAAATAAAGACTTGTAAATTATACAATTTAAAAACTGAAAATAACTTTTCAATTGTATAATCTAATAGTCAAAATGACTTTCCAAATATACAATTTAGAAGTTATTTAATCTTGTCTTGTTTACTTTCGGAATATATAATTTAAAATTTATTTTTAATTTTCAATTATATATATATATATATATATATATATATATATATATATTTTTTTTTGTTGGGCATATCGTGCCACCCATTATCGGACTAATTTCGGGTCACTCATTAATGTATAGTCTCACGCTCAATATATATATATATATATATATCTCTTGGCATGAGAGAGGTGTGTTGGAGATCATACATTAATTAGAGATAAGATGAGTTTATAGTATATAAGTAGGTGTAAATATCACCTTACAAACTGTTTTTGTGAGCTTGAATTAAACTTCAAGTCCACTTTTTAATAAAAACTTCATAAGACTTAATATGATTACAATTAATAAAAAACAAAAATAAGACTACAAAAACTTGTATACGGATACCTTCGCAATAGGAAAACTTCCCTTCAGCTCTTTCTTTTAACACTTATATATTTGATAGATCTTTTGAGGGAGATTAATAGACATAAGTCTAACTCACACGTATGGAATTGATACCATCTTTAATCAGGGCAGATCTTGACCAATAATTTTGGACGAACCAAAATAATATATTCAAAATTCAAAATTTACATATTTAATTATTGTCACTAACACAATAAAAATGAATAAATAATTTAGTATAATTGTAACTACAAAAGAAATCACACACATATATATAAATGATTGTCCTTCGTTCTTTCAGATCTTTGAACTCATCAATAATTGAATCAAAACTAAAAATTTTGACTATTTCTTTTTCAATGTAAATATAAATACGTTCCAAAGAATTAATATAAAACATGTTCCTCTACTTGAACAATATGATCATTTATATAATGATTCAGGATACATAAAGATAAAATATTGAATTTGTATTATTTTCATTATCACGGATAACTTTCTTTTTATCACTTTTAAAAAATAAATCTATTCTTTTATTCTTCATCAATATATCTATTTCTTTTTTAACTTTAAGAATACAAAAAAAAAAAATTAAGAGTCACTAAAAGAAAAAAAAATCAATGACAATCAAATTTAAATTAAAAGATAGTTATGAAAAAACACATGGTACAATCATTTTTCTCCCATAATCATTTTGCCCCAATAAAGTTTCGCCGCTGCCTCTAACCCAAAACCTTAAAAAAATAGGTTTATATATTTTTCTTCTTAAATATATTCAACTTCTTATTTTTAATCGATGTGAGATTTAAACTTACACTTTAATTTCCAATAATATTTACTTTCTCCTTCAATATTCTCTTGTTCAATTACTAATTTAAATATTGGAACACCATTCACCGAGAGATTAATTATTTCATTATAAAATTGAACTAAAAATATTTATTTTTTTATAAGAACGAAAAAAATAATGAATTTAAATATATAAAAATAGAAGGCAAATGAAAAAAATTATTAGACGTATATTAATATATTTTTTAAAGTGGTATGACTCATTTCACACCTTGCTTTACATAAAACACTAATAATAAACAAATGCTAGTAGATAGGATTTTTGTTTTATTAAAAATATGCTATTAATATTTTTTTAATGAAATTTTAACGTAATTATAATATTTGTTTTATTTTAAAAAATCAAGGTATAAATTAAAAATGTATTAAAAGAACGATTGATAAAATAGTTATGTACTTTCCTTTTATTTTATTTTTATCTCCACACCATAGTAAACACATCAATTTAAGTTAATCAAAAAATGAATGGTAACTTCAACTTTGAAAATATTATTTTTTAATCTGGCAATTAGAAAGAGGGACACGAATATAACTTATTATTATTATGATTACATTTTTATTATTTAATAACTATTGTTTTCAAGATCCATGGTTAGTTAGTTGAAAACATGAAAAATGCGTACTCAAATTGAATAGTATATAACTTTTAATACATTCACATTTGCTTTTGGAATATCCGAATAGGTAGCAAACTAAAAACGAAAATATGAATAGTTTGGTCAGAGATATTTGAAGATTTTGATTGGTGAGAGAGTGGAAAGTTTGGGTTCAGATAGTTAAATTAAATTGTACTTTTTGGTGGTCGTGAATTAATTGCTTTGCATGGCATATATAGTTGGCACAACAACACATTGAACGACACGTGAATTTTGACAGGTTGTATATTGGAGACTCTTTTGATCATCAAATTCAGAATTCACTAATGAAGATCATGCATGGAGGAATAGACGACAATGTATGACTTTGAATCATCATAAGTTCTCTTCTCTTTCCAACCACAACCAAATTCCAAGATGGAAGTTCAAATAAAGCACGTGAAAAATTCAATTATTTGAGAAATTTTTTTGGGTTAAATATGTTTTTTGTTATTAAACTTTGACCCAAAATTATAATTTTCATTCAAAATTTCAATATATTTTGGTCTATAAATTAAAAAAAATGAATAAATATAGTCTTTTTAATCCAATTATATTAACTTTTTTGAATTGTTGAATATAGTGAGAACCACCCGTCCTTGTCCAGCACGCGAAAACTAGCTTCAAGCTGATGAGAAACAACAACACAAACAATATACAGAGAATGTAGCTGATATAATTTTCCTTAACTTGCAAGAATATATGAGGAGCAACAATCAAATACCAACAATAATAAATCACCACAATCACAAAACCAAGATTTTTAACGTGGAAAACCCTTCAAAAATTAAGGTAAAAAGCACAAGTCGTTCGGACCAAAGAAATAACTCCACTATGATCAACAAGAGTACAAAAGAGTCTCAATCAACATCACAAATTATTGCCAACACCCAACCAAATAGCAAAGCAACAACGCTTTCAAACAGAGAAGGAAAAACATATAAAATCAATGCTGCAGTGAAATTAATATCTCCCAACTCAGACCTCGTATCAACGATCCGACCGATCAGAATGAAGACAATGTGTTCCGAACCTGCTGAAAAATTTTCAGTCCGATCCAACGGTGAACGAATCCGTAGTGCCGATTTTACGGTGGTAGTTATGTGACAAACATGAACAAATTTTTTCCTTCTACCTCTCCCTCTATGGGCTAGGGTTTTCAGTGTATTCTGACTCTATTGTTCTGCCTCTCTATTTATTTTGCAGCCCCCTCTCCACAGGTTAAGTGAGACATGGACTTCTCAAGTCTTGGACCTTTTCTCCACATAGGAAGGGAGCCCAATACCCAACACAAGCCACACACACTTTGACCCAGTAGGGCAAGATGAATAAATTAAGGATAGATTACCTTAAACTATCCCTAATGAAGAATAACCGCATGTTAGGAAGATTACCACAATTATCGAGTAATCAAGACTACTAGACCAAAGCCCAATTAGGTAAGACTCATTAACTTCACTATAAATACGCACATTTTATGAAGCATATTTTTAAAGTTACTATTCCTCAACAAGAACCCTCTCTACCTCAAACTCATTTAAATTTCGGAGTATCTTTTACAAATACTTCTCCTCTGTGGAATGGACTACACCAAGTAAGGTATTCCAAAGAGAAACTTAGAGTTGTACGATCTTATTGGAGACTTTAATAACATATATTTTGACCCGTAAAAACATAGTGTTTGATCAATCATAATATTGTGATTAGTCTTAAAAAAAAACAATGAAAAAACATTCAAAACTTGCATTTTTATTTGATTTTTGAAACACCCGATCAAGATTTTCTTTTGTGTTTTAGTGTAAAACCTTAAAAGCACTAGAGAATTTGATAAATGCATTTTGAGAAAATTATTGTAGTTTTAAATTTGGTTCTATTAATTGTTTATTATATTTAACAATAAGATACAAATCAAAATTATGAGTCAAATTTATATAAGAAAGCAAATATTACTATATCTCTAATTTAAAATCTTAAAAACTAATAGTATAGTCTTTTTTTTTCTTTATATGTAATTAAATTTCCTCAATTTTAAGCAATGTTTTACTTAAACTCATATTTGGATCTCTACCTACCTTTGTTGTCCTGAAATTACGTTGACAGTGTAATATGTTTGTTATGCCTTATCAACCAAACCCTAATAAGCAAATTAGTCTTTATTTTTTTAATTTAAAGTGGGGTAGTTAGTAACTTAAGTATCTTTGCTTTATATTCTGCTCAATTAAACTATTATTTTTCTTTCCAAGATAAAAAAAAATGTATTTTATTTATTTTTTAATCAGAAAAAAATAGACATTGCTGACGAAGACATTGTTTGGCTTTCCATCAATGAGTTACAACTCAACTTGACTTTAGCATAACGTACTTATTTGTTTTTAATTGTTTTTTCTCTTTCAAAAGATTGATATTTATTCGAACCTTCATTCATAAACTATTATATATTTTCCAACTAATGTGACACCAATCAAAATCCAGCTCTCACAGAAAGCAATGCTAAGGAAAATAAAATATATGCTTATAAAACTTTTAGTTTCTTCAGTTTTCAAACTAAGAATTAGTTTTCTTTTAATTGTGTCAGACATAAAATATTACTCCTAAAAATGTTAAGATTCTTATAAATTTGGTTATAAATTTGGTATAAAGTACTTCTTTCTTAGCTTTTGTTAATTATTAATTACTATCTTAGAATTTTCTTCTAGTTACTTATTTATTTATAGAAAAAAAAATCACGTTCTCTTAAAAGGTAAAAGATGATTTCGTCAATTTACAAACACGAGGAATATTCCATTTAAGTTTTAAAAAATGAAGAGGTAGAAACATACTTTTCATCACAGCTTATAGTTTTAAACCTGTGATTAATAAATGTTCAAGGTGTTGAAATTAATTAAACAAGGATAATTTTGTCATTTGCCCAGAAACAATCATTAATTAAATTATTAACTTTTATCATACAGTGTATTATATGTATTTGGCAGTACGACAAAGAAGCATATGGAAATAAAAACAAAGTAGAAATTATGGGAGAGATACAAACACATATAAGTTTATAAAAATTTTATAACAATAGAAAGACAAAACTAGAATTAGATATATGTTTTGATGTCAAATCCATTAAAATAATGTTGTTAGAGTTAATGTTACAGTTGAGTTATTATCTAGCTTTGAAAATTGAGATTTCTTTACGATTTTATTTTTAAAATATATTTGAAAGATCGAAGAAGGAAACATATTTAAATTGTTATTAATGTCAATTCTAAAGTATTGAATATATCAGAAAAATATATTTTTTATGTTTGAGAAATAGAGAAATGCACTATTTTTTTTCTTATATCGTAGTACTGAATTGTCCTTATTACATTGTTGTACGTCAGAATTTTCATCCTTGTCTCAAATAAAATCATAAATAAAAATAATGGTTCATTGTCCTATCCACTTTGTTTTTTAGAAGATGAAAACAATCATGACATTACTTTTTCATATTGAAGACTATTATTGGATTCATTTAATTTATTTAAATGTCATTAAGGAAATTTAAATACAAATACTAGATTAATTTAGTCAATAAACAAATAGTTTTGAAGTGTGCTGTATTCATTATTGAGGAAGTTGCGAGAGTTTTATGTGAAGTTGTTATTCAACATAGTTTATTAGTATTTTAATACTACATCTTATACTAATCTTATTCAACTTGAAGATAAGCAAAGTTTAATATATAATTATTTTTTCTAATGATCAGATTGAAATACTACTCAAATGAATCCACCTTAATGCCAAATTGTTATTTGAGTTTACCCTAAAAGATTTAAAGAAAAAGCACTCGAATTAAGTTAAATTTTAAAAAATATAAACAAGTATATCAATTGACTTAAAATTGGTATGCATAACACATTCGAAAAACATGTGTAGCTAATTTTATGATTAGTTGTCTGTGATTATTTTTCAAAGAATATATTTTAATAACTAAAAACGAATACAAGTTGCGGATTCAAAACTAATAATTTAACAACAAAATTAAAAATTAATTAATATATAGAAAGTAAATTAGATTTTAAAAGTTTAAATTCCGCAGTGATAAACAATTTTCACATTCAGAAATACTCAAACTACTATCGGATAAAATTTTATGATAATTTAACTGACTATATTTTATTTTCTCACCCTTTATATATTTACAAAATATTTTTCTCTCTATTTTTGATACACTTTTCATTTTCATAGTAAATATTTTGTGTGTTCATTTCCTTTCACAGTCTCTTAGGATACGTATAGATGTCGAAAGT
>Ga0099823_1002112_pt1 | contig 17614 bp, 12 predicted proteins | sample CowpearedBW_FD_76831 | JGI IMG/M metagenome (GOLD analysis project Ga0099823, IMG submission 76831) | Root nodule microbial communities of legume samples collected from California, USA - Cow pea red BW | ecosystem: Host-associated > Plants > Roots > Nodule | place: USA: California | collected...
GTTTCATTCGACGCATAAATGAAACAAAAGCTACACTTTGAGTAGTTGTAAGTTGTTGAAGAAAGCGAGCGCAATCCAATCCACCTGCATCGGGGACCAACGGACCTGATTAATTTCAGCCGGTAAACCGTACCACATCACCGGCTCCACTTCACAACCATTCCGTGATGGAAACCTCGAGTCCATAACGTCCCAGATGAAGGCTCTTGCATCATCGCCGACAGAGCACAAATGTCGTCCAAAATCAGGGGACCATGACATCGCATTCACACATGTTCGATGTTTACTCAACTCCATAAACGGTGTTGTCGGAAGCCTGATATCCAATATCACCACCTTGTTGCTGTCCAATCCCACTGTGGCCATAAATCTTGGATCACTCTTGTTCCATTCCAATCGCAGCAGGGGACAATCCTGCACAGGGTTTTCATAAATTATGGTAGATTTCTCCTTGTCTCGTAAGTCAAACACCCTCACAGAACCATCGCCCGACACGGAAGCAAACACATTGAACCCGCCCCACGAAATGTCGTACACTTCTTTGTCATGTGCCACTAGCTGTGCCTTCATGACTTCCCTCTCGATGTCCCAGATGGTGCATGTGGTGTCCACGCTAGAAGTGGCTATGAGGCGAGTGTCAAACACGGCCCAATCAAACGAGGTAATTGCGGAGTGGTCACTGACTTTGTTACCGATCAGCGGGGACTTGAGTTGAATGTGGTCTTCGTGGATTTCCCACAATCTAAGGTTGTCGCCTGAGGTGGCAATGAGGTCTGGGTTGGTGTCATCCTCGGAGGGAAAGAACATGATGTTGGTGGGTGCATAAGGGTGGTCAAACACCAGACGAGGGTCGGTGCTGAAATTGAAGGTGTCGCAGTTGAAGTGGACAAGTTCAACCTTGTTGGTGTAATCCTCCAAGTAACTACCAATGGCAAGGCGAGGGCTTTTGTCGCGACGCATCGACCATGCTAGAGACGAAATTGGCCACTGAGCAACATACGTGTGAACACCTTGTTTTGCCTCTGTGTGGCTTTGCATGCTGAAGTTTACTTCAATGGAATCCATAATAGACACAATTCTGCAGTTAATTACAGTATTATTTCACATTCTTCTAACTGAAACATACTAATATATACTATGTAGAAGATGAAAGGAGGTATATGATATAGAGAAGAGACAGAGAAAAAAAAAAGTGTGGTTGAAAAAGGGGCTTACATTGCTCAGATCCCAAAGGCTCCGGTGTGAAGTTGGTGCAGTGTGAGTACAAGTGCGATCTGTGGCATGGCTATAAAAGGGTGAGTGGCAAAGGAAATATAAAAGTAAATTGAAAAGGGAAGGGAAGGTGAAACTAATGGTCAATATTGTTTGGTTAGCTTTTGTAAGTAAGTTGTTCAATAACTCACACGTTTGTAAAATCAATTTGTCCCTGTCCTTCAGACAACTGTGAGATCCGTACTAATTGATTGAGAGAGAGCTAAGAATATCTAACAATAACTACTGTGAGGCCTAGGAATTATTTGTTTATCTTTGATTAAAATTATTTGTTTTCCTTAAGCAAAGTACAATCCAATGCAAAACCATTCCATGAACTAAAAATGAAGAATGGCTTTTATACTTTCCATGTGTTGAAATAATTGTTTGTTTTTTATAAAATATACATCAGACTTCTTTAGAATCAAAGCTAAAACTCTCTTCTAACTTTCAACGTCACAGGGTGCTACTTCTTGTATTAGTTGAACCTGCACTTCTATTTACATGGGCACAAATTTCAATCTTCATGGACGCTCCAATAATTGAAACCTTTTTTTACCAAACTTTTACAAATTTTAGTTAAGCGTACCAAAACAAAATTAAGTTATTTCTTTCAATAAACGTATTCTTATGATTCTGTATAAAATTAATTTCGCAAAAATTAATAATAGCTGTGGGATATTTTAAATTTTTATTTTACGTAAGAGATTATAGTTAAGAAAATGAAGTATGATTACTTTTAACTTATAAATATAAAGTTATTTTTCAAAAGTTTAATAATAAGTTGTGTGATAATTTTTTCTATTTAACGGAAAGAATATTGGTGATGAAATATTATTAATTATTTTATGAAACTCGTGCAATGCACATTAAATAAATACCACCCACGTAAATTTCATTAAATAGTGAAAAAAAATGTATGAAGAAAATTATTAATTTTCTTTATGAGAAAAATATATTATAAAAACTCTCTCATAAAATTTACTAATGGGAACTAGTAATCAATTTGCTATATGCTATTGGATCTATATTTTCTAAAACACGATTTCGCCAAAATCCAAACTTTTTAGAAAATTTAGAATCCCACGTTTTTTATCAGAAACTTACCACAAATTTCATAAATAATAATTTTATATCATGCCTTTTTTTTTTCTTTTTCTAAAACGTGATTTTACCAAAATCCAATATTGTTGTTCTAAAGTAAGAAACCCGTGCATAACAGGAAATTTTGGACATAATATAAAATTAATATTTATGACAGTTGTCGTGAGTTTCTAACGAAAAACCTGGAATTAAATTGTTTAAATCAATACTCATTAAATGCGGTAAAAAAATCAACCCTCATTCAATACAATTTATTAGGATAATACAAATATGGACCTTTCAAGAAAAAATGTGAATAATATAACTTACTCTGTAAAGAACATTACTTCCTACGTTAAGTAATTAAATTAATTCATACAATGACAAACAATTTTGATATTAATATGTAAAGTTAGCTGATTCTAAAACTAAATTTGAGTTAACTAGTATTTCGAAATTATATGACACAAAAATTAAAGTATTATAATTTATTCTTTTAACTAATAGAATGGTTCATCGAGTTTGATAATATGTAAACTCAAATCAATGATTTCAAATAAAAGATTGATATTACTAAAAAGTGTTAACAACAAGAAATTCGGGTATTATCTAGGAAAAATAATCTACCAAATTTTATTTATTTCTTGTTTTACTTTGTAATTGTATCTTAATATTGTTTTGATGTGATGATGGATATTGTTTGACTTGTTTTGATGTGATGATATGAATATTATTGGAACCTCTATAAAAATTATTGTTATATTTGAAGGTGTTGTTTTTGGTTATGTATACATTTTAAAATACAAGGTATATATGTTCCAGAGAAAATTGTATGGATTGTTACAAAATTCAATTTTATTATATGTTTTACAGTTATCTATGAAAATTTGCGTATGTAAATTACCTATGAAATATTTCGTAGGTAACTTACCTACGAAATATTTCGTAGGTCATTTACATACACAGTTTTTCATAGTGTACCTACAAAAACTTTCATAAATAAGTTATCTATGACAAATCTGGTAGGTAAGTTCGTAGGTCATTTACCTACGAAATGCTTCGTAGATAAAACAAATATTTTTCCCACGCCCAAATTTCGTATGTAATTCCCACGCCAGGATTGTGTAGATAACTTTCGTAGGTAATTTATCTACGAACATATTTTTCATAGATAAAATTATCTACCAACAGTTTACCTACAAAATTTTATTCGTAGGTAATATCGAGTTATCTATGAAATTTATACATTACCTACGAAATTTTGGCATAGATAATAAACATATTTTTTTTAGTGGTTGGTGTTAAAATTAATTAAAAAAAATGATGTGAAAAAAATATAATTAATCATGTTTGAAAATTATGATATAGAAAAATTGACAAAAAATTGCATAAGACCTTGTTTTACTGTTCATTGTTGAATGTAAGTTTTTGTATAGTTTTGTAGAATATAAATGTCTTAATAATTACTTATATGTTTATATGTCTAAATTTACATGTTTATATGTCTAAATTGAGGTGTTCAAAGTAAGAATACATTCGTAACCCGTTCGGTCTATTTGAATTGAGACTTTAAACTCATCCATCATTTACTGTTTTTAGGAGTTTAGTTTTTTTTGTTTTGTTTTTTTTTTAAGTTTTGCTATCCTTATTATTTTCATGTCAACAATATTACAACTTGTACGAGTTAGTGAAAATTGTATATCATGAATTTGATATGAACATTTATACATAATATGTTTATATTTGTACACTTATGTAATAGAAACGTAAATAAATATTTTTTTGTTTATGTGTGGAAGATGCTACCAAAGGCTTGTTGTTGTTATTGATATCAATTAATATTTTAGGTGTGCAACATGCAGGCTTGGGGTTGCAACACAGTCAATTAGTACTTTATGTGTGGAAGATTCTACCAATCATGCTTGTGGCTGCAACATTTGCCCAATACATGTTTCATTTTTATATGTATAAATTTTATATAATGGTTTAAATTGTTGAAGACATTCTAAATTGTGAAAGGTGAATGTTGACAATTTCATAGGAATTATGAAGATAACTTTTTTTTTTTCTAAAATAAGACAGGTTAAACGGATTGACCTGCCAATCCGTTATTTATGAAACAAATTATATTTTTTAATCCGTGTTGTGTAAATGAATTAATTCGTCTCGACCTATTTTTAATAAATAAAAAGTGAATCAAATTGACCCGTTTTAACCTATAAAAAAATATAACCCATAACTCAATTATACATTCAAATTATAATTATATATAAGGAAACTTAAAAGAAAAAATTTCAGGACATCTTATTTGATATAATATTCATACAACATCTTATTTGATATAATATTCATACAATAAAACTAAAATTTATAACAAGGTTTTAATTCTTTTCGTAATAACATTAATTGACAACATATTTTATATTTACAGGAATTATTTTCCAAAAATATTATAACCAAAAATAACATTTTCATAAATATGTATGATAAAATTTTAATATTGTTTTTTTTCAAAAGTTACGCATTTATATAATTTAAAAGAAAAAGTGCAGTAAAAATACACCCTCCCACATACCTAGAAAAAATATTTTATAAAATATAAAATTATAACTTTTTCCTACTGTCCAAAAATAATACACTTTACAACCTCATATTAACCACCCAAATATTTATTTTTTATATTTATCTTCTCATTAAACAAACAAATATTCTTAAAATAAAAAATGCTCACTTTTATTTCTCTCTCTCTTCTTCATTCTTATGATGTTAAACAAGAAAACACTTTCATATTCTTCGATTTTCAACAATACAATACAAGATTATTATTGTAAGAAATTGTTAAAATACAAACGATAAAAAAAGTTATTTGTAAAATAATTTTTTAATTAAATTTTAAAATTCTAGTTACGGATAAAGATATTTGTTTATAATTGATCCATCAATACAATCTGATAAAAATTTAGAATTTGTAATACCAATATCGAAAATTGATTTGTTAGTAAAATTTGTTAGTGGCTTGCATTTTCTATTAATAAATATTTTTATTGGTAAAATGAGCACAACAATTTTCCTTTTGGGCTTTGATAATTTTGTGGTAAAATATGTTGGTAATTATTTTTTTAAAAAGTATGCTGATATCAGTTGTTTATTATTATTATTATTTTTAAATCTGATGGTAATTGATGTTTTGTTTAAATTCGTATGTAGTTTTATCGATAAAGTTTTTTTGTTAAATACATCTTGTTATAAATTAATTTAGGATTATTCTGAAAACACAAAATAAAGAGAATGAGAGAAGAAGGAAGTGAATAGGAGGAAAATAAAAAGTAATTTGTGATATTTATTGACGGATTTTGGTCGTCTATAACTATCGACATATTTTAGATGTTTATAATTATCGACAAATTTTAATCATTGGTAACTAAATATGAATTTTGATCGTCAGTAATTATTGATTTTTTTACTATATAACATTATTAAAAAATAAGCCTAATTACTTACTCGGTTTCCCATTTGGTTGAAAAGTTTTAAATTGGTTCTCGTCGTGAAAAAAGTTTCAATTACATCTTAATGTTTAAAAAAAGATTCAATTACGTCATAGATTTTGAAAAATTGTCTCAATTAGGTCCTCTAAAAAAACTAGTAATGGTGTCAATTTGTGATTTTTTTAATTTTTGTAGAAAAAAAATTGTTGCCACTTATAAGGTTCCTGGTGTGACATGTGACATTACTAGTGTTACGTGACTAGACGCAATCATGAGTCATCTTTTGATTTCAAGTGAGTCATATATATGTTTCTTTGATTCAATTCAGTCCTTACATGTGTCTTTCTGATTCAATTTAGACATATGTAGGAATTAAGTTGAATCAAAGATATACACACACACACATATATATATATATAATTAATTAATTAATTAAGACACCGATACTAATATGTGAATTTTTTGTCACATGACATTTATAATGTCACAGGACGCAGCATAAACCTGACACGTGACAACAAAAATTTTTACAAAAAAAAATATTAAAAGTAATTTATAGAACACTATATTCACATGTGGCATGTTGTTAATGCCATTAGTAAATTTGTTTTTGAAAAGTATATAATTGAAACACCTTTTTCAAAAATTAGAATGCAATTAAATATTTTTTAAAAGTTATAACACAATTAAAACTTTGTTAAGAGCAAATATCAACGTGAAACGTTCCAATCGATATAGGACTAAAACAAGTAATTAAACAAAAAAAAATATTATAAATTTTATAAATAGGTATTAATGTTTATTAAGCACATTGACCATTCTACTAAAGAGGAAATTTTGTATCGTATTTATCTTTCCTAACTAATGTTTATTTATCTCTTATTCATAACCATTCTCTTTATTATATATATTTTTTAATTATATTTGTTTTAAATTTCCCAACTATAGCAATGATTTGGATGCAAAGTGATTTTCATGCAATTTTCTAAAAAAAAGCATAATTTTTCAAATTGAATTTGATGTGGTGAACAACTAGTACAAACTACATACTTACCATCACAACCCTTGTATAAAACTAGAGAATAAAAAAAACAAAAATTTCAAATATCTATCTACAAAATCTCTTATATGTTTATAGGACAATAATAGTTTGACAAATTTATCTTGCAATTTTGCATGACATCTTTTGAATAGTTTTAAAATATAAAAAAATGAAAAAATAAAAAAATAAGGTCACTTAAAAGATATTATACCAGATTGTAAGAGAAAATTGTCAAAATTGAATTGTTAAAAAATATTTTTCATATTTACAGGATAAACTTTTATACCATTCCTTCCAATAACGGTTTAATGGGCTATGTTTTCCTTTTATAAAACATTACACGGTGTGGGTGTGTTATAACGGTTCAACGAACGTGTATTTGTAGAAAGAGCTCCGAGTTTATTTGGTACACATCCAACTTGGCTTAACTTGGCTTGTTAGAGGCACAGAGAGTTAGTTACTTTGTATGCTGAGTTGCCAACTTTGACTACCTCTTTCTCTCTCCAACCGATTAAGTTTTTCATTACACTAAAGCGTGATGAAGAACGCTTTACTCTTAGTTTTACTCTTTTGAATAAATAACACTCCCTATGTACGCTGTTTCTATTCACTCTGCTCCCTCACACGCACTCGCAAAACCCTAATCGCTTCCTCGAAACCTTCGCTTCTTCAATCTTATCGGTTCTGGCTCCCTCCGCTTCCACCGCCGGACAGTTCCGCCGCTTCTTTCTTCGCTAGGGTTCGTCCTCTCACCTTCAGCTGCGATCGATTTTGTGTTCATGAATTCTGACTATTTTCCTATAGACTCACAATGGTGATTGTGCAATTTCTTGACATAGTCGCTGCAATTGCGAATTCCGTTTTTTGTTCTTGTTTCTGCAGATGGCAGGGGCGGAGAATAGCGACGGGAGTGGGAGTGAACGGGAATTAGCGGGAAATGGAAACAACGGGTTTTTGGAGTCTAGTGGTTCTGCTGGTAGTGAAGGGAACGACAGCGTTTCTTATGCGAACGTCTTGCGTTCGAGGAACAAGTTTGCTGACGCTCTTGTTATCTACGAGCGTGTCTTGGAGAGCGATGGTGAAAATGTGGAGGCGCTCATTGGGAAAGGGATATGCCTTCAGATGCAGAATAAGGGAAGGCTTGCGTTTGAGAGTTTTTTTGAGGCTATCAAGCTGGATCCTCAAAATGCTCGTGCTCTCACACATTGCGGCATTTTGTATAAGGACGATGGTCGCCTGGTGGAGGCTGCTGAGGTATGCCTACCTCTGTTTAATAACTTTGGTTGCTGATATTGTTGCTTCGTTCTTTTTCTTTTCTTTTGTATTGTTTCTTCAGAATGATCAACTGTTAGCAATGTGGATGATGTGTTTTATCACCGCTAAATTTTCCCATTCTTTTCAGAGGTTGTATTTTTACTAGTCGGAATTCGAGGTTGTAAAAGGTTTATTTGTTGATTTGACGCCGTCTCTCTTCATATGCTGGGTTATTTGCTGTAAAAGATTCACTGTGGCTTATAATGTAGCTTTGTTTATGCTATGACAGTCTTATTGTGTTCTGGATATGTACTTGTTATGAAGTTCTCAAAGTCATAATGCCGCACATAAGTGTGTTATACTGAATGAAGTTGTACTAAATGTAAGTGTTATATATATTGATGGATATGCCCCGTGGACTAGATCTATAATCAAATTATAGCATTAACCGGGTGAAAATATCATTTTATAAGTCAGTTTTTAAGTGTGGGTTAGACTTAATAGTTCATTTTCTAAAATGGTACTAAAACATATCATAGTGAGGTTTGTTAGAACTTATCATGACACTTGGTATCAAGTTATTATTGGACTATCCCTAAATATCTATTATTGCGAGTGGAGATGTCTAGTTTTGGGTGTACAGGGGTATATTGGAGATTCTACATTGATTAGAAATATGATCAAATTATAGTATATAAATGAGGGCAAACATCATCTTATGAGTTTATTTTGTGAGGTTGAATTAGTCTTAAAGTTAATCTTTTAAGATATACATACAAATATACATATTAGTGGGAAGATAATGTTGTGTTCTATGAACTAGGATATTTATGGCAGTTTATGCTATGACATGACTGAAATTTTTGTCTGCTACTGGGCTGGCTGTCCTACCTTAATTGCAATTGATTCTTTTTTGAAATGTTAACAATATCAAATTGTAATTTCCAATAACATAATGAAAAAATAGTGTGAACTATATCATATATGCATGATAATGTATTGTTCAATGTACCAATTTTAAATTACTCAATATAGTGCCTGGAATAAGTGATTAATGGAGTGAAATGAAACCCCCGTTGCAGAAGAGTAAAAAAGAGCAGTGAAATATCAAATAGGGTGCGCATAATAGTACTCTTCCAGTTCCTCTTCAATTAGTGGTTTGTTTGTTGGGAATCCAAGGGTGAGTGGTAAAAATACCAGGAATATCTCCACTAATAAGCCACTAGCGAACTACACTAGTGAACTTGATACTACACTCAATCCAAAAATCTTGAGGCATAGGTTTGCAAGTCTTTCTCACTTTCACATTGCCCAATTTGCCTATTTTTACCCAATTTTGTTTATATTCTCAATCTCACTGCAATGATGTACTCATCTGGCTTTCAATCATTTTAATGAGAACTAGAATTGATGAAAGGTAAAAAACTAATGAATTGCTGAATCATGTGATTCTCATTAATAACACTGAACTACACTTATTCATCCATGTATCTCATAATTCAAAGTCAAAGCTTCACAGTATACAAATTGATCTGTACCATGCTAGTATTTCTACAAGTTGAAATTTATGTGGAATTTATTTCTGTTAATGAAGTTATTTACTTGGAACAGTCATATCAGAAGGCTTTACGAGTGGATCCTTCATACAGAGCAGCTGCTGAATGCCTTGCCATTGTGTTAACAGATATTGGTACCAACACAAAGCTTGCTGGAAACACTCAGGAAGGAATTAAAAAATATTTTGAAGCCCTCAAAGTAGATCCACATTATGCTGTAATTTTCTCGTATTCTGAATACTTTGCTTTTATCTTTAAAGCTACCAATTTTGTATAGATTTTAATTTGCATGATATATATTTTTATACTCTATGGCTTTTTCAGCCTGCATACTACAATCTCGGTGTGGTCTATTCAGAAATGATGCAATATGACATGGCCCTCACCTTCTATGAAAAAGCTGCAGCAGAGAGGCCAGTTTATGCTGAAGCATATTGCAATATGGGTGTGATTTATAAAAATCGTGGTGACTTGGATTCAGCTATTTCTTGTTATGATAGGTACTCTATATCTTGAGCTGGGTGTTTTTTTCTGATCCAAGAACCTGTAATAATTTAAATTTTATTTGTTAATTTATTTTATTGACTTGACTTTTACTGTTGGGTCTTATAACCAGGTGATGTTTTGTGGCAGGTGTTTAACTGTATCACCTAACTTTGAGATTGCAAAGAATAATATGGCTATAGCTTTGACAGATTTAGGAACGAAGGTGACACATCTGAAATTCTACGTAATGATAATTATGCAATAGCTATTTTTTTACATCTTTATTTTCAACTAAAATAGAACTTGTATAGAGGCATTTTATTGCTAATATCTTAATGCAATAGTGGTAAATTTGTAATGAAGATTGTCATGTAAAAAAATGATTCTGATGCAATGTAAAGTTCTGTGTTTGGTAGGGTTGAAATGGAAACGTTGGGTTTGTTGCTTAATGACTAGCATTTTAACTTATTTCATCTTAATTTTAAAGGGGCTTTGAGGAAATACAAGTAGTTGTTTTGTTCGCTGAAAATTAAACAATTTTGTAAAATCCAAAGTAATGGCTTCAGACCCGTAATTACTTTCCATTTAATGTTCCTACTTCCTATATTTCCTTGGTACAACAGTAAGTTTCCGCCTTGTGACTTGGTGTCTTAAAGAGCCTCGTCACTTGCTTTTTTGTTTGTTTTGGGGTGGGAGGGAGGCTGCATATATTTGACCCTTCTAGTCCCCTATGGTGGTCACATAATTGAAGCTCCATTCTGTTGTTCTCCTCCCATCCTCGACGAGATACATCTTTGAATCATTTCTATCTTACTAAGATTATTATTTTGGTTTATAGGTTAAATTGGAGGGGGACATCAACCAAGGTGTGGCTTTATATAAGAAAGCTTTGTATTACAACTGGCATTATGCTGATGCCATGTATAATCTTGGGGTTGCTTATGGTGAGATGCTTAAGTTTGATATGGTACGTTGAGTACAGGCATGCCTATATTCTATCACACTTCTGCACATGTTTTATTATGATATGACAGATGTGTGTATTAGTCTATACTAATTATATTGTTGGAAATTCAATCTACAATTTAGGCCATTGTATTCTATGAACTCGCCTTTCACTTTAATCCACATTGTGCGGAAGCATGTAACAATCTCGGTGTTATATACAAAGATCGTGAAAACCTTGATAAAGCAGTAGAATGCTACCAGGTAGCCGTGATGACCTTCTCATTTTGTTTGAGCATTGCTGGATTGCATAAATTTTTAATGATTTATTATTCTTGTTTTGCAGCTTGCTTTGTCAATCAAACCTAATTTTTCACAGTCGTTGAATAATCTTGGTGTTGTATACACTGTCCAGGTTAAGTTTTGCATAATTACTGAATTTTGTGAGTTGTCGAATATCTACAGTAAGTGATAATGTTTCCTTTTTTCTCCAGGGTAAAGTGGATGCTGCTGCAAGTATGATTGAGAAAGCTATCATTGCAAATCCGACATATGCAGAAGCATACAATAACCTAGGTCTTATTATCTTTTCTGTAATTATTTGTTTGGTTATTGTGTTTGACTGCATTTAGTAGTAATTGTCATAGTTAAGGTTGTGCAGATTTACGAATGACAACTTACCAGCATAATCTAGACTAGGTTATTCTTTAATCAGATGTGAATTGTATTATTTGATTCATATTTCTCTACGTTTGCTGGTTGCTATGAGTCAGTTCAATGGCCATGTATCACTGATGTTTTTATCCATTATATTAAATTATTTAAATCATGTCTCTCAGCTGTAAATGAGAGGTGCGGGTAGTGACACTGATAATATTGTTTGTTCTCCTCGGACTAGTCAAAAGGATAGTGCACACCTAGCCTGCATGGGTATGGGAGATATGGATAGTTGTGTGGTGTTAGGATCTATTGCATGGAATGGGACTAGAGCCCTACACTGGAATTATGGGATTTAGATGCGTGGTTTATCAAGGCTCTTGCTCGACTAACTTTTTAGTGGTGTGCTTGCTTCTCCCAGGAGTTTAATTATGATTGAGTTCCATTTTGAACTTCTATCATGGTCGCAAAAGATTATGGCAAATAATGCTTGAATACTATAATTATGCTTGTTTTCTCATTGGTTGGGTCTTCTCTGTTGTAGTTAAGTAGTTATTCAATTGATATTGTTCCTAGAGATTAACCAAGTAGCTGGTTATAAATCATATCTTGAATAATGTAAACCAAAAGAATTCCTATATTGAAATGATATTAGTGTTGCTGAAGCAAAGGTAAGATAAGTAAAATTGGTTTGAAACATTATTTGGAGCAATATAATGTCCTACAGTGGTTTTGAAAGATTTAATGTAACTGTGTGTTTGTTACCGTCTTTTCCTTTATATTTAATTACAAAAATTACAAAAATGAGTTTTTGCAGAAGGGATATGGCAGTGAAAAGTTCTGAGTACGTCCTTTTGTCATATGCTTATCTTCTCTATTTTTGTGCAGGAGTTCTTTATAGGGATGCTGGCGATATAACTGGAGCAATTAATGCTTATGAGCAATGTCTTAAGATTGATCCTGATTCTCGGAATGCTGGTCAGGTGTGGTGCATAATGGGTGATCATTTCGTCCTTTGTGTTCTGTAAATTGTTTAGACATGTGCAATCATGCATTAAAGCATAACGCCACATCTTCGGTTAGGAGTAGGTTTATATATGAACTAGTATTCAACTTAAACTAGATCTATTATGGTGGTGCCTATTATGTATGCATATTAATAGTTACCATGATATAGGGTATTGAGGTTAAGTTTTCTTGTGAGAGAGTGAGCTTCTAGTTTGGGACATTGGTTGTAAAGTGATAAAATAAAATTGCTGTTTAAAAGGTTAACTTTCTGGAATAAATGTGTAATGTTTCTAACGTTTGACTAGAACAAAACAAAGTTGCCCTACATCTTTCCATGACCAGAACTAAACAAAGCGTTAAGTAATATTTTATGGATAACGTAAGGCTGTACTGAGACAATGGAAGGGTAATATTGAGTTGTGGAAGGGCAAGGGAACAAGAATGAGTACTTGTAAATCTTGCTTCTTTGTGTGCAGAGAAAGTATGGACATCTATTGGTCTGTGAGAAGTATACTTTTGAATCTTGATTACTGTACACTGTTTGTTTCTGTTTCACGACATATAAGACCAACATGCAATTATATATATCCAAGATTTTTCATCCTTTGGGAATCTTTTGCTTTGTTGTGAAGGGTGGGGGTATTGACTAGTTTAGGAATCAATGGCAGTGGGCATGGAAATCCCTTTAGAGAGTTAAATGGCCAAATTAAGATTAAATGGTCAAATTCGGAAGTGCTTTTACTATTTTCTCCTGACCAGAATTATGCTTCTTCCAATCTAGTTAAAATTTCTGGTATGGATTGAACATTCTAGGAATCCAGGAAAGTTGGGTATGGAAATGAATATAATTTGGATTGTACTTACTTTTTTTGTACTTCTTAGTAAATACCGTCTTGGTGTAACCAATTAAAATTAAGTGTCGCAATCCTGATGTTTTTAATCTTTTCTTCTGGCCTTAATAGTACTTCCAATATTTAAATTTGTACAGAGGATTTTAGGAGTTTAAACTATGACGTTATATACATATATTTATGTCTATATATATTGTTCTGTAATTGTCTTTACTTTATGCATTGGTAATGCTGAGAGCCTAGTTACATCAGCCTAGTATCGAGAGTAACCTTTTTATTTGTTCAATTTCAAATATTTTGCCATAATTTGATTCTTTTACACATTAAAATCAGGTTCTGATACAATGGGGGGATGAATGTATTTTGTCCTTTTGCTAAAGTTATCTCTTGATCTTTGGAGCTTTTATCCCCTGTATACAATGTCTCATTTTGTACCATATTATGCAGAACCGCTTACTTGCAATGAATTACATAGATGAAGGAATTGATGACACACTTTTTGAGGTTCACAGGTTACAGCTTTCTCTAATGAACTTCTTTATACTTGAGTTTTTATCATTGGTAGTATTTAGTTAACTCCATTGATTTCACATAAATTTTTAATGACGTGTAATTTCCTTAGGTGTTGGAAAAAGATACATGTTATCGTCTGCTTTCTGCATGGTTTTTACCATTTTATTTGCAGTGGTCCCGTACTTGTATCTATGTTTGAAGCATGAAAGAATAAACAAGTAACATGCGTTTCTAGATTGGTTGTGCTAGTTAGGAAAGTAACACAAAATTATAAATTCAAAGCTTAGTTAAGTTTTTTGAAGACCAAAAGTTTGGTGGTTATCTACTTCTAAGCTCAAAAATACTTTGTTCACAAATTTTTGAGGGAAATGTTTTTTATCCTTTCTTAAGTTGAATGCATTGTTTTACAGCATTGTGATCACTTACCTTGGTCATTGTGATATAAACTGTTTTCTGTGGTTTCTCAAATATCTATTAGCATCGAAGGAATGTGTTAGTTTGATACCTAAAGAGTAGCAAGATGGGATAATACCTGTGACTTCAGAATAGTAATTTTCCATTTTATGTTGAACATAAACCCTTAGGAAATGTTTAATATTATGTTACTTTATTTTGAATTTGTACATAATTCTTCCTATGTTATCTATTTGCTCCATGTTATTTTTAATGAAGGATAATTTACAGTTCTTGTGTAGCAATATACTTTTTGTGCAAAAATTGATTATGTAACTTGTAAACTATAATGGATCAAATGTTTACATGCAGGAACTGGGGTAGGCGATTCATGAGACTATATCCACGTTACACATCATGGGTTAACTCAAAAGATCCTGACCGACCCCTTGTGATAGGCTACGTTTCGCCTGATTATTTTACCCATTCTGTCTCATATTTCATCGAAGCACCTCTTGTCTATCATGACTACTCCAATTTCAAAGTGATTGTTTATTCTGCAGTTGTCAAGGTATCAATTGTGAACCCACACACAACTTGCAATATAACCTATTAATGCAATTTCAAAGCTTCTGACATGACATATATTCTCTTGTTCTCTTGAAATTCAAGCATGAATAAAATTCATTGTTGGTTGGCTTACAGAGATGCATGTTTGTTAATGTTTCACCTCCTTTAATATTGGAAATGTAAAACTAATGTCGGAAGGGTTTGCTTTTTCTTGTCCTTAACCAACACTTTTTTTTGTTCTCCATAAAAATTATTAGTTGGTGAAAGATTCTCAGTCTATGGTCTAGGAGATCGAAATACTTTCTTTTGGAATTGTTTACCTTATTGGAAACCCACATGACCCATTGGAAGAATTTTCTTCTGTGGTTCAGTTAGTTATTGGTACTGCTTTCCAATAGGAAAACTGTGATGGATCAATATATATTTATATTGAATATAAAATATAATCATCAGTAGAAAAGAAAATTGGTCTTAGGTTTCATTCCCCATTATGGTTTCTTTTTTTCGATCATAATTAATTTGTTAGGTTATTTACAGTTCTAAAATATTCGTAATTTTTACTGAGCAAAGGTTTGTTGAGCAACAAGTGTCTGATATATTGGCTGCTTGCCAATTGAAATATAAAATGGAACCTTGAAACTTGATTTAGGATATTTCACAGTAAAAAAGCCTTCCATTGTGGTTATATTCTATTGTATGAAGATAAAGGGAATACCCAAATTTTTGGGTATTGTGATGTTGATTGGACATGATCTCCTATGGATAGACGCTCTACTATAAGGTATTGTGTTCTTATTGGAGGAATGATTATTTCTTGTAAAAACAAGACAGAAAATATGGTTGCTCAATGTAGTGTTGAAACTGAATATAGGGCAATTATGTCTCACTTGTGAACTTGTATGAGTGAAACAATTTCTTTTACAAGTAAAATTTTGTGAGATCCAACAAACAAAGATGTATTGTGATCACCAACTTGCTCTCCACATTGCTTCCAATCCATTGTTCAATGAGAGGACTAAGCATAAAACTTGACTATCATTTTATTCAGGAAAATTTGTTATCTAAGAAAATTTGTACTGAGGTTGGATGATCATCTTGCAAATGTGTTAACAAAATCCTTGAGAGGACCTCAAATTGAGTTTATTTGTACCAAACCTGGCACATACAATTTGTATGCTCAAGTTTGAGAGGGAGTGTTAGAAAAGTTATTAAATATAGGTAATTGTAGTTGTATTTGGAAACTGTTATATGTTTTGCTTAGGATGTGTTTACTTATTAACATTAGTTACCTAGATATGTTTTTCTTGTACCTTTTGGTGTTCCTGGTGTAATTTGCTTTTATATATAACGAAGATCAGCTGTGAGATAATCAATCTCTTAATCTCTTTTATCATATGTTCAGTCTTAAGTCAAAGCTTAAGCATAACATTTATTTACAATCCCTATTTGATTCTTGTAACAAGTCATTTTTAGCGTTGTTTATGTTTTTTTCGCTTTACCTTATTTGTTCAGTTTCTTCAAACTTTTAAAGCTTGAACTCTACCTAACTTAATAGACTTCTGCCTCCCCCTTCAAGTTTCCATCAGTCAAGTCTCTTTTTAATTATATGCATTTTTCCAAATTCACTGTTTTGAAAATTTTTTCATTTGTCACAGTCCCTAGTCCGTCCCTGCCTCGCTTGCTATTATTATTATTTTTTTTTGTGTGTGGGGGCTTATACGGAACAAAAGCGTAATGCTTGTGCATCAAGTTGTATGAGTTATTGACCTTGATAGTCATGTTTTTTTTTTTTTTATAAATGCATGCTAGGCATTACCATGAGACTTTACAATCCCAATTGGGTTGACACCCCAAAGCTCTACAATCATAGGCCATTACATGAGAGAATCATATCACCGAAAAAGGGAATACAAAAGACATGGGTGTACCTCACCAAAACCCTTGCCAAAAGTAAATTCACTTGAAGACTAAACCAAGCTAACACGTAACACCCAATGCCTAGCCAAACCTAAACTTAGGAAGGCCATATATATTCCTATAAAGTCAAGACCCAAGACAGGAGGTAAAATATCAAACTAAGAAAAAGTGAAAGTTAATAAACAACTTTTACTTATTTTTAACCTCTTATTTTTATCTTAAGCCAAACGTAAGTATAACCTAGCAGTTCTTTTTGGGAGAATCGGGAATAGGATTTCATGGAATCAGCTGTTACAATTTACCAAACAACCAATTTTCGAGATGGCTCAGCACTAATAGCTAGCGGGGTTAACATTCTGACTTTGGTTACATTAACATACTTTGCAGTCTATTGAATTTGTAATAGCATACATCTTAGTACTTCACCTTCCTTGACTTTCACATAATTTGGAATTGATTTGCATGTTGTAGGCAGATGCAAAAACCATTAGATTTAGAGAGAAAGTTACAAGGAAGGGTGGTATCTGGAAAGATATTTATGGAATTGATGAAAAGAAGGTCGCCGACATGGTTAGAGAAGATCAAGTTGATATTTTGGTAGAA
>Ga0099823_1002121_pt1 | contig 17591 bp, 14 predicted proteins | sample CowpearedBW_FD_76831 | JGI IMG/M metagenome (GOLD analysis project Ga0099823, IMG submission 76831) | Root nodule microbial communities of legume samples collected from California, USA - Cow pea red BW | ecosystem: Host-associated > Plants > Roots > Nodule | place: USA: California | collected...
AAGCAATTGTAAGTTGTTTTCTCATTGTTCTTCTTCTGTTTTCATCTTGTCCAACCTCTCCCTCAATTCCACACTCATATATGTCTCTTGTACCACCCAGCACCAGCTGTCTATACAACCTAGTTGCATTTTGAAAACTAAAAGTAGTTTCCGAAAATAGAAATCAAACAAACCTAAAGGTTTCCCTGTTCTCCAATCAGAAATGGAGCATCCCCACATTTAGTATGCATAAGGTCCAAACTTTTAGTGAACAAATTAATGAGATAAAACCCCAATTCCGATAGGAAAAAAATATAAAATAAAATAAAATTGTGAAGCAATTACACATCCCCAAAATAATTGATATAGGGTACATATTTCATCATCTTTACTATCCCTAAATCATTGAATTGGAGCTATTCCCAAAGGGTGATTACCGTGAATTGTGAAAAGTTGAAGCTAGCAATTCATATGGGAACATTAAAGATTGAAACTTTAGCGCGTTTAAACGAAAACCCATGAAAGGGAAGAGGAGTAGAAGTACCAGAGGCGCATCGAATGGTTGTGGAAGCGCGTTTGATTTTGGGTTGGAAATGGACGTTGTGGGTTAAAACAAGAGGAGGAGAGGGCCGAAGAGACAGTGTTGAGGTTGTTACTGTAACTCCTCCAACATGGGATTGGAACGATGACGATGATGTTCTTGAATGCAACTGCAGTTGCAACGTCAAAGGCTTAGCACAGTAAGACATGTTTGCTTCTCCTTCCAAACACAAATCGCAATTCACCCACAACACTCTGCTCTACCACAATTCTATATTTTCAATAATATAATACAATAATTAGAAACAACAAACTCATAAATTATGGTTTTATCAATGCAATAGAGAATTTTGGGTTGGATTTTGGTTGTGAAAAAATAGTTTGTTCAACAACAATAACTATAACTATGCAAATTAGATTTTCGATTTAGATTATTGTAAATGATACAAATTTTCTTTTGAATATGTTACATAATTATCTATTAAAACGGTTAATCATAACAATTGTTTTACCAAATGTTTATTATATTTTTAGTTGTTTCTGTATAAAATATTATATTATACCATCCTTACATAAAAATTAAACTACAAAATGGTTTCTTATGGCCATGAAACTATTGCGCGTTGTTAATATGATACATTGCTTTATCACAAAAATTTTGGCTTCTAAATATGATTGTAGTGTTGCTTGTTGAAAAGCTAAAGGAAACACTCAAATGAAATAACATCGAAATAGTTATTAGGGACAGTTATTCTGGGGTATTTCAAATTGAAATATAAACTAAAGATAAAAGAGTTTGAGAAAAGTTTTAATATATAAAAATGCACATAATTAAATCATGTAGTTTTTCTTCGAATGTATATTAAAGTAAAAGAAAATTTAAAATGGTATAAAATATTCGTGTAAATAACTTAAAAATGAATTGAGAATGACGTGTTAATTTTAGGTCACGTACTAAAAGTTGAAAAAATGTTTCAAATAGTATATTCTTACTTTTATTCGAATGTAATCAAATTAAAAATATTAAATAAGTAAAATTTTGAGAGAATGAAAACATTCTTATGTAAGAAGGAGACTTAAAAGTTTAAATTATTAAAATTCCATTCAAAATCTTAATAGTAAAAACTATATAAATAATCATGTGCAATTTATGATATTATTTATATAATTGTTATAAGCGCATGTTTATATTCTTAAAATATGATATTTATTTTAATATCAAATTATAATTATGATTGTATACATTTTTTTTATCGGTATAATTTCTAATATTTTATATTAATATGATATATTTGAATGGCAGGATAACAATCGTAAAGTTTGGAAGTAGAACATAATTTAAGTTGTATGGATATTGTTTATAAGGAAGAAAGAGCCTCCAATTATTATCAAGACAAACATTATAGAAGGAATTGATCTTTATGAAAACTGAGAAATATTTAATGATCCCTTATAATGTTTATAAAGAGGGATGCTTTTGTCGGAATATGTGATTTTATCTACAACATGTCACAAATTTGAGAGTCCTATAAATACTACACATACTTTCTGCTTTGAAGTCATTCAATTTGTTCTTATGATGAACAAACACTGTTGAGATTGACAGTGATTTTAGAAAACAAAAACACCGATTCAAAACAATCACACTGAAAAAAAATTGGTAGGAGGTTTGTTATTTATAACTATTTGTTTCCACTTGCATCTAATACGATAAATCTAAAAATTAAATTGTAGTAAAGAAACTAAAAAAGAAAAAAAAAAAAAAAAAACTATCATTCTTCATCTGTTGAAATGTCAATTCCCATCAATGACAGTTTTTCACATAGTAAATTGACATTCTTGAAATGTAGACCTCTGATGCCAACTTCAGTTGCAGCCTCCACATTTGTTTGCCTAAGACAAAAATCATAAAAATCATGCATAATTTAAAATAATCACTTCAAGAGTTTTCCGATTAGCCAATTCAAACAAATTCAACTTTGTGAATTTGTCACAGAAGAACAGATCAATTATGGAAGAGTGCACTCTCTTCTTAAGACTCAAATAAAAATGTTTAAATATGGTTTTACTGTGCTTAAAAAAACTATTTTTACTCTCATATTTTAATTACATTTTAAAATGGTCTATCACCAGATAGATACTGTGGTTTGATTTTGATGAGTGATGCAGTGTATAAAGAGAGTGAGAACCTGTCATCTACAAAAATACAATTTGTTGGATCAACATTAAGATGCCTCACAACTTCGTTATAGAATTCAGTATCAGGCTTCCTCTTTCCTGAAACACATAATGAAGCATAGTTTGAATGCATGCTTTAATAACGAACAACAAAGTGAAATATGAAAAAGTAGAATCAAGACTTTGTTTTGTTCCACTAGAATCTAGAAATTACTGAATGAAAAAGATTATGAATGTATACCAAATGTGCATGAACAAAATGTCCAGGATAAATATTTTGATAGTTCTAACTTGTCTTCAATCAACTGGTACCTACAGTACAAAACATTCAGTAATATGCAATGAACACAAAAACACAGATCATAATAGAAAAAGCAAATGCATTACCATATAGGATAGTTTGTAAAAGCATGCATCTCATAGTTGTTTTTCTTTAATGAAAGAAGCAACGGTTCGATGCCTTCTATGTACGAATATCCACTTCTCATACAAGTTTTTAGGCCTGACAGAAAATTAGAAACACATGCAAGTCAATGTTCGCATCCAAAGATTACACCAATCTCTGCTAGAAAGTAAAATCATACAGAACAAGCGAGGCTTACAACAACCATTTATATATTAAGTCACAAAACTAAAAAGTTCAAGAAAACTGGTATGAAATATATTATAAATATTAGCCATAGTGAACAATTTAAGTATCTTGAGTTTTCTATTCTTTGGTTAATATCGAGAACAAAGACTGATGACTCGTTAGAATGGGCGACTTTTAACAGTGATCAAGAATCACACAATATCAAATGATATGAATCAATTTCTTCCTATGTCATGATATTTGAATAATGAATTATGCTATTCTAACATCTATGGTTCATATCGTGAATCATGCTAATCCTAACAACTATGGTTCACGATATGAACCGTACTAATCTGCAGTATTCTTTAAAGCAACCCAATATTGGCTTTGGTAGAACAACCAACAGACAATCAAATCACCATGGAAATTGATGTAAGCACAAAAATGTCTTGTACTGACAATTCACATAAAGATTCTTCTAACTTTCTCAGTCATACTGTCTCTGTAGACTAACTGCTCAGTCACCACCTCACTTTAGGATAAGCATTAACTGTCACAATTTCCCGAAGGACCACAATATTCATTTATAGCAAAGTAACAAAAAAGCCAACACATTCTTCAGTATATATAATACTCAGAGTAGACCACAAGGATGAACCATAGCCAATTGTCAACTCCTCTGTATCAGCTTGATCTTTAACTAAAAGTTCAAAATATGCCAGTTCTAATTTTCAAAGAAAAGAGAGAAACAGGGATTTTTAATGTATTAAAATGACACAGAAATATACAGTATATAACGTTATGTCTGCTTAATTGAAACATGATTAAGGTCTATTAGCAACAAAATCTCAGACCAACCCACCTTCTAGATCAAAATCCCTTCCATCCTTAAAAAATTTTCTTGCCAGCTCCATCTGGAAGATAATGACATAGATTGATAAGAAAATTGTTGTTGAAAGTAGACACTGTCAAACCATTCTAGGAATAAATTCTAGTAAATTAGAAATTAACGAAGTGCAGTACAAGCAGTGTGGTCGGTTGGAAGAAAACGGAAAAAAGTGTTAAGAGTTTTTGCAGATAGAAACATACTCCCGAATACACTCTTTGAACATACTCTCTACTCAGACTGATATTTATTGCATGACTCCAGCTTGTTTTGATCTCAAGTCTAATTTAACGAATCCCTTCTGATTTTATAGTTTAATATAAAATTTAAGCATTAAATGTGTGTTAGAGTGTGTATTGCAAACCCCTTTGTCTGCCTTTCTCTTGAACCAGAAGGGAACCTCAACTTCCCTGGTCCCTCTCCATTGAAATCCTTGGCATCCCTTTCCCTCCCTCGAATCATATATCATATATGATATACTGTACAATTAGAAGATTCAAAATGACCATTTACCCAGACATGGCTACATATGTTGAGGAGAAGATAAGCACATACGACGCATGAAAAAAACGTACACATGACAGAAAGCTTTGTAAACCCATCAAACACCCCTTGTGCAATTCAACTAAAAATCCAAATCCCAATTCAATTTCTATCAAAAGCTTAGACCTTTACATATAACAAGAAGCAGGGTCCATAGTCCATACTTTGCAGCAATGAATTATCAGAGTTGGGTTTTTTACCTCATCAATGAGACCCTTTTCAAACTCAATCCAAGCAGTGGGGTGCTTGATATCTATGAGCTCCTTTAAAGACATTCCGAAGAAGGCAGGGACATCTTGGTAGAAAGGGTCACGAACAAGGGTGTCCATGATATCAAATAGCAGAACAGGAAGCTTCCTTTCATTGGTATTATTGGTCAATGCCATGGTAGTGATTGAATGTGACGATGAAGGTTTCAATCTGAATTTGAGACACAAACGTCTGGTGGGTCTTGTTTGGAATAAACAACAGATAGAGAATGAGGGTACTCCAATTCCTCCCATCAACACCATTTTTGTATCACTCTGTAACTCGTTGCATTTTGCTTTCACTTCTTTTCTTCTCTTCAGTATTCTCTCTGCTCTTCTTGGCCATAAATAGTCACAAACTATTTCAATATTTTATTAAAATTTAATGTCTTCATGTTATGACCAGCATAAAATCAATTATACAGCTTTTAAATAGTTATGAACGATATATTTATTATAGGGCTAATTGTCTCTCATTAAAATTTGGAATTGGTCTTTTTTCGAAATTTTTGATTAATTTAGTTCTTTAGTTTTTAGAAATATATGGATTTAGTCCTTTTAACCATATTTTGTTAAGTTTATCTAACGTTTCAAGCATATTTCATGATAGTATTTGAATTGTTTGACCCATTTTCGTTTAAATGCTAACTCAAATATTATTATAAAATGCATTTAAAATTTTAAATAAACTAAATAAAATTTGATTAAAAGGACTAAATCCACACATTTCTAAAGATGAAGGACTAAATTGATTAAAAATTTCGATAAATGACTAATTTCAAATTTCACAACTTAAGAGATCAAAAACACATTTAACCCTTTATTATATGCAAAGATGTGATGTCTTGTAAGAAGCATGATTTATTGAAATTGTTTTTGTTATTTATATATAATAATTTTTTCATTTTACTAATTCATTTCGACGTGTTTTAATAATTTCTTTTTTGTTTTCCAAAGAAAAAATGTTTGAGTTGTTTGTCCGGGTAAGATGTGATGTGCAAGATGGGTAGTGGTGATTAATAAATGCATTTTCTATTAGTTTTATTTTCTAGGTAAAATGATTGGTTGTAGTTTTATTTGCATTCTTTTTGTCTTATTCTTTTTCGCATCGCATATTTGCCACCTTTTTTTCACAAAATATGTTTTGGAAACTAATTTTGTATTTTAGAGTAATTTATGCATTATACCTTGCGTGCATCTAATTTTTATTTACTTTTGTAGCAAGTCACGTATTAAAGAGAGATGATACCTTGCGTGCATGAAAAGTGAACAAAATTTGAACCGAAAATAACAAGTTTTAGTACATCCAGTAGCAAAAAACTGTCCTACATATTATCAAACTAATTACATTACATTACATCAAATTGTTCATCAAATAAAAAAGTAAAAACACCCCAAAATATGTAGCAAATATAACACAGCCTTGTTGCCTTACAACAACTCAGAAGATGCTGCCCCAAGGATTCCCCTTCATGTAAAATTATTGGCATGCAAAAGAATAGTATACAAATCAATTTCGTCAATAAAATCACAAATGTAATTAATATATCATAGAGACGGATTCTTGTATTTTAACGCGATCAGTGCCACTAAAAGGAGAGGGCAACAACAACTAGCACTAAGATTAACTCTTTCACGGTTCCTTTTGTTCCTTGGCATTGGCAATTTGTATTACATGCCTGATGATGTTCGGTTTATCCGCTGAGCACCTAATTTTGGAGCAGCAGGTTTGGCGACCCTACCTCTGCCAGTGGATAACGGCTTCGCCTTGGTAGTGGGTGCTGGAGCAGCAATGGCAGCCCAGGGATCATCATCATCAGTTTGAGCTGTTTTCAAATTTAAAGGTCTCGCAGTTTTTGGAGCAGGAGCTGCTATAGATCCCCACAAATCATCATCCTCATCCTTGTTCAATTTTGGTGTACTTTTTGACGGCAAATTTGAGGCTATAATTTAAAAAAATAAATAAAGTAATTAATACAGGAAAAGGAATAACTCAAGGATTTCCTGGAAATTGTCAAAACATTCAGAGCAGATTGCAAACTTGCATAAGGAATTCATACATCAATCACTTCATAGATCTTGTCATTATTTATAACATAAAAGACGCAACAGTTTGTCAACTCGTGGTTCTTGTCATATAATCAAGCATAAAACATTCAACGACAGAGTTTTCCAAATTATCCTTTACTGGTTTGGCACAACCGTATATGATAACTTTCAATTAGACACTGAAAATTACTATTAGTTACCAACAACTTGCAATCATGGAAACTCATACCAAAATACTGACAGAGAAATGAAAAAATACCTTGTTTTTTCTGTGAAATAGGTTGAGAAACAGGCCGCCTTTGTGCTGCTTGAATGTTTGAAAGAGCTGGAGCTGGTTTTGTCTCTTCAAGTGGTTCCAGTTCATCCCACCCATCCCTGTCACTTTCATGATCTTCTTGAATTCCATTTTCAAGTTCTCCCCAGCCATCCGTTGATGTAGGAGATGTAGGGACAGGGTGTTCAGACAAATCTGTTGCGGAGCTTACACGAGCAGGTGCTGTCGTCTCAATGCCTGAATTACCCCAAAAAAATAAATGAAATAAACATGGGTAAATGTCGTAAAAACGTACTCATGGAAGGATGCTACCACAATTAAGCAAAATGAATTAAGGCATCTTCAACAGGTAAGATGTAGATGCAGAATAGATAGCTTTGTATCTTCCCCATTGTTTTCCATGTTTGTTCCTTTCTTTTTCTTTGTTCATCAGTTAGAATAGAATAAAATCACATAAATACCAAATCATTTCAACTAGCTATAGTCAGGTGATTCAGGAAAGATCAATCCTCCAAAAGAAAAAAACATGACATTGATTTAGTCAACCAAACAAGAAATGGGACAAAATCGCGTGTTTGACGGTAAACACTGATCATTCATCGTTTGACTCAGGAACTGATTGATATCATTTTCCAGTGATAAAGGAGCTAAACTTATGTTACTCTCAATTGAGGACTAAATTAATATCAATTTTCTTTGGAGGACCAATTCTGTCACTTTCTATGTCAAATAGAGTAAGTTAAACTAAATTTTCTTTGGACGACCAAAATGATGTCTCTTGTATTTTAAGGGTTTACATTTCCTGCAAGCTCTTTGTTAATGAAACTAGAGAAATTGAAAGATTGACAGATTCCACAGTGCTAATTTCATTGTTTCCAACATTCTCTAGCATTTCAGTTAGCATTAGCCATACCTGTGGTACCATTAGAAGCTGTTGAAGTGACTGCAGTCGAACTTGCAGAAGCAACGGGAACATGATCAGAAGGTTTACCCTTCAAGGTCAAAGAGCTCATAGCCCATCTGAAAGGTGACAAGGGTTATACCAGTAACAAATTCCTAACGAAAATGTATATATTGGGGGAGGGAACCAATAATAACAATTGTGAGCTATTTTAGAATGAAAAATTAGATAATCTACACATACTAAGTATTAACACAATGAAATCTAAAATCATAAGTCGATATTAACAATCTATTCCTCTCCATTTCTTAACATTTGAACTTTCAATCACGTAAAGTTTGAACTGACTTACCCAAGCAAACTAGCATTTCCTGGAACAGATGAGCTTCCCACACTTGCAGCACCAGTGGTATCTGATGCATTTGTCTTTTAACAGAAAACATAACATCAGCATCACATTAGATGATCATCTTTAAAGACATTATTAGTTAATATAATGGTGATTTCTCAAAAATACAGTTTCCTTCCAATAGATTTTTTTTATTTAATTACAAAAATTAACAAAGGATATTAGTAGTGGGAGAAAACTATATTATCAGATGTGAAGTGCAAAAGATAGACATATGTTGATAGAAAATAGAAATCACACACACGCACAAACATATAAATTCAGCCTGCACACCTAATTTCTTCAATAAAAGAATAACATTATACCCTGGCCGATTTGGGAACCATGATAAGCATCAGAACAACAGCCAAGAACAATTTCGGAGTATACCTTTTCATAATGTTGCTTGGCTATCTGCAAAAACTGATCAACTGCTTGAAACGCCTTAGTTCTAACATCACTGTTTAAACCATGAAAAAAACATGGTGCAATCAATGTCTCAAAAATGACCAAATAATCAACAATACAATAGTAAAAATGATCTCTATAGAATCTAAACACAAGAACCAACAAACAAAACATCGCATCTCAGCACAAATATAAATACAAATACAAAAGAAGATACAGAGTATATCAATATATAATTTAGGGAAAAAGGCATTTCAGCAGCAATGAATTACTATACCAAAATGATGAATCAGCCAACTAAAAGACCTAATTATTTGGATGAATTAAGTCACTGGAATATTCATCTTTTTCACATGGTGAAGGGGATAGAAGAAATACAAGCTTATACTGAGATATAACCTGTCAGGATCAATTGTGAGCACAACAACAATAGGAAGAATCCGGGTTGCAACTTCAGTGATGTCATAGTAGGAACTGGTGGCACACAAAGCCATAATACCTGAATAATAATAACTTAAAATTATGTAAAAAGAATGTTGGAAAAGTGTAACAATGAACAAGAGTTATAGATAGTGTATGATTCTGATACCTGCTCCTCTAGCAGGTGCGAAAGTATCACGCAGTGCACGAACTGTAAATGCATTGATCAGAACTCTTTTTCTTGTCTGACAAAATAGCATCAAAGTTAACTCACCGAAGAAAAATATGCTATAACATTATAAAATAAAACAGCAAACTGATTGAATTTCAGATAGCATTTGGAACATACTCCTTCGTTTAAGTAACTTCCAATATTGCCTAGTAATATGGTAGTATTTGTTCTAATTGCTGGTTCTTCATCAACCTACAAAAAAAATGCAGATGTTATACATTTTTAGAAATGAAAAACCACGAAGAAATGAACATAAAGAAGCAAATAAAAGAAATAAAATTGTAAACTTTCCCCTAAATATAATGCTTTTGTTCCAATCAAAATTGGTAGTCAGGTTATCAGTAAATTCTGAGAGATAAGAGATGGGAAACACGTATGCTTCAAAAAAGGAGCTGTGTTAATCAATATATTATAAAATTCTAATGGGACACTTCACTTTTTTCCGTCAGCATATTGGTCTCACGTGTTCAAGATTATTAAAAACAGTAAAAACAATTTAAAAACAAAAACTTTCTCGATTCATCACTTTCAGTTACAAACAAGCAGTTTGACTTTTAATTCATTATACAGAGCTTGTTTAGGCAGTACCTGCAACTTTGACAAATACTTCAATAATGACCCTGAGATGGTCCTTTGAGACAGCTGCAATTATGAAACAAACCACATTTTAAAGAACAATTGTCCACAGAAATTTCACCAAATAAATAAACGATAATATTTGGGGAGGAGGGAAAACTAATAAAGAAAAGAAACAGTAAAGACACAGGCTGCAAGCTCTAAAGTACATGATATTTTAAGGGTTGATCAGACTTTAATGACTATTCAATCTTACAAATATAAATATCAATCTAAAGCAAACTAAGCATCCCATTGAAGTGCATTAAATATCATTTAAACCTCACTTTACAAATCAGTTTTGTTAGGTACAGTTAGGCTTAAAACACACTTTCTAAGATAAATCAATCTTACAATTACCATATCTGAGCCTCTTCAAAAACATTTATTAACAAAGTATATTAAAGAGATGGTAAAATAGACCATAGTGGAATAAAATATCTGTGCTATTTTCCAAGCTCCGATACAACTAATACCTCTGTTCTATTAGAAAAAGGTAATGGCTATGAACATAGATAATTTAGAAGTGTCATCACTTCCCTCAAACAGATATTTCCTGTGATTGTTGGGTCAAACATGATACACATACACCAATTAGCTATAAATGCTATATGTATGTGGCATTGCACAATAAGACCAGTAGCACTTCTAAATTTTAAAATCAAACCAAGGGAAAACAGGCATACCTTTGGAGCCAGAATTAACATAGACTTTAGAGTCAGTTCCCTGAGAAAAGCAGATGTGTCGGAAAACCCAGTAGCAACATGAGGGTAAACCTAGTCATATGTGTCAATAAGAATTTTAAAATATCCACATTGTGAAAAGGAATTTCCAAGAACACAGGAGGTAGAGAAATTGAGTACACACTTGCTCATCAACAACTTGTGGTGATAAAGACTCTCCATACTGATCAATATGTTGGAGAAGGCCAACTCGAATAGCTCGATCATTGGAGGCAAAGAGTTTAACTATTGTAGGAAGTACCTAGATTTGAATATAGAAATCCAATACAAGAATGGGGTTGAATCCTAATTAAAGAGTGTAAATAAATGTATCCACTGTAAAAAGGGAAAAGGAAATGGTTTACATGAAAGTGTGAAAATATTATTTACCTTTATATTAAACTCCTCAGCTGAAAGCCAGGAACCCATTTTCAACAACGCAGTCAAGGCTGAAGCAGCAGCTGAACCAAATTCAAGGGCAGAAGCTAATAAAGGAAGTAACTGAAAATACAAAACATAAGAATCATAAAAATTGGATACTAAAAGTTTATCCGATTATAGTTTACTATCAGAAATTCAACTGAAATATACCTTCTTCAACACTATCTGGCGAGGAAGTTGCTCAGCTAAATTTGGAAGCTTGCGGAAAAAGGTGTCTCTCTCCACACTATCTTTCAAACTGAGAATTTCCATGAAATGTATTGTGTCTACCAGCTTATTTTGAAAATATTCTGCATATCCATTATTGAAAAACCCAAACTACATAAAATATAGGATTTTTCATAAAATCATATCATGAGCCCAAGTTATGGCAATATCAAAACAAGAAAGGCAACCGTTTAGATAGAATGAGTTATACAGATTACTAAAGCAAATTTTCTTTCTTGTTTACAGGTGATCTGGACAAAATAAAATTATTTTACATTTAGATATGCTAAATCTCCATTAAATAACTGCAATACACAGTACCGTGACAAAGTGAATCCCTCTTCCCTCCCTTTCCTAGCACAATCAATCCTCTTCACAAGAAACTAAAACAACAGAAGATTTATCCCACTAGGTGAAGTCGGCTACATGGATTGAATGACATCATTTCGGTTGATGACCAAATTACTAGGGATTTTATTCAACATGAGATCATAATTTTCGCGCAAGTACTTCTTGGTCTCTTTATACCCCATTTCAATAGAGGTGGCAAAACGGGTCTGCCCAATCTGTTGTGGCCCGATGAAAACAGGTTAGGCCGGGCCGGGGTAGGCAACAATAGTTATACGGGTTGAAATTTATAACCCGTCCCATCAGAGCGGACTGGTAGGTTAACGGGCTGGTCCACCATTTTCCAATTTTTCAATTTTTCAATTTAATAAAAAAAAATTGTTTCTTTTTTTCAGTTTTGGGCCTATTTATTTGCTTGCTTTTGTGGACAATAAAAGTATCTCAAAACCCACCTGACAACCCCCCCAGGTCATACACCAGTACAATGACAAAGAAATAGGAAAAATATCTCTTACAATAACAATAGTTTTCAAAGCAACCACCGCCATTCACCCTTTCCTCGGTAAAATCAAGCATTTGATAACCGAGAACATTGTAGTTACCACTTGCATATTCTTTTCCATATCACAAGTGCACTGTAAGAAAGAGATAAAAAGATAGGTTCTTTGGGCACAATGAAGAAGCCACATGTTGTGTGCATTCCATAGCAAGAGTCACATAAATCCAATACTAAAACTAACAAAACTCCTTCATTTCAAAAGCTTTCACATCACCTTTGTTAAGATTGAGTATAACCACAAATGCCTTCTCAAATCTAGAGGGACTCCTTCCTTTATTGATTATCTTCATTTCAGTTTGAAATTGTCCTTAATGGCCTACCCGAGCTTGATGTGGATGCCACACAGGATTTCCTTCCCTTTGTGACTCCACTAGAAGAACTTGACAGTGACAATATTGAAGGGAAGGAGAAGGATGTAGAGTGGAGCAATGGCGATGCACACGTGTGACTCCAGTAGAAGAACTTGATGGTGATAATATCGGAAGGAAGGAGAAGGATGTAGAGTGGACCAATGGCGATGCACATGGAATGGAACCTTAACCCTAATGTTTTTCCCCAATCAACTAAGTATGAGAAGTGTTAGAAGTTCCACATCGACTAAATATAATTTCATAGTATATAAGTGAAGTGCAACCTCACCTTACAAGCCGATTTCTGGGGTTGAGACCCACTTCTAACATGATATCAGAGCCATTGTTTAAAAAAAGCCTATCATAGCGAGATTTCTTAGACATTTTGTTCCACCCACGATCGGGCTGCTAACGGACCACCCATTAATTTCTAGTCCCACGCACGAGATGTATATACCTTGATGTGAGGGGGTGTGTTGGAAGTCTCACATCAGCTAGAGATAAGGCAATTTCATAGTATATAAGCGAGGTGCAAACCTCACCTTACAAGCCGGTTTTGTGGGGTTGAGTTAGGCTTAAAGCCCACTTCAAACAAGAAGAGAAGAAAGAATAGAAAATGAATATGAAATAAAAGGAGAGAAGACAAAAGGATATGGACGTGCGAGAGTCTAGACATCATCTTTATACATTTGACGGGCTAGTGGGTTGGCCTGTCCCACCCAACTTGTGACCTAGTCGGTTGGTGGGCAGAGCCAATGCGGGTTGACAAGTTCAAAATGCTGACCCGACCATCCTAAATGATGAAGGGTTGTTAGACTGGCTTGCCAGTCTCGGTTCACTTTGCCACCCCTACTTTTCAACTGTCTACTCTCCTATTAGTTCCTTTTCATGGCCTTCTGTGCACATGATCAAATCAACTTAACCAATTCATTCTCATCTTTTCTTCAATTGACCCCGCACACATCCATCTTTACTTTTCATTTTTCTACTAGCACTATTTTATGTTGTTCCATTAAACCCCAATATTCAATACCATAATGTATAGTTGAATCCACAGCAGTACGGATAAAACTTTCCTTTAAGCCTGGTAGGTAACTTGCAATCAAATAACTTAAGTTCTCTTTCTCAATTTTAATAACCTGACTGGTCATAACATTGTCACTTTACCCATCATTTTTTATTCTTCGTTGTTAAATGTAGAAACCCCATGACAGAACGTTTTCCCTCATGTCCACATAAAATTCATTTATCTCTTCTATCTTGCTTAAATTGCAATTTATATGTTCTATCTTACTCCTACTCAAACAAAATCCCTTCAGTTCCAAAGTTCGTTTCCAAAAGTTTAAAGCTAACTTTTTCCCTTGATTCCTCAATCAAAACTATATTATCCATAGAAAACATGCAATTAGGTATTAACTCCATTCTATCCCTGGTAAGCATATCCAAGACTAGATTAAATAAGAATTAGTTACACATTTTACAACTCAATTATCATCATCCTTTTGCGAATTTTATCACTCAACTCAAATTACTTTTTATGCATTTTACCACCAAATTTTCTATTTCTGAAGATTTTACCACCCTTTTTTGTTTGCATGTTGTATCGTAAAAATGGTAAAGAGATCATTAATTTGTTCTGATGTAAATAACCTTACTAGTACATGTATTCAAGTATGTATAGGATCCGATACAGCTTACAATATAAACCACAGAACACATGAATCCTTCAAAGAAAGAGGCAAAACTACTAGAACGCTAGGTAAACCATTTCTATATATGATTAAGTATAAATACATAAAGGATAACTCACCGCTGTTTTCTATAAGCTTTGATGAGTTTAACCTACGAGAGGGCATGGAACTCAATAGTCGTTGATAATCTGGAAGCAGAGACTGTGAGACAAAAAATAACATAAAAGTGAAAAATGAACTTCTCAAATAAAAACATAAAAGCAACCAGTAAACTAAGATATCCTTTTTAATTACCATATGCAGCCATAAAACCATGAAGGAGAAAAAAAATGAGGCTACTGACCTTGGGAATGGAACCAGTGTTGCGTAACTCCTCTGTCTTGCTCAACCTCAGACCAGAGAATACCTCATAAATTAGGCAGCCTATAAAATTATGATTTTTAAATATGTTAAGACATAGAATGGAAAACAGAAAGTGGAAAAAATTCAGTGAACCTACAATATCAGTCCAAATTTTCATAGTTTAAACTAAAATTACTCATTCTCCCTGAGAAAAGATTGCCAAGTTTCAAGGAAAAAACTGATTTTACATGATTAGACGTCTGCAGACATAAAATACTCATGAAGATCAGGAGAGAAACATTGATACCCATTTTGAGGGCGATACAAATGAATGACCAAGTAGAAATTTTATCATGACCAGGTGTGAGGTTATGAACAAAACATGTGGTACCAAAAACACAGAGTGGGGCAACCAATCATTAAAGTCAGATGATGGAATCCAATTAATGAGATAGCATCTTGTAAGGATAGCATCTCCCAGAAAAGGTGAGGAAGATGATTATGAAGAAGTGTCCAATTAATTTTAATAAGATGTTTGCTTCTGAGTTCAATTTCACCATTTTGTTGAGGAGTATGACGACAAGAAGTTCTACGAAAGATGCCATGAACTGCTAGGATCGGTTAAACAGATATTCACAAGCATTGTTACAACAAAAAGCACATACAGATGTACCAAATTGTGTTTTGATTCCACTTAAAAAATTGAAATATAGAAAAAATCTTCCTATTGATTCTTCATTATTAACCAAATCCAAATTCATCAATAAAGGTAATAGATATTTAAAACTGGAAGGGATAAGGAGAAGGACCCCAACTATCATAGTAAACTAAAGAGAAAAGCGATAAAGCTCATTTATTAAGACTATCAAGAAAAAACCGGAAAATATGTTTTCCAAGCTAACATCACTCACAATTAAAAGTAGACAAATGTTTTAAACTTTTGTGCAATTTTGTCAAGCCAGGACATTCTAATGTGCATTAATAATAGTAAAGATAAACATTGAGCTGAAATTGTGTATTATTTAGACAGCACAAGTGCATTATTTATATTAAGAAAAAGAAAGCAATACAATAAACAGAGGAGATCTGATATCCTCTAATAACAAAGATATGACACAGGAAAAATAATGTTCCTAATAATACGTATTTAATCTAGATATATATAGGATCAGCTCCTTAATTCTATAACTGTTAAATAAATAATGAAAAACCAGCTCTTTCTCTCTTAATTTCCTTTGTTCTAGTCCCACATTTTCCATATTATCTCTTTTCCTAATTCATATTCCTAGATCATATTAAATCAAAATATGTCAAATGACCCTAATAAAGCAGAATATTTTCACATGACCTTGTGTAACCAGTTCCTTCTTGTCTCATTTTTAAATAGTTTCAAATTTTGCAAAACGCCCCCTAGTGTAATTTCACAAACTAGAAAATAATCTTATTAAATATTCTCGGTGGAACTACCTAATTCTAAATGAGAACAAATTGTGAAATATATATTGGGGTCTTGTGATCAATCAACTAGTCTTGGCAGTTGGGAAGAGGAACTGAAACTTAACCATAAGCTAGAAACTAAAGACACAAAAATAACAGAATATTCTTCCTCCTATGTTCTATTCCTCGATTCCACCATATAAACGAATTTGATATCACTATGAATTATTATCTAAAAGAACAGAGAAAAAGAGCATACCCATGCCCCAAGAATCAATGGCCCACGGAGGAGACTTCTTAATTGCATCCCAGTCTGATTTCGCCAACTCCATTGGTTTGTATTGCGATCCAACAAGCCATGCATATTGCTGAACAGAAAATATAATAACTTGTGAGCAGAATATTTGGTCTCCCTATTCCATACCCTTTATTTCTAAATAAAGAAGCCCAGATCAAATCACTACAATGGAGCATCGATAATATCTAATCTGTCATAAATCATATGAGAGTCGTAAAGTTAGAGATGACCAAAATGTGTGAACAGACTTAAGTCTGCAAAAGATTTAGCATGACATGGCCATTTAAGTGTTACGTAAATTCAAATAGCAGTGCCAAAACTAACAAGGAAACAATATATTGCAAACAGAAACAAGTAATACCAGCATTTGACTAGCAGATGTTTCATTGCTCCCATCAAACTCAGATAGAACATCGAAAGCGTGAAGCTTCCAGTCCAAAGTCGGTGTAACAACAACACTAGCCAAACAAACATTACCATGAATCTGCAAACATAAAACTTGTCAATAAATGATTAAAAAAATTAGCCAAAAGAAAGAAACTCATAAATACTCACAAGTTTACAATCATTATTCAAGAAGCTCACAGCTTTAGCTATTTGATGAAGACCCAAAGCATAATATTCATCCCTAAACCAGCAATAACTCTTCACTAAACCAGCAATAACTCTTCACCCAAAAACACTATAGCACTCCACGCATACAATAACTCTTACACTCAAAAAACAACAATAACTCAATTGATACCTTTGTGTACCTTCAAGCCCTAACTCCTTGATTTTCTCAGACAGTGGCATCACAGGTTCAGTCACAATATATATCGTAACCTTCGGCGAACCTGCATCGTAAGTCTCAATCTCAGCGCTGTGAAGAAACGACAATATATTCGGATGCCTAACCTGAAAACCAGCACCACAAAGCGCTGTCAAAACCACGCAATCCACAATGCCAAACCAAAAAAAA
>Ga0099823_1002127_pt1 | contig 17582 bp, 10 predicted proteins | sample CowpearedBW_FD_76831 | JGI IMG/M metagenome (GOLD analysis project Ga0099823, IMG submission 76831) | Root nodule microbial communities of legume samples collected from California, USA - Cow pea red BW | ecosystem: Host-associated > Plants > Roots > Nodule | place: USA: California | collected...
TATATATATATATATATATATATATTGAGGTATTTTTTTTTTAATGTTAGTAAAGATTTTGTTAACTATGTTTTCATGGATGTTAATAAAATTGTTTTTCACATTTGTAAGTGAAGATTTAGTTTTAGTTAATATCAATATAGGCTATACTATATCGATCTATCAATATTATTAAGATTATTTTTCTACTAATGAAGATAATATATGATTATTTCTTAGTCAATATTAATCAGAATTATTTTCCACCAACATCAACAAGTTGCTTCTCGCTTATTTTTCAAGGGTTATTTTGTTGACATTTGTAGGAATATCTTTTCAATCAATATTGCCACTTTTATTTCTTTTTCAAATTTGGTCAAGATTCTTGTTTTTAATGTTTGTTGAAATTTTTTTAGCTAACCTTAAACTACTTAAGCATGTCGTTTTTTTCAAGCATATCTGAGGAGAGAATTTTTTAGTTAACATTACTTGAAAAAGTTGACCAAAATGTAACATCAAAATTTTAAGGTTGATTAAAGTTTATTATGGTCAGCATTTAGATAAAAATAATCTCAACAGATTTCAATAAAAAAAAAAAAAACGTTACTTTCAATCACTGTGAACTAAAAGCTATCATCGACTAATATTTTTAAATAATTAAATATTATTTAATATTGATTTTTTTTATATTTGATAATAATTGAAATATATTTTATAAAAATAGAAAAATGTAGAATTAAATAAATTTAGATTGTTTTATTCAAACAAAATACTTTAAAATGAAATAATTTAAATTGAAAATAATGTAAATTTCATATATTTTAATTTACATATAATTATTAAATTCTTTATTTAAATATAAAAGTATGAGTTTTTTTAGATATGTAATTGAAATATAAATTATGATTACAAGCCACATCTTCTTGACTTTAGTGGAAAAGATGTTTTATAGGAGTTTGTTTGACCTTAGTTTTTACAAATAGAGATAACTCGAGGATACAATTGTATAAATATAATTTGTGTAATGTTTTGGGTACGTAGAAGTTATAAGATGCATATCAATTTATGATTTGTTTTGTGGGAGAGTTTGAGTGAGTTTTGTACATCTAATATTCATAGATTTCAAATTTTCATCTCCTATGTTATTATTGATTTATATATTGGTTGAGACATTCCTAATGTCTTATTCTTTTATCTGTACATTATTTATTGCTGATAACAGAAAATGGGCTACATCTTCATTATAAAATGATTTTTTTTTGAAGAAAAAAAGGAAAAAATTGTACCATTTAGGGTCCAATTTTTCGTTAAGAAAGGTGGTAGATATTTGATATTAATTCAACACTGCTTTGAATAGAGGAAAAAAAAAACAACTGTAGTTAATAACTAGATATACATCACTTGTATGTTACTCCTGTTAGAATAAGTTAATTAACAGATATCAAAAACTTTAAGAAGTTTCTGATTTATTTATTTTTTCTACTCTTTAATGTTGAATTTAATGTTAAAGGCCAGTTGTGAAGGGAAACTGTTCGCTGCACTTCCGACACAAGGTAAGACAAACCAACACCTTCCTAATAAATTATTACTAGATAATATGTAATAGCAATTGGTAGCTTTTTTTTTTAACACAAATTGCTAAGAGATGTGAAAATGATGAATTTGGTCTATTATTGTTTTTTCCTATCTTTTTGATGAATTTTCATGGAATCCATTAGATTTGAATACGTAAGTAACACTGTATTGCAGAAAAGCTTTTCCTGATAAGCAATCCAATAAGGGCTTTTCAACCTTGTATCTTTGATTTGAATATTGCAGAATACTTGTGCTTGTTACACATTTTATATTATAAAATAAAAGTTATGTTAGATTCTAAATTATCTATAATTTTGTTTATTTTTGTTAATTCAAATAAATTTGTTCAAGACGAATATGTGATATTATTTGCTTCCTATTTTTTAAACATTTTCAAAGTTCAGTGTATATGTTACAATTACCATAACTAAAATAAAAATTTGCTTAAATTAGAATGGATGGACACTTATATTATTTTAACCTTTTTTGGTTGATATTTTCTCGTTAGAAATCAAATAGAATTTATAATGATTATTTATTTAATTTCATAGTTAATGAGTTTTTGTATAGTTCAGTCCTAAAAGACAAATATTTTGAGCATAATTTTGAAATTATAAGATCTGATCATTCTAACTTTAGTGGTGTAGTTTTTGCTGATATACAAATATAATTATTGTGTAGTTTTTTTATAAATAAAATTGATGAACCTTTTATCTTCTCATAATGTGTCATATGTGTCATGTGCAGTCCACTTATACGATGGAAAGGGCAAAGGGCAGTCTCTGGTTTATTAAGATTGAATGGTTTTGAGGGAGCGATTAAGATGAAATGAACATAAAGGTTAATATCAAGTTTTCGTATATAATAATGAAAAGGTGGGAATATTCTTTTATTTGAAAAAAATTGTAGAAAAATTATATATATATATATATATAATAATAATAATAATAATAATAATAATAATAATAATAAATAATAATAATAATTACTTGTATTGAACACAATAAATAATTATATTTAACTATTAAACATGGTTGTTCCAGTTAAGACATTCATGAATATACGCTAGAATATTAGGAAATATCAAAAACTCTTAATTTCATTGTAGAAAATTATTTTCTTACATTTCTTTTATTTATATTAGTATAAACACATACGTTATTATGTTTGTGTGTACACATTTTTTAAATATATATGATATTATTTTAGTAAAAGATCACATTATAATGTTATTAAATTAATATAAAAAAAATTTATACTTATTAAAAGTAAAGTGAAATGAATGGAGAATAGATGAGAAAATAATATAAGAAAAAAGAAGTAGAAATAAGATAAATAGTTTTATATAAAATATGTAAAAGTAGATGGTTAATTTTAAAAATTTAACTAATAATTATATTATGAAACATAAAATTAAAACTATGAAATATGGATAAAAAAAAAACTCTTTATATAGTTATATATTAATTCTGGCTAAGATATGCAAATATATAAAAAGTGAAAGTTATATATAAATTTAAATGAAATATGCGAAAACTATGTAACTATTTTATATATCATCGAACAAAATGTAATTACTAGGTATTTTCTTCTTCCTTATTGCACCATTTTCTTTCCTCTCTTTTTGTTACATATTTTCAACTTGTCTCCGGAGCAACCCAAGTGTAGGCCACAGAATAGAATAGTGAAAAAAGTGATATTGGATAAAATAATATAAAGAATGATAAACAAACTTGAGTCTCTACCCCCTCCGCCTCCGTTAAACCCTATCTTCCCTTCACAATACACTTTACTTTCCCTCCAAACTGAACTCAAATTACCACTGTGAATTATAATACTGCTTTCTTAGGTAAATATATATATATATATATATATATATGTCGATCTCCAAGTTGTTTCTGTCATCGTGGTAGAGGGATACATTTCAGGAACAATAATTATGGTGTGGGATAACAAGGTAACAGTGATTTCTTTCTTTCCTCTTTTATTTTGAAAAAACAGTTTCTGTAGTTGGACATATTTTGAAAATGGAGTTACTTTGATTCTCATAAAGAGGGTGATGCATTGTTTGTTGCTTCAATTGATCCAAATGCTGAGAATCACTTTGGTCTTTTTTCTTTCCATTCCTTCTCTTCTAGAGTTTCCTCTTGGTTTCTAGATATAAATTTAATGGTTAAATGTATTTATTTTTATGAAAATTGAAATTCGTCTTTTTTATTTTTTTAATTTAGTTTTTTTAACCAAATTTTATTAAATTTATTTAATATTTTAAACCCATTTTTTATAATTAATATTAAAATAAAAATATGTGTGAAACATGTTTGGAAATATCAAATAAATTTATTAAAATTTAATTAAAAAAATTAAATTAATACGAGAACTCAATTAAAAGAAAATTTAAAAACTAACCAGAAAAAAGAAATATTTGACCTAAATTTAAATTGTATAAATGTGCAGCACTCAGAATACATGTCTTAAGCTTAGTTTTTTATTTTTTCTCTAAGAAATCTTCTAAAATATTGATGATATTCCTGTGGTCTAGAAGCTAGCTGGCTATTATGATTATCTCCTAAGATAATACTTTTAGAATGTTGACGATAGTTAGGAAATGATAGATGTGGCATGAGCGTACAGTTGTAAGAATGTAAAATCAGAGATGTTTTTAGATTGTGACAAGTAGTATATATATACCTCTTCTCCTTTTTAAGCTTCTTATGCTAATGCTTTGTATTCATTGTATATAACCATACAAAATTTGAATTTATAAATTCAAATTTTAGTTGCCGGTGCTGTGGACAAGTACCATATGCACAAGTGAAGCTTGTTATCTATCTGTTTTTCCTAGTACAAATGATTGCAAAATAGTGCAGCTTATTTGGTCCAAAAGTTAAGATGCCACTCAATAATGTTTTCAATTTTCATTGTTAAATACACACATTACACTTGAATTAATGGACTTCTTCGCCAGTTGTCACTCACTTTTATTTCAGAATCTCATTTTGAAACCTTCGCAAATGTATTATTTCTCTTACAATAGAAGCTTGAAAACTTCTTTAGTTTCACGCAAAGATTTTTTTTTTTTCTCTATACTTATTTTCATAAAAATTTATGCAGTTTTATTAGCTTCTGCTTTCTGAGATCGGGATTGTTAGTTATGTGGACACTCATGCTGTACTTTTGATCATAAATTCTGACAAATCAGTCATATATTAGAATAGAAATCAAACAAAGTTTTCTAACAGTTGGCAACTGCTGCAGTATTATCTTCATCTGAATTTGTATCAGGTTTGTGATAATAAGACAATATATCACAAATATAAATATTGTTTTAATCTTTATTAAGAGTTGCTTTTACAAGGCTTGAAAATTTGTTTTTTTGTTTGAGCTTTTACTCGTGTACACTAATAGTGTAAAACAAACATCATTTACTAATATCTTCAGTAAAACTTGATTATTTGACCACATTAATCCTACTCATTTTTTCCATAAATTAAATTATTTAATTTGATGCCGCAAATATATGGATTAGTGAACATATATACTTATTTTCCCTTTCATTTATGACTTTTCTTTTCTATTTTTGTCTACTTGTTCCTCTCTTCCCTCCACCTCAATCAACCTCAAAACGAAGCGACAATTCCCACATATGTTGTAGCAATGATGTAATAAACATAAACTTCCCCTTTTTAGCATATCAATGAATCCTATGGAATATATGTTTAAGGATTGTGACAATGGACTGCAAAGTAACAACCAGAATGAATCTACTTGGGATGAAAGAAAATATTTGTTGCAGCACCTTTACAATATTGCATATATTGAAAACACATCAACGCAAAAACTGAGAAATAGTTCAGGTTCAACCAAAGAGGAGCACCAACAATTTGACACAACTAGTACTGGTTTACTGTCAGATGACTCTCAATCATATATATGTTGTAATAGGTTACAGTTCAGTGCTGAAAAAATTGTGGATTGTGCATCACAACCTAAAACTATGCTCTCAGTGTCAATGGATTGAATTCAGTGACTACATCTTCTTTCTATCAAATTAATATATATTATTAGATTTTTTCTTAGTGGAGACATCTCAGATCAAAAATGCAAGAGTCAAGAATAAAGAGAACTACAATAGCACCCACAGGCATCTAAACAGATGTTGTAAAAGAGCCATACAAAGAAAGAAACAAGAAATGGTGAGCCACCAGGTTTAATTGAAGTAGCTAGGGCTTGCACTTTGATCTGATATGCTTAGAAGTTGCTCTAGATAGTCAACTCCTAAATCTTCTAACACCACAACACCTGGTGTTGCTGCTTCTGATGTCTCTTTCCCTTTACATTTTCTGGCCCTTGATGACAATTTTCTCTGGATGAAGTTCCTCTCCTTGAGTGCAAGTGCGGGAGAAGATCCATTGCTGCAGCTATATTGAATCTCTTGCAAAGACTCTTTCACCGTTTTCACTGGAAAATTGAGTACAGCATTTTGGCCTCTCATGGAAAATGCAGCTTGGTCATAGGCTAAAGCAGCAGCCTCTGCACTGTCAAAGGTTCCAAGCCAAACCCTTGAGCCATTCCTGGTTGTGTCTCTGATCTCTGCTGCATATTTCCCCCAAGGCCGTTTCCTCACACCGATGTAAGACTTCTCCTTATTCTGCAGTTCTTCACACTTCCGCACCAATTGTTTCTGATTTCCTTCTGCTGGTGCCGTGGAGAAATCAACCATATCAAAGGAAAGAGAATCTTGAATAGGGTCAAGAACAGCATTATTGCTTGACAATGATTGGAACAAAATTTCTGAAGGATCCTGCAACATATCCCAATCTGATAGGTTCTGGAAGAAAGGGGAAGTCATGTTTGGAGGGTTGTAGGATACTAAGTTGTCTGTTCAGTAACTTCCTCTCCCCCCTATCGTAATTTATATTACTAATGTAAGGCTGAAACCCCACAATAGATCTTTATCAGCTATATATTAATTTATTTGTTTTTGTGTAATGTAGAGATCATAGTATTAGTTTATGAGCTCTGACAGAAAGTGGAAGTCATAATAGGCAACTTCTTTCTGTCGCTTCACTACCTTCTTCATCTTCTAATGCTTTTAATTTTGATACTGCTATATTTTTGGTTTTCGAAAATTAAAGGATTTTCGTTAAGATAATGAAAAACTCTCTCATACATTCTTTCTTTCACAAAAAATTAGGTCAATTAGTACAGATCAAATGGTGTTCCAATTATTAAGTTAACATGCTTGAGCTTGTAAAAAGGAAAAAAATTAGTGGAGGGCAACTAGGTTTTCTGCAAAGATTAATCCTCACCTGGCCAAATGCAGGACAATAGAAGTGTCGTATATTGTTCTTTACTGTCATTTTAATATATTTCTATATGAATTCTACTCTGAAAATGTTTTTAATTCTTTAATAGATGAAGACCCATAAAAAAATACGATTTTCTCTTTTTTTTTTTCTTGATATTCAAATGCTGTCATCTTGGACCATTTGATCTTCAGTTTATGGTACATTCACAGATCTTATTATATGAATTTTAATCAATACTAAATTCTGTTCAAAAGATGAAGTTATTCGTAAGATTAATGAAGGTTTTAAATACGACATTTTTCAAGTAAAAAAAAATAGAGGTTTTAAATTTCATTAGAACACAAAAAATCACAATATATAGCAGAAACAATTATTCGTAAGAAAGAAACTAATTTATATTGAGACTAATTAAAGTATAATGATTATTGTTTAAATAAAAGGACCATATTGAAAGAGAATGTAACATATTTAAAACCCTAAACCATAGTGATTTCTCCTTATCAAAAACAGACAAGTAACTAAAGTTTGATACAATAGGAGAGCGAATTAAATCCCAGAAAATTTTACAAATGAATTAAGAAATAGATGCAAAAATATGTGTCATCACTACTTACACATTTAACAGAACAATGATTTGTGTACGCTGTTGAAGATATTATTAAAATGTATTTTTGGAAATAATAGTACGCCTCCGAATCAAGCTTATATATACGGCAACACGTTGACCAAAAAGAAATTTAGATCCAAAGATGCACCATGTGCCGAAGCCTGTTTGTTCTCGGATGGCGCACGTTCAATTATTTTAATAGCTAGAAGACAAAAATCTATGTCCGTTTTTGTACGTACAAATGTGAACTATGTATACTTTGTTTTTGTTGGAATTGTTTCCCTTCTGTACATAGGGATTGACGGTGTATTTCTACAAGTTTATGGTTGAAGTTTAATGTGTATATATCCATCATATTAAATACTTTAAATTGTCTTTAAATTAAAAATAATGAATAACCGTTACATCCTATGGTGTCTTCGGTTTCAATTCAGACAAAATGTTGTTAAAATATACAGTACTAGAAAACTTAATATCTTCTGTCAATTTTGTTTTAAAATTTTTCTTTAATAAATACTTACAAATTTTGTTGTGAAAAAAAATTGTAAAAAATTACTACTAAACTTTTTATAAAATATTTTGTATAAAACACTTTTCACAATAATTTTTGTAGGAAATACTTACAAATTTTATAATTTTGTAAAAAATAATTATCTACGAAAAAATTATCTGTCAACTAAGATTCTTAAAAAAAATAACAGAAAAAAGTTTTTTCTTAAATTTTTTTAATAAATTTGCAAAAAAACATTCTATGTAATATAAAAATTTCTAATAATGGTAGCACATAAATATTAAATATTTTGAAAGGGCTTATTTAAAGGACATGTTAAAAGTTAAAACCTTCTGTGTTGCCTTTTTAACTAACTTTAGAAAGGTTTGAAACGTAAAAGGTAAATTTATTTAATTAAGGCTCTCTAAGAACAGTGGCATTTCGCGTGAGATGCAGCTATGCAAAAAACTGAGGTAAATTTACTCAAAAGGTGGAATATATTTATACAAAATTATAATATCTACTATGTTTAACAAAATAAGCACAAATGTACAATAACATATTGGAAGAAAGAAGGGAACGAACCGAGTAGAGAAGTAATATCGATTGCATGCTTTTATTATTGTGAAGAAAGTGAATATATACATCGGAAACTAAGAAAGGTATATATGGTTGATAGGAATTTTACTATAAGAAAATTAATAAATAACAACTAATTTTAGAGACCAGTCATTATAAATAACATAATTTTATCTAAAAATTATTAGTATTTAAAGTAGTTTTTTTATTAACAAATAATTAATTTAAATTAATAATAGAACATTTGAGGGGTGTTATAACCCATTTACATAAATGTAAAAGAAAGATATAGTGTATCTCCAAAATCTATCAAGACAACAAAATAACTTTCACGTACAAAAGTTGAGGGTTCTCTAGACATTGGGCACACAAGTCTATATCACAAGGTCCTTCAAACAACATCTAGCCGACATTCTTGTTAAGGAAATTGAGCTTGGGTCGGCCCCAACAACCTAATGTGCTACTACAACAAATCGACAGTACAATCAAAATTGGACTTTCAATGCAAGAGTTATGCCTTCCCAACGTCAAGTTGGACAGAAATCTTAAGATTAACCACCTAGATCACACCTTCCACGGCTAGCCTACAAGATTACACATAAAGTGAATACAAAACGAGGTATGCATGGTCCGTAGTGCTCCTGAGACTATGTTCTTTTGGTTGTGACGTAGTAACCAATAGAAATGTATGTGATCACTGATGAAGAACTCATTCTTTTAAACATGAAAATCCTTGTCATGCTTACTTGACAACTTAAACACAGAAAGCATCATATCATAGAGATTTTAAACACACAATAGGAGCGAAGTACTAGTCATTGTTTGAGAACTTTACCGAAGGAATTTTACGTTTCAACCAAGCCTAAGCGTTTACTTGAGCGAGACTAAAAATCTCTTCACTGTCAACTTTCTTTTGCTTAAAGATCACCTCATTCCAATGTCTCCAAATTTCTCCAACTATAGCCAGCCACATTCCTTACCATATTGTGTTTTGCCTAGTGTTCAAGCTACTCATATGAAAGTGTTGAAAATGTATCCTAGCTTGGTCGTGATGCACTTAGCTCACCCCTATCCAACTATTACACATTTTCCACACATTTTGAGACACTCTATAGGAGAATAATAGGTGTGATGCACTCTCTTCACAATCTAGTCATAACTCACATAAGGAATGTTTTAATTGGACCCCTTTCACCTATAATTTATACTTTGTCGATAACTTATCCGATAGTAGCCTGCACCCAAGTAATTGTGCCTCCGGAATCACTTCTATACTCCATAAATCTATGAACACCCTGTCGCTTTCCCCTTCGGAGTTGCCCATCAACTTCTTATATGCAAACCTTATAGTGTATGCTCCTTCTGCATTTTCCTTCCAACTCCAAGTATCCAGATTCCCTTTCATAAATCTACGACTATTAATTAACTAATAGATTTGTGCCTCCATAACTTGCTCCCAAACAAGTCTTTGTCTCCTCCAAACCAATTTCCATACCCATGTGTTGTTGACCCAATATCCTACTCCCATTATAGGACTTAGTTTAATTTTTGAGATTAGGTATAGCCTATGGAACCTCGAGCTAAATGGTTCATCCCCCACCCAATAATCTTCACAAAACAGTACTTTGTCCTCTGCTCTTATTACCTAGTCTTTACAGTTTTCAAACCATATTGAGCTTCCACATACCTTATGAATGTCTTTCCACCACCTTGAAGCGGACTTCGGGACAACAATTTCATTAAGATTCCTCCATGACCCATATTTTGATTCTACCACTTCTCTCCATAGACCTTTGTCCTTCATGCCTAATCTCCACTTCCATTTAGCTAGGATTGCTCTATTGAAGTTCCCGACTTCTCTTATTCCCAAACCTCTTTTCTCCTTTGATTTGCATATTGTTAGTTTGAAATGGTGATTTAAGCCAAGAAGGGGTAGGGGGTTGATTTGCCTATTTAAAACTTTTTTGAAAGCTTAAAACCCATTTTGATTGAGTCAAATAGACCACGAAATTTGAATGCAAAAGCTACAGAACAGTACACTTTCAATCAGCCAAAAAATAAAACAATAGACTAATTTGTTATTTAGTCTATGAAATAGTAAATTAAAATTTCAAATCAATCGGCAAAAATCCTAGGAATTTATGCATAATGCAAAATTCTCAGATTTAACTCAAACAACAAACTTTTACACAGAAGACTTGTTCCAATCAATATTTCTAATAGGTAAGCAACATCAGATTACACAGAAACGTATTAAAGCTCAACAAAGAATAAATTACTTTGTTTTCTTGAATTTTTAAAGTGATTTAAAGTGAGTGAGATGAAGGGAGAGAATACGACAGTTATGTTTATAATGGTTCACTCAATCATAGAGCTACATCTAGTTTATCAGGACAACTTGAGCCTGATTTCCACTATATTCAAAGGTTTTAAAAATCACACACCAAGATTACACTTTTGAACAAAGAAACACACAAGATTTTTGACTCACACAAAAATCTATCCTAACACGCTGCAAGAATCACACTCACAAACCTGAAATCACATAAGGTCAACAACCAGAGGCACAAGAACTTCAAAACTTGATGGTGGCTCTCCCTAGACAACCATACATGAGTTCTTTAAGCTAATCCCAAGCCAAAATGCCTCCAAGATCAACCAAGACCTTCAATCTACATGTTGTATAGTTGTGTAATGCAGAGAGAGAGTTTTTCAATGATGAATGACAAGTTTTCGTGCTAAAAATCTTAGAATTGTGCCTTTGCTATTGAAAACACAGCTTATATAGTCTAGTTTAAGTGAAATCAATCGGTTAAATTTCCCGTACAATCGGTTGATTTCACTTAACTTAAGTGAAATCAATCGATTGAAAAACAATTCAATCGATTGAATACATTCATACCAGAAACTATATACAACAAGTCTTTTAACCCGTTAAAATCCATTTTAATAGAATAAAAAGGACACACTAAGACTAACAATACATCTAACCTATGTCATATAGCCTACCAACATGATATAACATCTAATCATTACATTTAACACATTATTTCCATATTTAATACACTAAAAACATAATCTTCAAGCAGATCTTGATCAATCGTCATTTATCACATGAGATATTCATGCACTTGGCTTTATCAAATATTTGCTTCAAGCTTGCTTGTGCCCACACATTTGTTTTCCCACCTTACCCAGTCTATCTTCCTATCCTTAGAGCCCCAACCCTACAGAAAGTTCCTTTGGATTTTCTTTAACTCATCACACACATATTTAGGTGCTTTAAAGAAGGATAGATAGTACAACGATAGTGTGAATATTACCGATTTAATAAGGCAGACCCGATCAGCAATCGACAATAGTTTACCTTTCCAACTTGATAGCCTACTTCTTATAATACCTGTGAAATTTAATTAATTAAATAAATAATTAATTAATAAATGCAGATAGTGAGAGCCTTTATGGCATTAAATGTTAAGTGATGTGACGTGAAATAGTATTAGGTCAAATGGTTGAGAGTACTTGACTATTGTGGGAAGACTTGGGTTCAAGTCCTATGTATTCCAATTGTGTGTTATCTAACTTTTATTATATTCGTATGCTTGCTCATGTTGAGTGATGATATAATCTTAGTATTTCATAAATTATCACGAAACATGAATTGGGTGAGTGGTTATGCATTGACTTTGTGATTGAGTGGTTGTGGGTTCATACCTTGGTAGAACCAAAGTATACTTTCTTTTTGCCAATTTTAGTTTTGGGCATGAATGTGAAGGGGCAAGGGAAACCCTAGATGAAGGAGTAGCCAAGGGGAGCTGAAAAACAGTCCATTATGATTCATTGAATGGTAATTACCCCTAAAAATTAACCATTTTCGTTTTTGCCAAATTAACTCTAATCAAGGTGCAATTAAAGAGGCAAATTAAGGGTGAGAGAAGGGGGAATTGAGGGCTGGAATCATTCTATAGTTAGAGAGGAAAGTAAGAACGAAATTGGAGAGTGTGTAGTGAGATTGAGTGCAACGAGCAACTGAATTGGGGGAAAGCTTGGGGCAAGTCATTGGTGATCAAAGGGACAACCAATTTCTCAAACTTTAATCAAAGGAAACCAGGTTAAGGGAGTTCTATTTTGTCTTTGTATGTCCAATATATGATTTCGTGCTATACTTGATAATTGGGGTGTGTTTCGTTGGTGTTTTCGTTGAATCGTGTCGGATTTCTAGAAAATTCCAGAAACCACCTGGCGGCGTTGAAGGCCTGCCAGGCGACTCATGCGTTCAGAACCCAATTTTCTGGGTTTTTCCTTACACTGCCTGGCGGCTAGGTGTTGTCCGCTAGGCGACTCAAGTTGGCTTGCCCAGTCCTCTCGGGTTTTTGATGTTCCAGCGATGTTAGGACGTTTGGAGTTTGTTTCTATGATATGAGTATGATTGGTATGATGTGTGGTTATCTGTAATTGCTTAATTGGTGGAAAATTGCATGAACCTTCATATGAATTTGGAATTTAGGGTTCATGTTGGGATTGTGGATGAATAACATGGATGACGTTTATAAGTGGTGCATTGTTTGCGTGGAATTGATGATAACATGATTAGATTATGAACCCGGGATGTTGTGTGCATGTGAAATCATGTCAGTCTGAAGGTGAACATTGAAATTGTGGTGTTTGCGAGTCGCACTGGGTGCAGGAGGAATCTGGCAGAACCCAGATGGTCACGCACCGCTTGGCGACACTTGGACTGCCGCCAGGCGACACGTCAGAACAGTGGCGTCTTGAGTGGCTTTGTGACTTGCATTCTTGGGTTCGGGCTCGAGAATCTTTGTTCGTGAAATGGGATAGTTGTTAAAGGACGTATTGATTTGAACATATGATGGAATTAAATGATAGTGTGTATAAGGATAAGTCTTAAGAAGTCAAATGCATGGAAGAATTAGAGGGTTCTTTATCTTAATGTGGTAAATTGTATATTTGCGATGTAATTATGTATTCTTTGGGATGTTGAGTTACAAAGGGAGTAACAAGTACCATTGGGCAATGAATGAATTCATGATTACTTGCATTATATTTAAGCATAAGTATAGCTTGGATTGTGAAATGATGAATGATGATGCTTTGTTATGGAGGTATGATTGGGGTTGTTTAAGTATAATTGTATGATAATCTGTCTATGAGTGACTTTGGGGTCTGTTAAGACCTGTCTAATGTGCCAAAAACTAGTAGCATTGCGCTACTGGTATGGCGCCTGGCAGCGTAGGGCGAGCCGCCAAGCGGTAGACATCTAAACCAGTGGCAGTGGTCACTGATCTCACTTGGCGCCTGGCAGCGCATAATGATGCACCAGGCGGTTTGCTTGAATTTCGCCCGGCGGCGCTTTGGCAGCGCCAAGCAGATACGGTTGCGGCTGAAAACTTTGTTTGTGATGTTGGGCTTGACGAACTAAGTCCATAGGTGATCTGGGATGTGCTTGTCTGGTGACATGAACTAGGAGTTTGTGTTGGGTGGACCGCATGCGGAACATGAACAGTATAGTTCATTAGAGGTACCCTGGTTGGGATGAGTGAGCGAGGGAGTTCATTTCATGCTCAACTTGGGAATGCTATGGACGAGGGAATTCATAGTAGGAAAGGCAGGTATGCGTGTCCGGGTCCGAGCGAGGAGTTTGGATGACGGACGAGGGAGTCCGTGGAGCATGACTACGAATGGGATAGGCTCGTAGGTTGGACCACGAGCTAGGAGGTTCATGGAAGCACGGGAAAGTCCCATGATCAAGAATACATGCATAAGCTCATAAAGGTTATGAGTGTGAGAAAATGGGTATTTCATCTGTTTAAAAGTTAAATAATTACAAGATATTTGGGTGGGTGTATTTCATATTTATTTTCATCTATGTGCATAGCTTACCCTATCTGTTTGTGTGTGGTGATGATCAGATAATGTATTATCCGGGAGTAGATGATGTTACAGGTGAGCCAGGAGATGCGTAGTGGCGGAGAGCGGGAGCAGATTACATGGGGATTAGAAAGTCTTTTTATTAAATTTTCATGTAATTTAAATATTAGTTTTTCTGTTTGTGACTTTGAATTGTAAAGACTACTTATGAACGTTTGACTTTACATTACGATTTCTACGTTTAAAAGTTTAAAATTCCCGCATTTTTTTGGGAATGCATTTATAATAAATGAGGAATTTATTTCGATAAACTATTTATTGTATTTATATAAGTAATATCTTGTGAGGATGTTACACTTCTGACTTTTCTAATTATTGTTTGCCAAAAATTTTTGTTCCTAGGGTCCTCCTATTGGCAAACCTAGGTATACGAATGAGATTTCCATATGCTTACAGTTCACAATGCTAAAGAGGTTTTTAAATGAGTGGCATTTAGACCTAACCCCCCAATTCTAGTTTTGTAGAAGTTAACCTTAAAACCATACGCCAATTCGAAGCATCTTAAAATGGCTTTTATTGCCCAGGTCTTTATTATAAATAAAAAAAGTATAACTAATTTGTGAATTAAGTTTATCTTTAATATTAGTCTACTTTTCAACCTTTGTGGTCACAATCCATGAGTATGAATTTGGTGTAAAAGGTCACATCTTCCAGTAAAGGGTTCTCAACAACTAGCAGATAAAAAGTGTTTTGTGTGTTAGAAAGGAAGGATATTACACAAGAGTTTGTCTAGATAGGAAAGGACCAACTGTCACATGAGCAGTACAACAAATAGGAGAAAAGGGTGGCAGACCCCAAGTTTTGGAGACAAGGTGTCGTCGTTGTGATGGACTTCATATGATAAATGATTGTCGACTTACCAATAAGAAGTGTTATGTGTGTGGAAAAGGATGACATCTAACACGAGATTGCCCAAGTAGGAGAGGATAATATGACATGGGAGAGTGCAATAACGAAGGGTGGAGAGTGAAGGACATCAAATAGTTAGAAGGATATTGGTTAAAGAATAGTTAAACTTTGTGAATGATTTTAAAAGAATATGAAATCAATAGGAAATAATGTATAAAAATTAAACTTTTAATAAATTAGAAATGTAAAGAAAAATTAAATTTTTAATGATGTATGTGAATATGGATTTAAGTGCTTTCTTGGGAGATATGTTTATATGTGGTGCTAATGAGGGAATGTGTGGTTCAAACATTTGATTTTGTTGAAAATACCGATAGATTGTTTTAGTCGGTTGGATTGAGTTGTTAGGTTGTTAATTGTTTGAGTTTTGTATTGTTAGTTCATTTGAGATGATATGTGATGTGGTAATGAACAAGGATGATAATATATTACATGAGAAGTTGAATGAGTAATTTAAAAGAAAAAGTTTGGTTGAAATTATATATACACACACACACACACACACACACATATATATATATATATATATATATAATTACGCTAGCTTACATGTCTAAGTTCAAGTACTCATAAACTACCCAATTAGAGCTTGTCACGTCATCATCTCCTTCCCATCTCCCAAACAGAAGCCCTAGGTCTTTCTCCTCTCCCATAAGCACCACATCAACGACCCCATCAAACCAGTGTCACCATCACCATCAAACACCATCGTCGTCGACCACTATGGAGTCGCCATCACCACCACAAGACCTCCATCTTTCACACATCTGCAGCATCGTACCCTCGTTGTGGCAGCCTGTCAATGGACACTGAAATGGTCAAATCTGGTCAAGTATTAAAAGGGTGGTCAAACATTGCATATTCTAGTCGAATAGACAAACAAAAGGGTCATAATTGGAAATTGGACAGAAATTAAGTTGCTGAATAATTAATTAAAAAATTTTGATTAATTATCTTTGATATATCTCAAATTATCAACAAAGAAAATCTTTCAAATATTTTAGAAACTCATAAAATTTGTTAATTATTTGAGAGATATTATATCCAAAGATAAAAGATTTCACCAACCGAAAATATAAGATTCAAGTCCAATCAAGGCTTATATAAAGAGATCCAAGGAGTAGAAGAAAGACACTTAGCAAACTCTCTAGTTTTGGCAGCTACCATCCACCACATCTCTCGTTCTTCTATTTTTTTATTTTTTTTCTCCCATTCATCATTTATCATGTATTTCATCCTATCCATGGAGGGCTAAGCTTTTAAGGTTGGTTTCATTATAATTTTATTATGGATTTTAAGGTAAAATTAAAATAATTTCTTTGTTCTTTTGATTATTATTGTGGTTTTTATTTATCTATGTCCTTTGCTTCTTAATCGAATAGAAAATAATGATTTTAAATCTACATGCATGTTAATCATATGAGTTAAAGGGTTTTTAAATTCAATTGAGACTTTACTTTGATTTTAGTTAGAAACTTTCATGTGATTAAATAAGTTTTTACCAATAATTGAGACTTTACTTTGATTATTGGTAATCACTTTAACTAAAATTAGTCAAGAATTTACTTTGATTAATAAAGTTTTCTATTTGGTGAGGAAACAAAGGAATAGACATGACTAGACATAGTAAAATTTCATTGAGACTGTACTTTGATTGAATTTACTATGGATAATCTAAAATTTCTCACTTTTAATTGAGACTGTACTTTCATTAAAAGTGAGAATGCCAATAAATGATTTGAGACTTAACATTGATTGATTTGTAAATCAACAATAATTAATTTAACAATAATCTTTAGATAACCGATGAAGAATCTATATTGAAAGTGTTAGCAAAAGCAATACAAGTCTAAATGCTGAAGCAAGATTTTGATAATGATAAAGAAGCCTGAAAGCCATCCGGAAGTCAATATGAAGACCATCTGTTGTTGTGTTTAAGGCTATCTTGTAAAATGTAATTAGATTAGTTAGAATCAGTACTGTACAAAAATAATTCTGGTATTTCTCGAAATATCAAAGTGATAATCGATTATCACTTAGGATAATCGATTATCCTAAGCTGAACCATTTTTTTTCAAGAATGCACTGGAATAATCGATTATCACCTCTGATAATCGATTATCCGTTCAAAAATTTATTTTTCATAAACCACACTGGAATAATCGATTATCACTAGTGATAA
>Ga0099823_1002136_pt1 | contig 17555 bp, 11 predicted proteins | sample CowpearedBW_FD_76831 | JGI IMG/M metagenome (GOLD analysis project Ga0099823, IMG submission 76831) | Root nodule microbial communities of legume samples collected from California, USA - Cow pea red BW | ecosystem: Host-associated > Plants > Roots > Nodule | place: USA: California | collected...
AAATAAATACTTTAAGCTAGATGTAAGTTAAAATGCGAACAAAATGAAAGTGAGCCCAGCATGTTCTTGTCACTTGTCAGTGAGTAGTATAGTATACCTTTTATCTTTTAAAAATCTTAATTTAGAAGCAGAAAACTTGCGTATTTAAAAGGAAAAGTGAAAATATTGTGGGGAATGTTGTGTAGTTCGCTATGGGCTGGAGTTTTTTGTCTTTTGGCCATGATTTGTCTCGTGAAACCATTTTGTGTTTTGCAATTATGAGATTCAACACCACCCACCCCCATTCCCTAAAGCATATACATATTATTATTATTATTATTATTATTATAATAATAAAATGTTGAATTCTGGAATCAGCTCGGGCAGTGCGATTGGCTTGTATTGGCTACTGCATTCCCTTTCATGAATACTGGTTTGTATTGGATGGAGCATTTCTGTTTCAATAATGCCAACTTTTTTTAATTCAATTTTCACCCAAATACCATTGGATTTGAATAATTGTACTATTGAAAACTACAATTTTCGTTTCTTAAAATAATAACAATAAGAAAAAATGTGAGTTGATACACATGATTTGTGCTGTAATTTAAAGTGAGGACAAATGATTGAGTAGGAGAATTGGATTTTTTGCATAAAATATCATTTGTGGATTTTGTTGTTGTTGTGAGCAAGTGGAATGGTTGAGGAGTGCAGGTTAGGGTTCATCGTGGATTTTCTGTCACATGCAACCATAGTAGGGTTCATGGGGGGAGCAGCCACAGTGGTTTGTCTGCAACAGCTAAAATCAATTCTTGGTCTTGAACATTTTACTCACGAGGCTGATATAGTGTCAGTGATGCGCTCTGTTTTCAGCCAAACTCACCAGGTAATTACAAATTCAACACTTTCTCATATTTCTTCTGTATTTTTTTATCCGACACCGCACACGACAACACATTATTCACACCCAAACGCGCACTATCATCCACCACACCATCTATACACCTCCATGTTATCATTGCTCCATTTTTGTATTATTTAGTTAAATCCAAATCTTCAGTTTAATCAACTCAAATTTTACTTTAAAACACGTGCTTTTTCAATTGTTCAAAAATATAAGTTATTTATCTATTAACATATTTTTCGTTAGGCATAGCTTCATTAGTATTTGCTAATATTGCAGACTAACACTACTACCAAATTCGTGGAAGATTTTCTGAAATTAAAAAAAAGAAGAAAAGAATCTTCTCTTTCTCACTTGAAGTTATTGTTGGGTTGATGTTAGCATGATTTTGTTTTTCTTATTTGTTTATGCATATGCAGTGGAGGTGGGAAAGCGCTGTGTTTGGTTGTTGCTTTATTTTCTTTCTCCTTGTCACAAGATACTTCGTAAGTGATACCTAACCCTTACCTTAATTATTCTCCACATATGCTACATCCCACGTTTCACATATTGTGTTGCATTATTTGGTAGGTAAAAGTTTATATGTTACATTTAATCCTTCATTTTCTTTTGTTTTTGTTTTTATTCCTCAAGTAAGGTTGTAAAGTAAACCAAACAAAGAAAAAAGAAAAATACCCAAATGTTATTATACTAAGACCCATGACTTTAACTGTCAAGTGTCAATGGAAAACATCCTAATCCCTATATTAGTGGTCCTTTTTTTTCTAGGGTTCAGATTCTAAAAGGATCAACTTATTCTCTCGATAAACCTATTTTCAATCCTAACCTACCTTCCCCCTTTGATCCCTTATTGAAATTAGATAACAAGTTTTTCAGAGGTAATTGACTTATATATAATTTTTTTTATGTTCCCAACTACAGCCATGATCTTTATATATATCATACCATAGACAATAGTAAATAATATTCGTTTTTTCTATTATGCTATTAGTTTTATAATACTATTGCAGTCAAACAAATCAAACTTGTTTCCATTCGATTCCCACTTCGGAGTTAATATTCGATGAACCTGACGGAAAAGGACATCAATCCCCTTCACAATTCTATTCCAATATAATATAATATAATATAATATTTAAAAATAATGTGCAGTCAAAATATTAGGGCCTGTTTGTTTGATTTACCCTTTTAATTAAAGCTACACGCTTTAATAACTACTGCATGTTTATAAGTTTAAAAGTAGTTTTACGTTTAAAATAATTAACTATTATTTCTTTAGTTTGTAATTCAGAATTTGTAAATATTTATTGAAATTCTGAAAAATAAGCTATCAACTTTTATCCATTGATAACCTTTGCATCATGTGATGACAGAGCAAACGACAACCAAAGTTCTTCTGGGTGTCAGCAATGGCACCATTGACGTCGGTCATACTTGGAAGTCTACTGGTTTATCTCACACACGCTGAGAAACATGGAGTTCAAGTGGTGAGTGTTGCAACAAATTTATTATGCAAAAATATTCACTAATGTTATTAAATTATTTATGCCATCAATAATACAATTTATAAATTTACGTACATATATTTAAAATAGACAAAAAAACAACTATAAATAACTAATAAATACGCATTTAAACAAGTAATACATTTAAATTTATTCCAAATCCAAGAATATAAAGACCCCATTTCGTGACGCACTACTATTCACCTTGGCACTCAAGCAAACACGGCACTAGTAGCTGCCTGATAGGGAATAGGACAGACACTGAGGCTCACATGTATTAAGGCCTTTTGGGTTCTTATCAATGGCCCAATCCCAAATTATTGTCCTACCCTACCACACAACCACCACTTGTGGGACCCATTTACACACCTTCACTATTGGGCCCCATTCACTTTAAACATCGGCCCGTTTAGTGAATAGCGGTTTCTTTCTAGTGATCCATATTCAAATTGTCTGATTGAGAAAACTGGGAGCTAGTTAAGGCTTTATTTTGTGATGTGAAGTGATAGTAATGTAATTTATTTAAATGTTGTTTCAGATAGGAAAATTGAAGAAGGGGCTGAATCCACCTTCCGTGACGAATTTGGTGTTGGTGTCACCTTACATGGGAACTGCCATAAAAACTGGACTTGTCACTGGCATTATAGCACTTGCGGTTAAGTATCTCTCTCTGTCTCATTTCCTTTGCTAGAGGGTAACCTTCGCCATGGTCCATCACTTAATGTCTGATTTGACCAAATCTCAACTCAAATAATTGATCACACCCTAATAATAAATGTTTGGACAAAATGTCAGACAAAAAATGTTTCAACTTCTACCAAGAAATACCATAAAAACTTGTATCATGTTGTTTCTTTGAGCATGTATAAATTAAGAGATAGTTTAGTTAAATAGTTGCACAATGTTTTGTATGAAATGAAAAAAAAAAAAGCAAGTAATCAATCACATTGTCCTTCTTTCCTCATTTGATGAATTCGTTTTTGGTCTTTGAAAAACACTGTTCGTGACCAAGCACAATAATATACAGTCACATCAGATCACTTTCTTCTTTTCTTGTTGTCTATCTCTGGTCTCTGCTTTCTTAATTGTCCTGATAAGATCATGTTCCAAATATCTTTTATACTAAAATAATATGCTTCAACTAGGTTTTTAAATTTAATTTTAATGGTACTATATAGTATATTATTTTGAAAAATAGATTAAAACTGGACAAAACATAGCATTTGAAATCTGTTTTATAAATTAGGTTTATTTTGAAAGAAAACAAACAACATAATTGAACATTTTAGTCCAGTTTATAAAGAGTATTGAGAATAAATATGATTGATGATTGTGCAGGAAGGAATAGCAGTGGGTAGAAGCTTTGCAATGTTTAAAAATTATCATATTGATGGGAACAAAGAGATGATAGCTATTGGAACCATGAATATTTTTGGTTCCTTCACCTCCTGCTATCTCACCACAGGTAAAAAAAAAAAACCTTGATCCAGAAGAAAAATCACAGACTATAATCAAACAATTGCTAACAAAATGATGTTTGTTTCAGGACCATTTTCACGTTCAGCTGTGAACTATAATGCGGGGTGCAAGACTGCAGCATCAAACATTGTGATGGCAATAGCAGTGATGTTAACATTGTTATTCTTAACACCCTTGTTCCATTTCACTCCCCTGGTGGTGTTATCAGCCATAATTGTGTCAGCAATGCTCGGTCTCATTGATTATGAAGCAGCCATTCATTTGTGGAAAATCGACAAATTTGATTTCTTTGTGTGCTTCAGTGCTTATGTTGGCGTAGTCTTTGGCAGTGTTGAAATTGGCCTAGTCATAGCAGTATGTATCATCCACCTCCTAACTGTTTCTCGTGGATATTCTTTGAAAAAATTGTTAAATTTAGCTTATTATTTAATTCATACAAGTTCCTTTTCTTCTTAAGAAGGGTTTTTCAAACAAAGGTCAAGGAAATTAATGTGTTGTTTTCTGTGAATATTCAGGTTGCAGTATCTCTACTTCGAGTACTTCTTTTTATTGCAAGGCCAAGAACATTTCTCTTAGGCAACATTCCAAATTCCACAGTATACAGAAACGTGGAACAATATCCAAATGCAAATCATGTTCCTGGAATCCTAATTCTAGAAATTGATGCTCCCATTTACTTTGCCAATGCAAGCTATTTACGAGAAAGGTAACAATCCACCAGTGATTTTGTTCCTCTTTGCATGCATGAAACTGTAAACTCACCTCAAAATTTTATTCTTAGAATCACAAGGTGGATAGATGAAGAGGAAGATAGGATAAAAGCTTCAGACCAAACCAGTTTACAGTATGTTATAATGAATATGACTGGTAAGTTTATTGATTAAAGAAATTAAGTAAATTTGATGACAATGTGATTAAAAGATCATTAATCTAATAACTTGCAACGTGATTTCATTGGCAGCTGTTGCAAACATTGATACAAGTGGAATAAGCATGCTTGAAGAGTGCAAGAAAACTGCTGACAGAAGAGGGTTACAAGTAATTATTTCTTTCTCCTCTTTTGAATTTTTGGGTAGGTAGTCTTACGTGTAAAAACACTTAATTTATGTATTTGTAATGATTCCTTTATCTGTGTTTAGCTTGTTTTGGTAAATCCTGGAAGCGAGGTGATGAAGAAGCTGAACAAATCGAAGTTCCTTGATGAACTAGGGCATAAATGGGTGTATCTGACAGTTGAAGAAGCTGTTGGTGCATGCAATTTCATGGTCAACTCATACAAACCGAACCCCATGAAGGATGATTCAGAACCTGATAAAAGCATTGTTTAGATATTAACCCTAAAGTATGTGCCATGAGAATCATGCTGCACAAGATTTAGAGTCATATGGGTATTTAAATTTCTCAAGATAATTAGTTGGAAGAAAGTTTTCAACATGAGCTGTGCTTAATTAATAATCTATCAAAGAGAAAGTGGCTGCAATGGAATTGAGTTCCATGGAAATGTTATAGAGCTGATCAGTGACCATTGCAAAATTATAAATAAATATTTAGTTTCCTTCATATCTCTATCATTTTCACTTATTGAGTTCTGGTTTTTCGTTGTTATCAATTAAAATACATTAAAAATGCTGACCAAGGAGATTGTAGTTTTATGTCTAACTGGGTTGGTGCTATCAACAAGTGAGGTTGTGGTGTAAATCTGATGAACTTTTCTGAATTAAAAATGATTTCAAAACTTTATGCAGTTTCTTCATTATGCTATAGAAGGCATTATTGGGAGGGGTGGGGTCAAAGGCTGTTTAGTCAAAGTTAAATTAGGAAAAAGGTTATAGAGAAGAGGAAAAGAGAAAAAGAAAAGAAAAGCATAAACAGTTAGATGTTGTTATGTCTAAGAAATTTTTTAATAATTTAACTAAGTAAAAAATATATATAATGTTTAGAAATTTTGAATACCATTCAAAATCCATACCAAGAAACTCTATTTTTTGTCGTTGGTAACACCAATTTTATATATCAAAAGAGAGGTATGACATACCATTTTTCATCACTTTTTTCCCTTAATTATATTCTTCAACATCCAACTTGGCCATATAAAATTTATACACGTGTCCATAACATTGAAGTCCCTTGTAAGTGTCATAGTTTTGTTAATTTGTGTTGACTCTAATAATAAGATTTTAAACGTAACAACAATCACCTTCTATTATTGATTAGAAATAATGTTACATTTTAATATATATTATTGATTAGAAATAACTTTACATTCAATATTTATATAGATACAATATCCCTCTTGTGTTTTTACCACATAAGGCTTTATCCTCTAAACTCCCAGTCCATTTTGTCGTGACGTAACAAAGAAGTGGGCTTAAGGCCCAAAGGGCCGATTATGTCATTCCACTCTCCTTGCTCCATCTTTTTCCACAAAAAAGAAAATATGACTCATGCACAATATATTTGTCCATGTTTTATTACTATTTATAAAAATACACAGGCTATCAGCATCTTGGTATTTACATTTTAAAAAATTTAAAAGATAATTTGAATCATTATTATCAGATGTTGTAATTAAAATGTTATAAAACGATACATTATTTAAAATATATTTCAGTTTTTCTTTTTTATTGTTCGATTTAAAAGATATTAAAGAAGAAAAATTGAATGAGGTGATGACAAGCAATTATATGATTTATTGCTAGAGAAAGTAATTAAATTAAAAAATAATTTTTGAAAAAGATGATGTATAAAAGAATCTCTTTTAAATATTATTATAGATTACATATGCTATAACTCTTGAAAACATGACCATCTAAATACATATTTGACACCAATTTTTTTCTTTTTATAGTTGGTACCCTCCTCCACTTGTCAATAAAGATCTTGCTATTGATACCTTTTGTGTATCTTCTATGTGTTTGAGAAAATAATTCTCTATATTATATTTTTCAGAATATCCCCTTTATTGGATTCCTCTAAAAACTAAGTAAAAGAGCTTTTTTTTTTTTTACTATAAAAATTCCTTGGTCTTGGTCATGGTCAGAACTTAGTATGACAACTGTGTTTTATTTTTAATTCATTGGAAAAGTATGAAATGTGCTTGTTCGCTATGGAAAGGAAATTTACAAAGAAGATTTTCAATTAATTTGTCCAAATTTTGAAAGGGTTTTGTTCTTCTGGGTATAGAGGCCCAAAGTTGCCATTTTTAAGAAATATAAAATCTTGAATTGGACAACAAAATTAAGTACCGAAGACAAAGATAGCGTGTACGCTTCCGAGTAACTTTCAGTTTCACTTCACTCTCTGTACTCTCCACTTCTTCTATCTCACCAAATAATCCTCCACACTTCTAAGTAAGGTTCTCCTGTCACTTGAAACAGTGAATTATTCGTCCTGTTGTTAATGTTCAATGGCACCCTTCCAGAAAAAATCCAAGACCAAAAAGAAGACTAAGAAGTTCAAAAAACACAAACAGGTGAGTCTTGTACCTGTTGAGCCCAGAACCAGTGAGACCGATTGGTGGGACTCTTTCTGGCACAAGAATTCTACTACCCCAGGTATCTTCTCCTTTCCCATAATTCCATTCCCCTTCAAAGTTTCGAACTTTAATGGTTTATCATTGATGTTGTTCTGGAATGAAACCCTTCAAAGTCATGCATGTTTTTCTCTAGTGTTATCACCTGATCAATTGTCAACAATTTTGTTGTTTATGTCTTGTTGGTAAAGAAATAAGGGGGTTTCCACGCGTGGGTTTTCTTCCCACATCCCATTGTTTGAGGTGGTGATCTCATTCAAATTGCTTAGCTGTTTTGGGTGGTGTTACGGATATGATTGATTTGATTTGAAATTTTTTTTATTTGAATGGGTATGCTTGATGAAATGTGCAGGATACTCTGTACCTATTGATGAGGCAGAAGGGTTTAAGTATTTCTTCAGGGTTTCAAAGAGTTCTTTTGAATACATATGTTCCCTTGTGAGGGAGGATCTCATATCAAGGCCTCCATCAGGGCTCATCAACATAGAGGGAAGGCTTCTGAGTGTTGAGAAGCAGGTTGCAATTGCCCTTAGAAGGTTGGCATCTGGTGAGTCTCAAGTCTCAGTTGGAGCTGCCTTTGGGGTTGGGCAATCAACAGTGTCTCAGGTGACTTGGAGATTCATAGAGGCACTTGAGGAACGTGCTAAACATCACCTCAATTGGCCAGATTTCAATAGAATACAGGAAATCAAGCGTGGTTTTGAAGCATCCTATGGGTTGCCTAATTGCTGTGGAACCATTGATGCAACACACATCATGATGACCCTTCCGGCTGTCCAAACCTCAGATGACTGGTGTGATCAGGAGAAGAACTACAGCATGTTGTTGCAGGGAATTGTGGATCATGAAATGAGATTTATTGACATTATGACTGGTTTGCCTGGTGGCATGTCATTTTCCAGATTGTTGAAGTGTTCAGCATTTTTCAAGCTATCAGAGAATGGTGAGCGTTTAAACGGAAGTGTGAAAGCTTTGGCTGGAGATGTTATAAGAGAATATGTGGTTGGTGGGTGCAGTTATCCTCTTCTTCAATGGCTCATGACTCCTTATGAAACTAATGGAGCTAATGCCATATCAGTTTCACAGTCTACATTCAATCAGAAACATGGAGCTGGAAAGGTTCTTGCTGTGAAGGCATTCTCGTTGTTAAAGGGAAGTTGGAGAATCCTGAGTAAGGTTATGTGGAGACCTGATAAGAGGAAATTGCCCAGCATTATCTTGACATGCTGTTTGCTCCATAACATAATCATTGACTGTGGAGACTCCTTTCAACCAGACGTTGCCTTGTCTGGTCATCATGATTCTGGATATCAAGAACAGCATTGCAAGCAAGTTGACCCTTTGGGGAGGACCATGCGAGATATTTTGGCCAAGCATTTACAGCAATAATGTACTTAGATGTTCATGATACTTCTGATGTTACCTTTGTACATCTGATCTACAATTTGACTTTTGACCGCGGCATTCTGTCTTTGAAATTAAGAAACTGAGTTTTCTCTCCCCTTTGGTTGGGAATTGTGATTTATCCCCTTGATTTTGTTTAATGTTAATTATTCTCGAAATATATGTTGCTGAACAGTTAGCTAGATTTTTATTAGCCTTCAGTCTTGTAGGATAATTTGTCCATGAGCCACTGTATCGCAGTAACTAGTCCTATTCTCTCTTGTAACAAATGAAATGATGCTTAAGACGCAAACATGACAGAAAAAAGTTCCATCGTAGCTTCTTCTGAGAGAACATTACATAAATTTACAGCAGGATCTCTACACTACAAGAACCGTAGATCCTCTATATTGAAAAACAAGTACGGTCTTGAACCATCTCTAGATTACAAAGAAAAAAGGTAAACGTCTAATGTAATTTAAACTAAGTTAAAAATCCGGCTGACTTAATCTCCCTTAGTGGGAGGCTGCATGCATGCACAAAAGGGTGCTTTCTTCTTCTTTTTCTGGTAGTTTCTTCTCGTCCCATCATAGAGATAATCTCGCAAAAGGACTTTTGAATTTCGTTCATCTATCATTGTCTTTCCTTTGCCTTCTTTTTCATCATTCAACTTCAGAAGTAAAAATTGCAGTCTTTGCACCTCCAACTGCAGCCGACCTATCTTTTCAGACCCTCTCCGAGCCTGTTCTGAAACTCTCCTCCTGCTGGCACTTCCACTCTCATTTGATTCTGCTGTATACTTCGCAGCAAAGGATGAAGTACCCTCTTCTACATTCTTCTTCAACTTGTCGTTGGCATCAAACAACTTTGTGATGGCTTCCTGGGTAGTTTCAAGCTGCCCTTTCACCGTATCCAACTCAATACCTTTTCCCTTTGTGGTCTCAGTAATTTCTAGCTTGCTCATCAAATCTTGCACGGTAATTTCAAGGTTGGTCAACTTTTGAGCATCAGAATCTAGTCTTTCTAAAATCTTCCTCCTGTTGCCTTCTTCATGTGAATGTGGCAGTGTCAATCTTCTTGAGATCTCTAATTTGTCCACACTCAACTCCTTCTCAATCAAGGACTCTACGGATGGATATTTGTTTCTCAGTTCCTTGGTTGCTCTCTTTTGTTGGTATCCAGTAGGCACAATGGCTGTCTTCTGCGCCTTTCCAACTGTCAGTCCAATAACGCCATCCTTGTTAGCAGTTTCCCACAATTCGAGCATCTGATCATCAGTCTCAAGAGTTCCTCTCCTACCTATCCCATATGAACATTCAGACGTTTGATCAAGCATGATGTCTTTTGGCAGAACTTCAATTTCTGCTACAGGGACATCTGACACTGATCTCTTTGATTTCAGTTCATCAGAAGGTCCACCCCGATGCCCCTTCGTATCATGCATTTCAGTAGCATACTTACTTGCTTGAATATTTCCTTGGCGCCAGCTGAATCCAGATTTTAACACTTGAATCTCTCTCATTTCATCCTTAGTTTTGAAACTTTCATTCATCTGTTTAACAGCCGTTTCAATTACGTTGATTCTTTTCTGCATGTCTTGGAAATCTGGAAGTGCATCTATTGCCGCAGCATTCTGATGTTCACCTGTTTGTTGACCACCTTCATTGTACTTGTGAAACGCCAAACCTTTAACCTGGAAACAATGATTTAAAAAAAAAAAAAAAACTTCATTTTGTCAATGTAACCAATGCAATAGTAGCTGGTTCCCAGTTGAAGATAGCATGTAAATTACCTTTGATACTTTGTCTTCATGTGGTTTTGCATGCCCAAGTGTTTGCATCTCCAAGGATGTTATGCAGTCATTCAGAGCACTGGCAGCAGGGACATAAGCAGCCAACTGAACCCGAAGCTTCCCGTTTTCACCTTCCAACTTGCAAACTCTTTCTTTCAGCATTTCACTTTCCATATCTTTGAAGTTCCTTCTGCGTTCAAGATCTTCACATGCATGAGCTAGCTCGCGCACCTTCTCTTCAAATAATGTTTCATTGACGGCAGAAATCTGCAGTCTAGTAAAGAGTGTGGCTGCCTGAGTTTCCCATTGTTTAATCTCATTTGTTCCCTTGAGTAGTTCATGACTTAGCTTCTCTTCCCTCACTTTAATTTCTCCAAGTTCTTGGCGCAGGTGCTTCATTTCTGCCTCCAACTTCTGATTCACTTCACCAAGGCATCCAAGCTCTTCATTTTGTCGATCCTTGTCGGAGGATAATTTTAAAATTTGACTAGCTTGTTCTTCAAGTATCACCCTGGCTTCATCATACTTACTCTTCAGAACTTCCACCAATCTTTGTAATTCTGTTTTCTCATCATGTAAAGTGCTAAGCATCTCTGCTGCTTCCAAAAACTCATTTTCCTTTTGAGACAACAATTGTTTTCCATTCCTAATCTGACAATTTAACTGATCATTGACCGATTGAACCAATTTTAGTTCAATGCTTGACGCTGCAAAGGACTCTCTAAGATCGGAATTTTCCATTTGTACATCTTCTATTTTGTTCATCAGTATTTTTAGTTTCTCCTCGATGTTGGTATTTACAGAACAAAGTCTATCGAGATTGTTGCTTAGCTCTTTAAGTGCCAGGAGTTTTTCGAAGACAATGTTCTGGTAGACCAGCGAGAGATTAGATTGTGTGATTGTCTCATGAATCATAATGCAGATTTCATCTTCCATCTTACTTTTCTCTTCACCCAGGTCCATAAATCTTCTCATCAAGGAATTTTTCTCTTCAAAGGTTTTGCAACTTTCTTCCTTTATGTTTTGGTGATCCTCTTTCAAATCTAACAGCTGTTTGCATAAATTGTCTATTTCAGTAGCCATTACTTCCATTTTTTCTTCTCCTTTCCTTATTGTCAACTTCAACTCCTGATTCTTCTCCATTATCTTTTGTACTTCTGCCTGCATTGTCAAGAACTGTGTAGACTGGGTTCTCAACTCCTTGTCTAGGGAATTTCTTTCCGTCAAAAGATTTTCAGCCTCTAATTTCAACTGGCCAAGGAATGTAACAAGAACTGAATTTTCAATGGCCACTTGCTGGCTTTCATTGAAAATTGTGACAAAAGAACTTTGTGTCTCTTGAATTTTGCCATGTACGTGGTTCAGAAGCTCCTGGTCCTTTTCAATCATATTTTCACACCAAGGCTCGCTGTTAACATCAAGAGCCTTCAACACCTGAAGGAGCCCGATCCTGAGTATTTTAATTTTCTCAGACAATGAATTAACATCAACTTGCTTCTGAGTGTTGTCATTCTCCAATTTAGATATCAATCTATCAGACAGTTTGGAAGCCTCCAAGAGTCCCTGACACTCAACTAGAAGGGAGAAGTTCTTTTGCCCCAAATCCTGGATACATCTCTGCAAGATGAATATTTCCATTTGAGCATGTACAGATCTGTCCATTTCCTCTTCATACTCTTTTGTCTGGTAATCTGCATCTTCTTGGAGAACAAAGATTTGTAATTCCTTCTCAGCCAAGTGACATTCATGCAATTGCACAATTCTGGAATGTTCTTCCCTCTCAGCATATAAGGAAACAAGTAGCTCTTCCAACTTTAGAAGTGCAGATTCCCTTTCTGCTTTCAGTTCAGAATGCTTCAGTTCCAATTCACTGTGTTGTTTCCCAAGATCTTTCAGAGTTTGATGAGTGATGTTGAATTGTGAAACCAAGGTTTCTTTGTCAGAGTTTAGACTGGACTTCTCATGATCTAGCAACATACAAGAGTCTTCTAAAATCTTTGACTTTATCCTTAATCCTTCGAGCTCAGCATTCACGTCACATAGTGAATTTTCTAAAAGGTTGTTTTTTTCTGAGAGCTTCTCCAGCTGCTTAGCTGTGGTTTGTAACTGAGAAAACAGGGTGGCTTTCTCAGCAGCAAGAGTCGCTTGCTCCCCAAGAAAAGATTCGCAAGTTTGTTCCAATACCTTTACCCTTCCTCTAGCATTCTCAAGCTCCACAGTCAAATCTGAAAGAGACCTCTCCAAAACAGCATTCTTCTCTAAAAGATTCTCCATGGTCTCCACTTTTTCCTTTAGATCTGCTTTCTCATCTTTGTAGGTTTCACATCTTTCCTTCAGCTTCGAGTTCTCATCTTGCAAGTTCTTCACAGAAGAGGCAAAGCACTGCGGATCTAAGTCAGTTGATCTGACATCCTCCATCATGGATTCATGTATTTTCTTCACATCATTAAGCTCTTCTTTAAGATGGTAAATTTCTTGCTGGAGAGCATTTCTTTCATCTACCTGCAGTCCAACCTCCAGTTCAAGTTTCTTTATTATCTCCCTCAAATTTATTATCTCATCCTTCATTTTTTTTATAGACAAAGATGAAGATAATTTAAGCTCATTTAGAGTTTTGTTTTCCACTTTGACCTTGTGAGCTTCATCCTCTAAAGCCTGCTTATGGGATTCCATATTCTCCAGAATCTCAGCCTTACCATGAAGCTTGGTGGCAAGAGATCTTAGTTCTTCCTGAGATTGAGAATGCAAATTCTGCAGAGTTTGGAAAGCAGCTTCAGCCTCGATAAACCGCAATCTCTCCTCTTGTATGCAAGTCCAGAGTCTACCCAATTCTTTCTGCTTCTCACTAAGTTCTTCACCCTGAGATCCCAACTTCTGTGCAAAAGACTGCAATTCAGATTGCAAAGTCTGATTAGATGTTTCCAAGAGAAAACACTTCTGTTCAGAACTATGTAACTTTTCAACCCCATCATTTATCTTGCAGTTTAGCTTATACACCTCCGCTTGGGCACAAGAGAGTTTATGCTCCAAACTGGAAATTATCTCTAAGCATTGTTGATAGCTGTGAGCTGCATCTTGCTTCTCTGCAGTAAGTTTAGCAATTTCTAACTTCATGCTTTCAATTTCATTTTTTGCATCATCAGCTTGTTCTTTAATTATCCTTGCGTTCTCTTCAGCTTGTACGAGTTTCTCCTCTAGTTTTGACAACAACTCCAAGGACTGTTTATACTGAGCAAGGGCAGCTTCCTTTTCAGCTTCTACTCTAGCAAGGTCTTGATTTAAGGATCCAGCTTTAGTTTCAGCTCTACTAGCTCGTTCATTGAGTTCTCCTACATCCTTTTGGGCAGAAGAAATATGATTCTCCAGACTATATATTTTCTCCAAGCATTGCTGGTACTGAAGAAGACTAACTTCTCTTTCGGCCTCTAATTCATCAAGGGCTTCCTTCAAGGTTTGAACTTCAGCTTCAGCTATGTTTGCTCGTTCATTAAGTCCTTGAGAATTCTCTCTTGCACGAGACATTTCTGATTCCAGATTAGACAATCTCTCCAAACTCTGCTGATACTGAAGCAAGCCAGCCTCCTTTTCACTTTCTAAGTTAGACAGGGCTTTCTTTAAGGCCAAAATTTCTGTCTCAGCTTTTGTCATCCGTTCAGACTCAGATAAGACTTGAGTCCTACTATCTTGGCTTTCATTGTCTTGCGCATTAATCTCTTCTACGTCAAGAAAATTGAGCCCCCTTCGAACGCGCCCTTCTGAAGACTTTGCATGATCTCCTGACATAAATAGATCGTTGAGCTGTTTCAAACCCTTTCTGCTTATACCACAATCAGTTTCATCAGTATAAGATCCATTTCTTTTTATGGATTGGAAATGAGTTGAAGCATCCTTTTGCAATTCATCTGAGTCAAGAAATGAACGGGAGAAGGTGAATGTCTCTGGTGTATGTGGCTCAGTCTCCATGTAAGAAACTCCGGGTGAATCATCTGCTGATGCAGGAGGCACTTGATTAGGAAATGCTTCAGCCATGGTCCGATGGGCCTGACGAATCACTCCAGTTGCATGATCATATCTCTCCGCCAATGCCCGATATGCACGATAAAACTCTTCAACTAATTTCATCAGCTCTGGCCGTTTCTTATAATACATTTCTGCCCTCCTTGCAAAGGAATCTGCATCTTCTTCAATAAGCTTGATCATATGTTTCACCTTGGAATCCATATCTGTTCATGAGAAGGTATCGATGAGATAAATTAACGAGTTTCAGGGAACGTACAAGGAAGTTAATCCACAAAACTGATACTTGTGACTTTTAGATAGAAATGTAATTTTAATTTTAATGAAGATACACCAACATAGAAGATTCTGAAAGATGTATCAAAATACAATACTGCAGTTTCATTAAATGTCCTTGCATTGCAAAGTTTCTACTAAAGTGCATCATGACTGTAAGTAAATTTGGAAGTAAAACCGGAAACTGGTTTAAACCAGAGTAAATCTTTTTGCCATATACTCCCAAAGGGTGAATATACATTGACGATTACATATGATAAACCAGAGCACTTTGTAGCCAGTCCAATAATCTTAAGATGTTATCAACAATTATTTTAAAAACCCAAATTTTACAAGGTCTTACATCAGCATAAGCAATTATCTTTTATCAAACAAATACTATAACTAGAATTAAAATTACCAGTCAGATTCTCTTGGAGCCATTTCGAGTTCTTGGGGCTAATGTGACTGTCCCACCACCATGAATACATTCTTCTAGAATCAGCATGGGACAGAGCCGCCATCGCTCCCGCCAAGTAAACCAACACCAACACTGTGTCTTCTGGTGTTCAAAATACTTAATCCACAAAAGTTCAAGGGAAGAGTAACCAGGACCACGCTAACACTGTTACACAGCTGATGAAATACTAGTCTCTCTTGCTGCTACCATATAGTCATTGGAATAAACAAAAAATACAAAGGAATGCAAATGATTCAGTTTCAGATAAATCATAGACGCACTTTTTCTCTCATCAAAGCAAAAGTAAATTTCAAAAACAGCACCAAAAACAAAAGTAAGAGAAAGAAAATACCAGTTCAGTTAAACTCTCAAGTTCCAAGACTGAATGAATCAACAAGCATCTGAAACACCAGAACCAGTGCTGATCAAACACAAAATTTCAATTAGAACCACAGAAAGAAAGTTAACAGAATTTGGCTAGTACACAAAAAGCATAGATTATGTGCCTGTCAGGAAATACAAAAAAAAATGTTATAAATTATTTCTCCGTGAAAATCATCCATGAACATGAGATGGCTACACCATATATTCAAAACACATGACCGGTCAAGAAGGTTGCACTCATAGTTAAGAGATCAAGGCTCAAAACCTGCAACATGAAGCTCATAATTCAGGTAACAAGTTACTCACCAAATAAAAACAAAATTCAAACGTAGGACATTCGGTTCCAATCAGCAGCAACGGCAATGAACAACTTCAACTGTTTTTCTTGACTTTTTCTTTTTTATTCCATTTTTCAGAGTCACCCCATGTTGCTTAGATCTCTCTATTTTGCGGACAATGTTGTTTCTGTTCTGTGCTTCTCTCTCTCTCTTTCTTTCTCAGCTTTGCTTTTTATGCAGTATAGGTTGGTGGTACTGTCTCCCAGCGTCTCAGAACTGTTAAAGTGGAAAAGAAAACAAAATCATAACAAGTTGGCAAAGAAAGAAAAAATAAAGGCAAACATGGCTCTTATAAGGAAAAAAAAAACAATTAAAGGTTAGCATAATAAAATCACATTAATAAGTACTAATTTAGAATCTCAGGCTCGATCACATTAATTTGGAACATTGAAGATGAAAACGGGAGATTGTGATATTAGTAACCGCAATTGTATTTCTTTCCGTTACTAATAATAACCATGATTATACTAAAAATAAAAATATAGAATATGTAATGAGGATGAAATTATTCGTTATATTAAAACATTAAAAAAAAAAGTATCTAAGTACTCCTTAAGCATTCATGTATCAAAACTATGATAAAAAAGTAGTACGAAACTTAGTTGCGTGTATTTTACGAGGAGAGGTATAATGTGGTTTTGTTAGCGTTACCAAAAATTTCAAACATGTCGCGGACTTTAGGGTGAACTTATTCCTATGTAATGCAGTGTAATAATAACATTTTGTTGCCGTTGCAGAATGGTGCATCACTGTGTGAACAATGAAAATGTGTAAAAAGCAACACTATTATTGTTATTGCGTGTCAAAAAGTAATGGTTGTACCAAACAAAAGTCATACGCTCCCACACGATGCTAGAATTGGTCACCATGCTAGAATTGGGCCGCACGAAGGCGCCCATTCAAAACCCTCGCTCTTCGCACTTGCTCCTCGCTTTTGTCTTCCTTCTCCTAAAACCCTCGCCTCTGCACTCCATAGTTAGGGCTACTCTTCGCTTTTGTCTTCATTCTCCTCATCACTTCTTCAATGGCTACTCTTCTTCTCAGGCACTCCTCTTCCACTTGTCGCCGCCTCTTCCCCTTAGCCTCTCAAATCCACTCTTCCGTATCTCGTTCTCCTCTCTCTACTCCCAACGACTCCACCTCCACCTCCTCCTATTCTTTCAATTCCAATCCATGGTGGAGATCCATGGCAACATTCACCAGAACGTAACACTCTCTCTTTCTCTTTTTCGTCACAAAATTTAAAATATATAAGTAACAGTAATCGGTATTAGTATGTCTTTTACTTGTTCATCTTATTGTTTGACTTTGCAGGAAGCCTCACGTTAATGTCGGAACTATTGGACACGTGGATCACGGGAAGACCACGCTAACTGCGGCAATCACCAAGGTCTTGATTCACTTTTTGTTTAAATGTGTGTTGAGGTGGATGTTTTGGTGTTTATTACTCAATTAGGTTTGATCAGGTGCTTGCGGATGAAGGGAAGGCTAAGGCTGTGGCCTTTGATGAAATTGACAAGGCTCCTG
>Ga0099823_1002140_pt1 | contig 17551 bp, 9 predicted proteins | sample CowpearedBW_FD_76831 | JGI IMG/M metagenome (GOLD analysis project Ga0099823, IMG submission 76831) | Root nodule microbial communities of legume samples collected from California, USA - Cow pea red BW | ecosystem: Host-associated > Plants > Roots > Nodule | place: USA: California | collected...
AAAATTTTATTTCGACAGCTTTCATACGAACTTTGCAAGTCACATTAATATGCGTATTTTTAATATGAAGCTTTGATATGCTTCAATCAAATATTTTTGGCACATAGAACTTTTAAGAGCAATCCAAGCAATTTTCCATAAACTAAAATTAACTATTTTCACGTAAATTTATTGGTCTAAACATACTCTTTTTCAATTTGAAAACGCTATTCCACCATGTAATTCTTCTTACATATAACTTAATATTCAATAGCTTTCACAAATTAACATACCAAGAAATTTATAACAATTATAACTACAAAGAACTTTTTCGGAATTTATTCTTAGTTTTATACCCAAACTCAACAACTACAATAATTTTCACAGATTAATACATAACAAAAAATTTATATAATAATAATTTAACAGTAATGTAATAATTTAACAGATTAAGTTTGACATACTAAACTCAAATCTCTCTTAAAAACAAACTTTATTCCTAGGCAGGAGAAAAAAAATTGACCTGTATGTTCCTACCACTTGTACAAAAAGAAAAGCATTGAATTCATACATGCATAGTACACACGTACGCAAAAACATTATACCAATTATTTAATCAAGAGTATCGTTTTCTGGGATATTAATCTAAATTAATCTAAATATTTACATTATAGAGAGACACGTATAAAAAGGCCTTCTACGTGTTCAAATGAATGATTTAGGATTGTAAACAAAATTGGTAGCGTGCAGTTCACCTTATTCCCAGACAAGGGTAGTAAGGCAGTTACACTCAAAAAGGCTTGATTCGACACAGTAAGTGCATTTACAATAGTGGTCTATTTCCCTGTCTAATATAAACACTTAGTTGGTAGAAAGGTATTAAACTGCATCAGTTAAAAATTTCCCCTTCTTCTCTGACTCCGTTCAGAAACTCCTCGTCTTCTACGATATACTCTTCCTTCATAAATAGACCAAGCCGCTCCAATGGGTTCTCAAACTGAGGTTTATCCCATGTGTCCAATGCAACTTTGTAGCCATTTCTGCCACCCACAGCCTTATAAGATAGCGTGCATCCACTCAAACTTTCCAGTTCTCTAATGATCTCCATATTATGTTCTATATCAACAGTTCTTTTCATCTACAAAACACACCAAATTAAACACTCAATCACACAATCAAGGAAGATTTAACTTGCAACCAATTATAAATAATGAATAAAACCTTCTCTATTGCAACTCGTGCAGCTTCTCTTTCCTTTTCTCTTCGTTGTCTTGACTCTTCCTCAGCCCTCGTTCTTGCAGCAGCCTCAGCAGTTTTAATTTGAGCTTCGATTCTAGCTCTTTCTGTTAAGCATGCAACATACAATGAATAAGTTGAGCAAATGGTTGCTTTCAGAAAACAGATGACAAATATTAAAATATAAATTACACAAAGCACGTTTTTATATAGAAAAAGTACACAGGCTAAAAGGAAAATGGACATACGATTTCACAACAGAGCATTCAAAGTTCCAAACAGTACATATGTTTCTACCAAAGAAGTTTCTATGTGCCAAGAAATATAAATGATATACTATACTCACCTTCACGCTGAATTCTTTCCAATCTCTCCTTTTCCAGCTGCATTTTTTTAGGATTACGTTTATCACCCTTAGAAACAATAATAAAAATTAGAAAACCAGACGACATTCAAAAGTATCCTTTACTGAGGAAAGAGGAGAATGTTCAGATATCAAGACACCCTGAATATAAGTCTTACATGTTCAAGAAGGGTCTTTTGCTGTGCTTTCAATATGGTATCTGCAAAGCGGCTTTTAAGCATAGCGGCACGAAGAGCCTTTTTAGGAGATAGCGGGACAGGCAAAATAGCCGTGCTCCAAACTAAAGCAAAAAAACAGATATTAGCACCATATCAATTCAAATACGAAGGTAGCAGCAGCTAACTTGATAGGAAGCGAGGTGCTGACCTTCCCCAGAAGAGGCATCAGTGGTAAAAGTTACATGCTTAGAACTAGGACAAATATGTTCACTGTCCAGAGAACTAACAGTCCCTGTGTAAAATATCAACATCAACAATATGAAATCAGCATGCATGGAAAAGATACAAGATAACTAATTATTAGAAGCTATAAATTATTCTCACCATCAGAATCCGATTTCTTCTCCATGGGTGAGGAACCTTTAGTCAGGCAATCCTGGAAGTAGGCAAAGAGTTTCTCTAAGATTTACATGTAAAAAAGATTTCTCAAAACGTATTTTGACTAATATATGGATAATAATATTTTTAGTACCTGTCTCAAAGTATCAGCACCAGATACAGTAAGGTCCCTTCCTTCCGATCCTTCAAATGATATATCTAAATCAGTAAAAAGATATAAGTCAATAAAGAAACAAGTGGCACATCAGATAAGCAGCCAGAAGAGTGTCTAACTACCTGATGACACTTGCGTTGAGTTGCTTCGAATTAGACAATGGCAGTTGGTATCACCACAAATGCTACACTTGCATGTGACAGGGCACGCAGTAGAACATGCCTTTAGCGACCCAGCAGACTGTTCTCTATCACGGTTACCTTTGCTGCCTATAGAATACACAGTTATTAGCTCCTTTCCAGAGCCAAAAACCTTCACAGTACTCTTAAAGCATCATACCTTTGTGCAAGTCTTTCTCCATAAACTTCAAAGGAATATGTGATAATTTAGGTGCCTCCACCTACAAGTTAAACATTGCCAATATAACACATTGAAAAAATAACACCAGAGAAATAAAGGAAACATGAGACTATACAAATGCATCACAGAGAAATATATTGTACAGTTGAATATTACACTTACACTAGCATCTTTGCAGGCCGATGATATACTCTTGGGAATTCCTTTCTTTTCAGATACGTGTGTGTTTTTCGGCCAGGAATCCTTATGTCGGGAATGCATTGTGTCAAGACTTCTTCCACTAGCTTCCTTGATTGTTCCAGACTCGCTTCTACTGCGTTCATCTTCACACTTCAATTTCCTGACTAGATCTTTCCATTTTCGGTCAAATATTTTACGTAGAGCCTGCGCCATCATATGAACATCATTACCGGGAGGGTTGTATGTCGTTGCATTTGAGAAAGTCAGTCTGACATCATCTGCAAAATCCTCGGTGCCCGAATAATCGTTCTTCTCCAACTTAGCTTTAATTGTTCCAAAATCCATTGGACTTTTTATGATGTTAAAATAATCTGGAATATTCAAAGCCACAGGATCTACTGGATTGTTAAACACCCAACCATATGGATGAGCCATTAAACTCTTCAGTATCGTAGCACACTGAACTGACCATTTTCGATCAACCCTCTGTCTTTTCACCTTTTGGCCCTCGTTACTATCTGGTTGTCCCCTCTTGTTGGAATTCAGCCCAGACGATTTTCCATTCGAATTAAAACGCCTTCTTTCATCAGTGTGAGACACTTCCCGTCCAAACTCACGTTTCGCCACAGAATCAACCTCCATCATTTTGGTTGAGAACTTGATCTTCAATTTAGCACTAGGTGCTATAATTTCAGTGGTAATCATGCTGATGAAATAAAAATTGAAAACCCCAACTTCTGAGACAATGGTGCGGAGTCCTTCAAGCAGGCAATGCTCCAAAATCACCTGGATTACCAGATAGCTAAATAAAATAGTGGAAATCGTGTAGAGGAAATATAGTATACAGCGTATTATCCAAAAATTAATAAATAAATTACAAAATACAAATAGACCATGCACCGCAGGCTATTGAAGGCCAAAATCGTTCACAGTAATCAAACAATTTCCTCGACCCAGAATTTAAAAGAATTGGATCGAAACTATTAGAATTCACGAACAAATAAAAAGAACAAACGAAGACAAGAACTCCGACATGAATAACAACAACTCAGTCCATTCACGTCGAATAAAATTAAAAAATTATGAGGTTCTTCAAATCGACAAAGCGAACCAAAACTGCAGTGAATAAACAAAAAAGAAAAAGAAAAAGAAAGAACGCGCGGAATTACACCGAGTTTTAGACTAAATCCAAATTATGGTTGGAATCGAACTTACCTGAATTGCATGAGAGAGAAGAAGAGAGTGGGCTAGGAAGCCCCTCTCGCAGATCGACGCGAGGAGGGAGATGAGTCGCGCTGCCAAAACCACAGTGTGCGATGAGTGTGTGTAGCAGTGTGGTTTCTAGGGTTTTTGCTAATCGACGAGTCGCCTTGACTTTCTATTTTCCCTTTTAATTATTTATAGATACGGCTCTTGTTTTACGTCGTGGGCTTTAGTCCGCGTTTTTCTTTCTCTATTTACTGTTTTTATTTCAGAAGGAAAAAAAGGGAAATCGAATAATAAAGGTTTTTCAATTACTATTGTGATGTGATTCTTTAGCAACGAAATATCTATCAAGAGCCAATATTTATTTCATAATAAAGGAAATATCTATTACTTTTCTATCTTTAACACAATATCCCAGATTTATTTAAATTTTAAACCGCGATATATACGCCGTGGAGTGATGTCATTAATAATTAGGTACGATTACGGTTGCTTTAAGATTTTGGGCTTCCTCGGCCCGTTTCAAATTCTTGCTGCCAGCCTGGCAAATTGCAAAATGAACGTGACACCTTTATACGGCGCTTTTTCATTTGTGACACGTTATAATAAAATACACACCTCCACGTTTTTTATTGTGCTAAAATTGCTACTATAAATAAATATTTAATTTATGATTACTTTTATCAAGGTAATACTGTATATAAAATTTACTTTTAAAATTAAGGTTGCTTGCATAATATTATAAAAAACGAGTGAATATATTCCTTCTCATTACCTTAATTCTTCTTCTGAAAGTTCTCTTTGTAGCTTTTCTATGATTGTAATCGGTTCTAAATAAGGAATAAATTAAAAAATATATATATTATCTGCGAGTAAGCACATTCAAATTCCTTCCCGTAATAATCATCAAATCTGAAAAAGTGGATTAGAATAAAATCAATAAACATTAAAATATAAAAAAAATATTAACAATAGATCATCAAAATTAAGGAAATCACTACAACAAAAAACAAGAATCATAAACTTTTTTACTTCTATATTTTTTTCATTTTTTAATTATCTTTTTCATTCATTTTTATTAAAGTTTGCTTTTTCTAACCATTTTATTTGTAATTCTTTTGTTTATTTGTTGTATTTTCTGAAATGAAACTTCAGAGTGTGTGTCATCTTTCTTCATACATAAAATATTTAATATTATTAGTAAAAATATTATTTTTATTTAATTTTCTTTTATCACACTATTGTACATCACTTTTATTATTATTTTTTTCTATTTTTTTTAAGTTGAATTAGGTGTATTAGATGATTACTCAAACATCTAGATGATAACATTGCGAAGTTTTCACTTCATACTTGCTTGAATTTTTCTTCGAAGTAGAAAACTTTACTCAAAAAATTATATCCTATTCATAACTAACTACCCGTGATTCACATGACCATCACATTGGCACCCTTCTACTCCTATTACTATAAAAACTTCTCTATTAATTTTACGTTCTAACTTGAATCTTGGGGAACAAGTCCAAAATTCATCATAACAAAATTATTATAATCATTAAAACAAATTTGAGTTCCGTCAATCTTTTGCATTTGTAATTACTAATGTTATTGTGATGTAATTAGGAGATAAAGCCGGGCAAGCATTACAATATAGAAAATAGAAGTTATATATATGAGAGATTAGATTCTCTACTGATTTTTTGTATGTTGTTTGTTTACTGTATTTTTATAATATACTGACAATTACTAATTTTAACATTTTAAAATATATTAAAAAAATAATTAAAATATTATTACGGTGTATTTTTAATGTTCGAAAAAAAACAACAAAAAAAACTCAAAACTCAAATTATGAATATAAAAAAATGATTTGTTCCTGAGAGTCCGTGTCTAAAATGCAAGGTAAGTAAGAAGTAGATAGTATGAGAACTAAAATGAAAGAATGTGGTGGAGTGTGAGGGGCCATCAAGACCATATCCCAATGTAAAGGCCCGAAAGCGAAATCCCTTTATAACTATCTCTCACAATCATTTTCCAAACTTTTCATTTTCAAATCACTTTTATACTATTTTCCAATCTACCTTTCCAATAAACCTACCAAGTACCCCGAGCCATTACATTAGCACACTTTTCCCCGCACGAAACTTCCTCTCTTTCTATCCACGCTCGCACCAAAACAACAATTTGTCCAAATGGATAATGCCACGAATCATCCTTTTCGTTCTTTTCAACTTCCTTCCTGCCTTTTGACCCTACTTTCTTTCACTCAAAAATAAATTAAATATAAGCTACACAAAATATCCAACTTCTCTTTAAACCTAGTAACTAGAACTAGAAAAGAAAAAGTAAACTCGTTCTATTTCAAATTTTAATCAGTCAAAAATATAAATCTTTTCACCATGAATTTAATGATAATCTCTGATAGATAATAATATTTTAACCCACTTTTAATTTATTATTTTAAAAATAAATAAAAAAATTGATTAACATATCATTGTCCAATCTCTAATATTCAAACAAATAAAAGTCGGATCCAAAAGGTTAGACAAAAGACAGAAAAATAATTTATAAAAGGAACGACATTTTAGTATGATACATCAACTGATTTATTGTGCAATCAACAAAACTCGATCATTGGTGTAATTTTTACCCGATCATCATACTATGTTATTTCTTATTGATTTCAAGATTTGTCTTTAGAATAATCTCTTCACTACAACTCTCTATTTGCCACTTTAATTACAAAATTATAGTTTAATCATTAATATACATGAATAGACAATTATTTTTTCTATTTTCAAAAGTGTCGTACTATGATTCAGAGTGGTCAAACCTATTCAAGAGTCTTTTTCTTTAGCAAATTTAAACAGAGACACACGCAAAAAGCATTTATTGCATATTTTCATAATATGAACTTATATCCATGCGCAAAAAGTTTAAAAAAATTAATTAAAAATGAACAGTAAAACGATAAGAAACACTAAGGTTGACATTGTATCTAGACGTAATTTACAAATTGGTACATTGTTCACTCGTATTGTTTTCGGTTTACTTATCCTACTCAAATTCATATTTTTACTTCTCATTCAACTTTAAAATATGATACATGATAAAGCTATTAATTATTACTGTTACGTTAATTCATTTCAAAAATTATATTGAAGGGAAAAAAATTACGCTGGTTACATGAGTACAAATGATATGGTAGATGAGAAACAAAAAATAGTAATATTGGTGGGGTACGTGGAATGCCAAACTAAGTTCTCAAGCATTCTATTTTGTCCTCACATTATTAATATATTAAGAATCTGCTTTTTTTCAATGCAGGGAAAAGGAGACAACTAAATAATTATGTCTATCCTTTTTCCTGCGTATTTTCTCACCAATAAAATAAAACCCATGTTACTATATTGATTTCCTTTTCAAAGAGCCCACACAAAATCATACATCTTATTAAATTTTATATTACCTCCTTTCCATGTGTTTAGATGTTCAAATACATAAATTTAAAAAATTAATGCCATTGATTTTTTTTTTTCTTTACTAATCATAAGAGCTAGTTAATTAGTTTGGTATAATTAAACAGTTGTCAGTTTTTAATTGATGACATTAAACTTTATTGACCATTAATAAGACGTGCTTTTAATTTTTTACTAGTTTTAATCCTCTTAATTTATTTTTGCTTTCGTACATTTATTATTTCTGAGTTTAATTCATGTTGTACTGAATAGTCAAAGTATTGTCATTAATCAAGGTAAAGTTAGACTCCCATAAATATAACACTTTAAAAGAATATAGGACAAAAACAAAATACCATAGAAATCATTTTAAATTAATTTTCATAAAAACAGTAAAATCAAACTTGTTTTTATAAGAACGGTCAAAAGAAGTATAGTAAATAACCTTTAATACTTTGACAAAAAATGTACCAAGATACTGCCTCTATTATGTAATTACAAGTAACATTTTTCTTTAAACTATATTACACATATAAGTATATTTTAAATTATTTTGTATCTTGATTAATTATATAGCCCCAAAAACAAAATTAAATGTCAGTAGTAGAATTGAACGATACTAATTTATTCTGTAATTAGCGTAAACATTTATTTACTTTATTTATAAACGAGTCTAAAAGAATATTAAACAATTGTACATTTTGAACAATATATTAAATATATATTAAATAGTCCTTCTGTTTTACGGAACATGCTTTAAAAAATATTTAGAATATTTAGAATTCCTCAGCCGATTGATTATCAAGAGCCTCTTGCAATTTTTCACTCTTGTGCTTTAACTACTCCCTCATTAATCAATCTGTGGGATTAATTACTTCAAAGTGAATTTGATCCAAATGTCAATCACATAGCTAATAAAAACAAAAGCAAGCGATAAAGTTTATTAAGATAATAATGTGCTTATGAACTAAAATCTTTCCTTCTTTTAATAATTTTCCTTCTTAGCTGTCTTCTCCCGTGATTATTCAAAGTTTTCATTTTAATGGCAAAACACCCGACACATGAAGACCATGAGTGTTGAAGTTTGAACTTCAAAAGAAGGAAAAAACCTTCCTTTTGAATCCATCTTCAAAAGAAGGAAAAAATATCCAGAACTAGGTGCACTGCGCACACCTTAGAACATCCAACACGCAGAAGCAAGCAATTCCGCAAGAAAACTGAATGCTATGAAATTAAATAATAAAGCATAATTGAAACCTGTAAATCAATTTATTTTATTTCTAAACTTCAAATGTTTCCTTGTTACAAACAATTAAGGAGATTCCAAAAAAGATCTCTAAGCTAACCCAATTAATCAACCAATCAATAACAAAGCAAGAAATGGAGGAAATTCTCGTTTCTGCTTTCAATTTTCCCTGTTTTTTCCAATGTCAAGCTTCCAGAAACCCAGTCAACCTGAGGATCGAATTTCTGACCTGACTCAAATCTCGTCCCTTCAAAGTCCTCCCATTACCGGTGCAGACTGAGAATGCCATTTTCCCGGCCACCCTCCGCCGAACGATCTCATGCGGCGGCCTCATTTCCTTCCACTCTTCCTCCTCCTCACCGGAATCCCACCGCCGTACCCTTCTATCCGGTATATTCACAGGCTTTGATGTTGCCATCCTCCGCGGCGGGGGCAGCGCCACCTTGACTCCTTGGCGGAGGCTGTGGTCGGAGAAAACAACCTCGGATTCCGTAAACTCCTCAGCCATTTGGTTGGGTTAATGTTTTATGAATTGTTTTGGGGGTTAAGTAAGGTTTGGGAATGAAACAGTGGAGGTTTGGGGTTTTATTTATAAGAACAGGAAGGGAATCCTTGGAAACGTATAGGGTACACTTGGATTGGTTTGTGTTGTCAGATGGCGTCATTATAATTTGTTTCATTCACTGAGTCGGCTCAATTTTGTGAACAAATCCAGCTCCTAATTTTCTCCTCTGTGGGTCCCACTTTTGTTTTCTTCATTTCAATACCATCACATTTCCTTTTCTTGCAATTAACTCCTTCTGTGCCTTCTCCATAGTTAATCCCAATTTAAAATCTCACCTATTGCCTTATCTTAATTACACATGCCTTCGTCTTGGTTTTCAACTTCAATTTTGTGTCTCTACGTTTTCTAGTTCTCCTCATTTACCCTATTCCATGTTTCCGAATCTAATGAATTTTTTACATTATTGTTGAATGCTGAGTTTTAATGTTTATCCAAAATAAGCTATCTTGAATGAATTAAGTCAAAAGTTTATGTTTTTTTAAAACGGTAAGCACATGATTTAAATGATTACTTCATCTAAGAATTCTGTTACTTTCCAAACACAATGAATTATATACAAAAGTTGATCGCTGTTACCTACACACATAATTGTTTGTTAATTAACTATCTAAACAAGATCAAAGCAGAAACATAAGGCATAAGTGTGATTGCTTACACACGTGGTCACTGGTTCATTCATCGTTATCTAAATAGCAGAAAGTTAAAACGATTTTAACTTAGCGCGTGTCGTGGAATGATAAAAATTTCTGTACACTGTTTTCTTCTGACAAAGTAAAATTCAAATGAGAATAAATTTTTGTACAGTGTTCTTCTCTGGCAAAATAAAATTTCTGGCAATGAAGACGTCGAGACAAGAAAAGTAGCTGTTTTTGTTCTAATCAATGCGCTATGGATGTGTATTTCTGTCAATTTATTTCCATCACACCTTTCTTATTTTTTGTGTAACCTTTTCTAATGATGACAACTCGGAAATCAAATCCTTTGAATTGAAAGAATCTCTGTATGTTAAACTGTGAAAGTATCGAAACTATTAAATATATATACTTTTGTAACATATTTTTTTTTATAACTAAAACTGAGTTTAACTAATTACATTTTTTCAGTTATGTAACACAACAAAGTGTTTGTGTAAAACTTTTAAGATAATTAATATTTTCAACTTGATTCATTGGTATGGAGATTCTTTTACTACAATATTTAATAATGCAAATTATACAAGGAAATGTCATACAAAAATTTCATGAGGTTAATTTTAATACACAATATTAAAATTTTTATTATATTAAATAATTAAAATTAATACTAATATTTTTTTAAATAATTACTAAAATGTAATAACAATAAAGATAAATCTGTGAAAAAATAAATTATAATCTTTGGTATTTTCTGATTAACTCGTTTATATATGGTACTTATTTTGTTTCAATAAGTTTAGTTTTTAAAATTAACTGATAATAATAGGAAATAATTTACTTGATTAAAAATTTCTCTAGGATAAATATCAATCAACTATCATTCTTCTTCATAAATTATTAATTAAAGAGGATAAAGTGTTGCTCTTTTTTTATTTTGAGATGTCAATAAAATATAATCAAAATTCAATGGAAAATTAATATTGTAGGAAGAGAAAACATAACTTAACTTTTACTGTCCACAGCCCTATAATTTTTTGAGTAATTTTGAATTTATTTGACAAATTTTGTTAATTAGTTTATGAAATATTGAATTTCTAATTTGATAAAAAAAATTAAGTATGTTATACCATTGACCAATTACATCATGAGAGATGATAATACAGAAATGTGAAATAATCACACAACAAAAAAGTTTATTTCATTATAAATTATTTTAATTGCATAATTCATATTTGCTAGTATGCATTTCAATAATGCACGTCTTAGAACCGTAATTCTATAATTTATGAGCAAAGTAATATATTTTGTGTTTTGTAGTATATTTACAATTATACTGCAACTAAAATTATGTTTTTTTTTCTCAAAATATAAGGAGAAAATTTTAAATTTTTTGTCAGCAATCAATTTTAAATAGAAAATGATGAAAACATCATAGATACATTATATAAAATATTTTATCATTTATTATATTAAAAGTGAAAAATATACTGTGGTGATAAAATATATCTCTAATAAAAAGGTACATAATGAAGTGAGAATAGAATTAAACTGAATAAATTATTGATTATAGTAAGTATCTGGTCTGTATTAGTATTTATTTATTTCTTACTTTTATTTTTTATGAAATTTTAATTAAGTTCTAATAATGTAAGTGAATTAAGTTTGTAAAAAAAAAGCCGAGTTTCTGAAAAATATGCTATCACAAGAAGTAAGTACAGTTAAGTTTAACATTTAATCAATTGGATAATTGTTGAGTTTTGAATATACTGTAACACATTTATACATTCTTTTTCTCGTATTATGTGTTGGTTTAAGATAATCAAGTATTCATATTTAACATATGATATTACAAGTTATAATAGAAAAAATCATACAAAAGTAAAAAAATATTTTGTTTTTTAAAATTCTAAACTTTAAATAAGTTTATTGTGATAATCAAACTCTAACATGTAATATTAGTTTATATAATTTTATCTTAGGTTTTTTTATATTAGTTTATTGTAATAAAATTAACTTTTGTTTATTGTTATAAATATGTTATTTCTAGTGATAATTTGATTCTCTTAAATAATAGTAACATTTTGAATTATAATTTTGTAAATAAAAAATTGGAAGCGAATATCTCATTAAAAATATTAATATTGAAAAAAATAATTATCAAGAAGGTTAGTGATATTGTGTATCAGTAATATGTACCAAAACATTAGAAAAAACACAATACTAATACATGAAGAATTACCATTAATATAATCTTTAAATTATAATACATCTCAATCAACAAGTTTACCATATAAAACATTTTTTCATTTACACCATTGATACATACACACTCGACTCTGGTATGATATATATTTTTACAATAGGAAAAACATTTATCATAAGATAATTATTTTTACTCCATTTTTTAAATTAAAATAGTCGTACATAATATTTTGTAAATTTTTCTAAAACAGTACTTAATTAAAATGTTTGAAGGTATTTAGAAGACACTACATGTGTGTGGTCCCTATTCCTATTAATACTATTTACGAAATGGATTATTTTGACCTTTTACTTTATTAATATCGCAAAGAAAAAAAAAAAAACATTTCATTCACTTCCCATGTTTTGGATGTGCATTCATTTAAGTTTTATATGAGAAAATGATCCAATGGTCCCAAAATTTGTGTTTTCCTCTTTTCTATAAAGCTAATGACAGTTTTTCGTCATTGTGTATTTATGGCAACATTATTGAATACTATTTTGTTATGTTTGAAATATATACTTGGTTTGTGTAAGCATAATGGTGTCATTTTTTTTTTCCGATGACCTTTTTGTGTTTGGACTTCACGATATTATGTCACCAGTTTGAATCATAATGAAGATTACAGAATAGTCTAGAACTATGATGGAGGAATGAGATACAAAAGAAAAGAAAAAACACTTACACTAATTCTATTTAATTTTATACTAATTTGACAAATTGAAATTTTTATTGTGTACAAAACTAACATCTATAACCCAATACTCAATCAACAATGTCACCAATTAGGTTTCCTTTGTGGATAAGGTAAATGACATACTTACATGTTGATATCATAGCTTATATTAGACTTGAAATGTTCAAAGTATTATTTTAGGTGATGCACGGGCAAACTTAGCGGAAGAAACACCATTCACATATTGAAGTCAACCTTAACCTTGTAAGAAACTGAGAATCGAAGTCAAAAAAACCTCCTAAGTTAATTGATATTTACGTGTACAACTAGGTCTTCTTATTAATAATCATATAATAATAACACTATATCCAACAAGCATTTGAAAAGTTTATTTGAGTTTTCTTCCTTCAATTTGATGATTTCTAATAATAATGACTGACAAATTCATACATTATAGATATTGAAATGAGTTATTTAACGTTCTATTTATTTGCAAATAAAATAGAAAAAAAAATAGAAAGTTTTAATAAGAGAAAAATGGAAAAAGAAAATTATGTTATGTTATGCATGGTAGCGGCTAAAGCAGCATTGGGAAGCACAACAATGATTGAATGTGTAAAAAGCGTGGCAATAAAGCTATCTCTCTGTGTTTTACTACACCTAGGCGCGCATCTCAAGCCAAGCCTCTGCACCATGGGCCCCACGCCTCATCCGCATATACCTGTCACCTCTGCGTACCAGGATTTCCAACCTCACCGCCCACTACTTTCACTACACGTGTTCAATGATGATGTCACGGCCCACTTTTCCACGTGCTCCAAGGCTTCCACTCTCTTCATCATTAATCCTGCTTCGCTGCTACGTTCCCCACGTCGTTTATTTGTTTTCGTGCAAGTCTCCATAACACTACTACCATAATTTTTCTTAACTTTATCTCAATAATAATTTTATTTTATCTTACTTTTCAGTTTCCTCTATGTTTGTCGAATATGCTGGTGAAGTCACCTCTCCAAGCAATCTTCTGTTGGTTTTCTTTGGAAGGCTCTTGCTTTGCCATTTCTTCTCCTTCATTCTCAAACTTATTTGTCCAATCCTCATCTACCACAACTTTCTTAAACTCAAAACTTGAGGGAGATAATTATTTCCCAAGATCTAATGAGTCTATCAAACGCCTCAATGTCAATCAATTATTTTAATAACACCATCAAATTATAATATATATAAGTAACAACAACCTTGTTTAACGAGTCAAATTCTTGGTTAAATTGAACTTCAATTATAAAATGAATTATATCTAAATTATAAAAGGAATATGTCACATAAACAACATTAAGATTTACATGAGTCGATAATATGTACAAACTATTAGAAGTCTCATATCGACCCGATATAAAACCAATTCACAATATATAAGGATGTAATTCTTACCTTATAAGCCTGTTTTGTACGTTGAGTTAGGTTTAAAACTCACTTCTAATATGGTAATAAAACCTGGTTAGAGACTATCTTAGCGAACTTTTTTGGACATTCTGTTTCACCCGATATCGGGCCGTTAACGGACATCCATTAATTTTTTGTTCCACGCAGGAGATGAATATACCTCGACGTGAGAGGTATGTTGAAAAGTCTTACATCGACTAAAGATAAGGTCAATTCACAATATATAAGTCAGTAAAATTCTCATCTTACAATTTGGTTTTGTGATTTCATAATGTATAAGTGAGATGCAAATTTCTTTTTACAAACATACTTTCTGACATGATATTAGAATCATTATTTTTAAAATGTCAACATTTGAATAAGTTCTACAAAAGGATTATGTCTTTGTAAAAGCTTTTTTTTATTATTATTTACGGTGTGATGATGGAAAAATAAAAAGCAAAAATAAAAAGAAAAAAAGGCTCAAGGGTGTGGATACAATTTCCACTATGAAGACTGTTTGACAATGAAAAGATCCTAATTTATTATGTTTATCCGACTATCCTTCATCCTGATCATTGTGTTGGTTGTTCATCAAAAAACGTAACTATCGTTGTTTAATTAGGAAAACATCATAAAATTGTAAGAACTATACATGGTATATAATCTGCATGGATGCTAAAAGCTGGCCAACAAATAACTAAATTGTAAAGTTCAAGTTTTTTTCATTTTAACCAAAAAAATGAAAAATGAAAATCATTTTTAGCATCGTGGGAACTGGGAATTGAGACGGAACATAAAAGATTTGCACCTTTTTGTTGTGAATGATTAATGAGTGCCAAATAATTCATATTTTGGGTTATCTGATATGCATGATTGTCCAAAAAGGCTTATCTGATTGTGCATGTGATGTCTAACAGTACGACAATGATTGAAAATAGTGAACATGTGACACTGGTTAATGAAATGGGTTCGCATTCTCTATGTTTTTCTTTGTGAGATACCCAGGCATGCTGGGAAAAACTTAATTATAAGGGTTTTTAAGAGCAAAAGATTATTAAAAAAGTTGAGATCTCATGAGTTTTTAAATAAATTTATGTTCAAACTGAAAACAGTAATTTAGAAAATTAAAAGACAAACTAAATAGAATATTTTTATGTTATAAATACGTCGTAAGTTAAGAAAGAAGGGAGAAAATTAAGTTTGTATTCATTTTGAATTAAAGGAAACAAAAAACTCAAAAACGCCCACCGTGGGGCTCGAACCCACGACCACAAGGTTAAGAGCCTTGCGCTCTACCAACTGAGCTAGACGGGCTTACATTAAAAATTACTTGTTTTAGTTAATAAACCCTTATTAACATTATTAACTTTCAATTAAAATATTTCATGATCTTTAAAATAAAAATAAAAATAAAAAATTTTATTTTTCCAATTACACACTTACATCCTTTAAAATAATTAAATACTAAATTATAATTATATATAAAATGTTAACAGTATTATTTTTGTTGATTTATTGAGTCTTTAATACGTTTTGCATAAAATAAAGTTTGACTAAATATATTTTGAATATTGATCTGGACATCTAAACTTTATAGCACTGTACAATATATTTGAACTACAAAAACATTCAATCACTTGTTTTGAAGGAGATATAACATATTAGTTTAATACAACTACAAATGGTGTGATATGCTTTTGAAGGAAACCTCGTTTTAATTTTGAAAATTGATGAAGCTGTTGTAACCTTTAAGGCAGACACATGAGATCAGTCTGCGAGATACAAATTCTGAAGTAAAACTCAAGAAATGTGGTGCCATGCCAGACTTTTGAATCACATTAATTATTTCTCACACTTATTTGCTAGTGTTTTATAGAAGGCATAGTCACAAACATTTAATTTGCATGGAAAATTCACGGTTAGAATAAATGGAAATTTGAGAGGTTCAAGAACTGAAAGGTTTTGATTCATGGTTTATAATTTATTCTCTAAAGCAGAAACCTTTATTTGATGATGATGAAAGGTAGTTTATGACCACAATGAAATGAATATAAATCAAGAGTTTATTTGGACAAACTTCTCCCTGAGTAATTTTACAAGAAAAAAACCTTTTCTACAAATTAATATTAGTTTATACAAAAGTTATAAAATAAATTTTAAAAAATTATATATCAATTAACTTCAGATCAATTTTTTTCTTTAATTTTCTTTTCCAACTAGAGAGTTTATAGAAAAGCTCATCCAAATATATAAAAAAATGTGTGTGAAAATTGATTTGAGAGAAAGAAAGATGATGAATTTAATTGAATTAGAGGTGAAGTCTCTGTTGTTTACTTAAGTGATTTAAAAGTGAAACTAGGTGAATTTAGAATAAAACTTGTAAAAGTGTGGGAATAATTTAATTGATGTGATAAATTAAAGATTAGAATTATCAAAGTGGATCAGAATCTGTGGGTCAACCCAGTCCACCACAGATTCAGGCTGGATGAGGTTATTTTTTTTTTTTTACAAACTTTAGGCTAGATTGATTTTTGACCCCACCTACCAAGAACTTGGCTCATTTAGGTTGAACCTGTGGTGAGCCAGTTTGGCTCATCAATCCACTTGCAAATAAAAGATCACGCAATTGTTTTGTATTTAGGTTGGGTTGGACTGATATTTGTTTCTCAACATATTAGGTTGACAAATGCAAACCTAATATTTTTGTGATTTTGGTTTGGAATTGAATATTATTTTGGATTTTATTTGGATTATATTGGAGTTTATTTAGATTTTTTTTTCACAATTATAATTTAGTTTGTTTTAGACTGAAGGAGAAAAATTATATATATTTTTTGAATTAAGCGAGCCAACCTGTTTAACTCACCAACTCATGGTGGGTCAAACTAGATTCATTATTATTTTTTGCTCGTTAATAAGTGAACCGAGTTGGATTGACTCACTAGGTGACCAACCTTCATGCTATGTTTTTTTGAGAGGAAGAATCAGAAGGAGAGGGAGAGGAAGAGATGGGAAGGATCAGAGGGTGAAGTTGATGTTGTTCTTTTTAAGGGATTAGGAGGTGATTTTAGAGTAGATTAGAGAGTGAAATTTGTGAAAGTTTGTGATTGAATTGAGTGATGTGACATATTAAAAAAAAATTAATAGATAAAAAAATGAGATTACCAAAATATCCCTAATGTTAAAAGTAATATAAAATGCTATATAAATCATTTAGAATAATTTATTTAATTTCTATTAATTGTGTGAAATAATATAAATATATTTATAA
>Ga0099823_1002143_pt1 | contig 17542 bp, 4 predicted proteins | sample CowpearedBW_FD_76831 | JGI IMG/M metagenome (GOLD analysis project Ga0099823, IMG submission 76831) | Root nodule microbial communities of legume samples collected from California, USA - Cow pea red BW | ecosystem: Host-associated > Plants > Roots > Nodule | place: USA: California | collected...
TATATATATATATATATATATATATATATATAATTAAGATTATAATAAAATTAAAATACCATAAATTGAATTTTGTAAATATTAAATAAGTTAAATATCAATTCTAAAAAATAAAAAATTATATGATAGGAAAAAAATAAAGATTTTTCAAATAAAATACAACTAAAAACAAGAAAAAATAATAATATTAAAATTTAATAAATTATCTTATAAGTTAAGAATATTTTAGTAATTAAAAATAAAAACAAAATATAGAAACGATAAATAATATATAAATATCAATTTTTATATTCAAAATAAAAATTAAATATTATTAATACTTATATTTAGTTCATATACATATGATTCGTATCAAAATTAAGAAAATTTGATATAGTTAAAAGAGATATATGTCAACTATCAAAGATTAAAAAAATTATAGGACCAACCTCTTATACTAACTTTTAATATCTATTTCATCATGATATAAAATGATTTTCTTAAAACATTTTTGTTTTCAATTTTATTCTTTAAATAACAGTTTTCTAAATTAAAATAATTATCAATTTTTCCTTTTAGATATTTTTTTAATTAATTTTCTTTTTAATTTGACTTCTTTTTATACTTAATTACTCTTTAAATTAAAATGATTATTTATAATAAAAAAGTTAACTACAAAAATAAATAAAAAATATTCAAAAAATATTTTTTTTTACTTTAATAATTAAATAATAACAATTTTATTATTTTTATCATAAAAAATATGAAAATATGTGTTTCCACCCCTGTACAATAATGTGACTGTCAGTTGCGAAGATAAAATACATTTAATTTCAATTTTTTTTTAATATTAAATTATTGATGAAAAAAAAAACACACACACACTATTTTTTATTTATTTAACATTACTTATAGTATACTATTTTTCTAATTAACATTTATTTTTGAAAGGAAAATATGTTTAATATTTATGACTTTATTTTATTGAAATACTAAATATTTTTATGAAATAATAATATTTTTATATGCATATTTGTCAACTATAATTTTTATTTTATGGTTGTAGTAGCTAAACATTAAATAAGTTTTATTAACATTTTGACATTAGACCAAATTATTTGAATTACTGATATGAAGTAAGCTTAAGAGTAAATGGACCTATTTGTTTTTAAAAGTAAACTATTTTACTTATGGCATTAACATAGATTATTAATCTTCGATAATGACTTATTGTTGGGATCTTAGATTATTAATTTTCAATAATGACTTATATTATTGGGATCTTATAGATACATACACAATATATTTTGGAGTTTATTTTTAAGGAGCTAATGTTTTTATTGTTGATATCGGGAGATACAATTTTCTCATATTCTTTATATCGATGATATATTTGTTTTTTGTAGAGGAGATATTAGAACACGGTAACATTTGAAATCTTTGTTTTATGAGTATGACATTTTCTCTAGTCAATGGGTGAGTTATGTTAAAAGTCACTTACTTTTACATTGTCGATGATTTTGATTCTTTTGTTAGACATTTCAAAAAGTTTCTCTCTTATGTATGATCAAGGATTTCTTCTTTTTTTGTATTTGGGTGTGCAAATTTTTGTGGGACTCATAAGTCACAATTCTTTTCAACCTTTGGTTCATAAGATTCGTAATAAACTTACTTTTTGGAAAGGGAAGTTGTTTAGTATGATGAAAGAATTCAGCTAGTAAATTTGATAATTATTCCTCGTGTACAAAATTTTGTTTGGATTAGGGATAGACAAAAATGGGGATTGGTAGTTGTTAAATGATCTATCTTGTGTGGTTCTAAGGTGAATAGTGGTTTGTAGGTTACCAGTTGGAGAATAAAGCATATCTACTATGTTTAGATGTGGAGTTTGCTTATGGCATAATGACTTAGACTAAATTCATACATATTTGACTTCTTAAGTCTAAGTATCATAAATATATGTTATTTAAATCGTCATCAATTTGCATGGTATTAAGGATGCATACTTTTCAAAATGATAATTGATGTCTTGACATTTGCATATCTTAATTTGATAAAATCCATTATTTTGACAGACTAAGGTTATACTCTATTGTTAGTTCAACTTTGACATTACTCACTAAAATGTTCCTTCTTTTATTGTTCGTTTATGTGATTTTTCTTATTTAATGGTTAATGGGATGAGTAGACCTGTCATTTTAACCCACAACCCAGCCCCCTTTAAAACTAAACCCTATTTTAATGACCCACTTAATGGGGGGCTTTTTAAAAGCCCCCAGCCCCAAAAGCCTTGCGTAATATGGGTTGGGACAAGGTTAGGATGGGTTTAACCCCCTTTTTGATAAAATCTCTTTTTCTCTCTATCAATTGAAAGTCTTGTTCTCCTAGCAGCTTTTCAAGTCTCTTTGGTTTGAACCATAACCAGTTAAGAATCTTCCATGCCCATATCAGAATAAATATCACTATGAGACTCATAGTTATGGCTCATGCTGCTTTCATTTCTTCCTTGCTTTTTGGTAAGGGAAATGAGAACAAAGAAAGATGATAAAACTTGAGGCAGCAAATCCAGAAGTCTTCACACAACTCAGTAGGCAAAGACTATGCTATCCCACACAACTCTCTAAGTTATCCAAACAATAATAATTTTGATTTTGTTTTGTTTTGTTTCAATATTATTAACAATTAATATATAATTAAATACGTATTTATTAAAAGAAAAATTAATATCAATTTACAATGAGTTTGAAAAGGATTACTAAAAGTTTTAAATTTATAAAACAATAAAATAAAAAGTAAAAAAACAAATATTTAAATCCTAACACATGTGATAATGATTAAATACATATTCAAATAATTTATAAGTTGGTAGTTTTAAATTTATTTTTTAATATAATAAATTAGATATTGTTGGTCATATACCATACAGAAAAAAAATTACATAAAAGCATCTCATAAACTCCTTAATCATTAATCATTGCATATACCATAGGGAGTTAGAAATATTGAGAAAATATAGATAATTTGATGGTGGGAAAAGGAAGAAAATGATTAAAAAGAAACAAGTACTAGATCCAACATTGGTACAATGCAGATTAGATAGTTGTTCAATTTTTTATTTAGTTATTTCCATTTTTCTTGTATTTAGAATAATTTTTTTTTCTAAAAAAAGGCCCATGGGCTAGCCCTATCCCACATGGCTTTTGTGGGCTTTTTGGCCCTGTGGGCTTCTTAAATGAAGTACTTTTTGGTCTTGTGGGCTTTTCTAGTCCCAACCCATGTAGGATAGGGCCAAACAATGAGAAGTGATCCAATTTGACAGGTCTAGGGGTGAGGATGTGCCTAATTGAATTATGGACAAAATTGATGTGCTTTCTCAAAATGTTGTTAAAGAATTTTACTCTTCTAGTATGAAACGTGTGGATTGGTGGAACTTGATTTGGTTGGATGATGTACCACCAGCCAAAACTTCGGTTCTTTGAAAGTTATTATATGGTTGTTTACATATTGATTTGGAGGTTAAAAAAAGAATGGTTTTATGCTTTATGTATTCTTTGTGTGGAAATAATGTTGAATATTTTTCTTATTTGTTTTTTCATTGTTCTATTGTTATGCAATTGTATGGATGATTGAAAAAAGTTTTTCAGGATTTGCAGTTTTGTTCTTTTTAATTTGATTGTTTAGTTTATAAAGTCTCCTTGTAGTCCTTTGCTTAAAGTGACTATCATTATTGTGGTTATCTAGATGATTTGGAGGATGATAAATAATAGTAAATTTCAAGATCCAAGTATTTTTTCTTCCACTAATTTTCAAATTAAGAAGTTAGTGTGTGTGGTTAGGAAAAAAATCTAAAAAACATATGAGTAATACTCGCTTTGGTTTTTTGGTACTGAAATTTTTCAATATTAAAACTAAACAAGGTAGGATGTTTTCATTTATGGATGTAATATGATAAGTTCTATATGTTAATTGGCTCAAGGAGAATATTAATGGTGCATCTAAGGTTGTCCTGATTTTACTTCACGTACTAGTATTTTTAGAGGAAGTTAGGATGAATATGTGGGTAGTTTTTTAACTTTTTTAAGTGTAAACTTTTATTTATGTGGAGTTTATGGTGGTCATTTATGCTTTGAAGCATGCTTGGAGGAAGTACTTCTAGAGGCTTTGGTTGGAGAGTGACTCTTTTTTGGTCTGTCATGATTTTCTGGAACAAATAGTTCCTTAGAGTTTTAGAGGGAGATGATGTCGACGCTTGCATTTTTAGTAAGCATATGTAGTTCAAAAATTTTCATGTTTCTAGTGAGAAAATTTATTATATATAAGTTAGCTAATTTAGATTTGATACATAAAGAACAAATAATATAATGGTTTAATATTTTATCTTTATATATTTATTTAGTTTTTTCTTTTTAATTTACTTATTTTTTTAAAGCAAAACTTATATCATGAGTTTTGTAGAATCCCCTAGTTTGTATTATTTCATTTTATTAAGAAATCTTCATCTCATAACAAACTATTAGACTTTAAGTGTTAACTAAGATGTATGTTAAAATTCATACTCATACTTAACATGGCTTTTTGAATTGAAAAAAGTTTTCTACATGCCACATAAGATTCATACTAGAAACTATATCAATATGCAGAGAATAATAAGGAGGTAAATAGAGGATTTGCATAGTTGAAACCAAATTTCATGCTGATTTTGTTACTTCCTTATTAATTTGTACATTAGAAGTCAACAATTTAGTACAATAAGTAAAATGAGAAGGTGTCTCCTTTTTTAGACCAAAAATGTTATTTAAATTTTTTATCTAAAAATATTGACTAACATTTAGAGTTGTCAAAGTAGGTCAGAATCCATGGGCTAACCTGGTCCATCACGGGTTCAAGTCTGATTGGATTAAAGTTTTTTTACAAATTTCAATGTGGGTTAATTTTTGACATGGTCCACCAAGAACTCGACTTAATCGGGTTGAACCCGTGGTGAGGCAGATTGGCTCACCAACCCACATGCAAATAGAGGGTCACACATTTTTTTTGTAATTAGGTTGGGTTGGATTGTTTGTTTTTTTTTGCCAACATATTGGGTTCGCAAATACAAACCTAATATTTTTGTAATTTTGAATTGTATTTGGGATTCAACATAATGTTGAATTGTATTGAAGTTTATCTAAGTTTTAATCACAATTATAATTTATTTTTTTAAAAACGGAAGAAAAAAATTGTATTTTTTTTAATTAAGTGAGTTAATAAATCAACTCGTTTAACCCACCAACCTATAGTGGACCAGACCAGATTCGTATTTTTTCAACTCACTAATAACGGAACCAAATTGGATTGACTCACTAAATGGTCAACCAGTAGTGGACCGGTCTAAGTAACCCGTTTTGACAACTCTACTAACACTACACATAATTAAATACATGTTAATGTGATATTTGCGATTTAAATAATTATATATATATATATATATATTATGTATTCACATATAGTATATTAACATTCATTTTGTATTTTATACTTCTCATAAATATTACATTATAACTATTATTTATTGAAAGGACAAATCGTAGTAAATGTTCTTAATTTGGATTAAGTTTTTTCACACAAGATATTTTTGCCCACAGAGTTTGGTTTGGTGCCTACTTCGGGGCAAAAAATTTGGATGTGACAAGTCCGTTAAATTTAACGTTGAAAAATAAATAAATCAAAGAATCTAGAAGTTTTGCATATTTGTAATTATGAGGTGGAGCTTAGTTTGCAGATAAACACTATAGAAACTAACTAAACACATCAATTATAATTCAAGCATATATAACCATTAAAGTTACGTAATATATAATTGTAAAAGAACCTTTTTTACAAAAAAAAAAATAACACAATTTTTTTTTGAGAATTGATTTTTTAAATATAGAAAACCAAATCAAAACCTAAAATTTAGATGTAAACTAAAATTGTATTTTACTGAAATAAATCTCAGCTTTACTAAGGTGGTGTGGTTTGTTGATCCTACTTCAGCAATCAATTATAAACTATTGCAAAATGTAACTTGTAATATAAGTATAACAAATCAATAAAATTATGAGTGGCAATATTAATATGACAATGTTTTCTGAAACCGTAACAATCAAGCATATTCAAAGAAATTGAAAAAGAAATGAAACTCATTAAAGAACTGGTTTTATCTGTTTGGCATTCAGCAAGCAGAACCAAAACAACCCAAAAAGTTATCACAGCTCGCAAATTCACAGCACAACACATATAAAAAAAGGAAACAATTCCTCCAAAATCACCTTAGAAATATTTTAACTATACAATTCATTTTTTAAATATAAAATATATAGAGAGAGGGAAAAAAGGAAAATAAATAAATGAGAATGAGATTAGAGAGTACAACCACAACAGATGAAGAAGTAGCAGAGCAAGGCGACCAAAGCTATGGACTCAAGGCCCGTAATCAAGGCCCATACCACGTCATCAACCAACGACAAGTTCCACTGAATCACACTGTCTACGTTCCAATACGATAAGTCCAACGCCGGCCACCGGAAAGTCGACCATGGCACCGAAAGGCTTAACTCCGGCCACCTGAAAATCGACCACGGCACCGAAAGGCTTAACTCCGGCCACCGGAAACTTGACGTGTACCACCACCACATCCTCCTCTCCTCTTCGACCCTTTTTTTCTCCTCCCTCTTATCCTTTTCCCTTACAATTTCACTTTCGATTGTGATGTTGAAGCATTTATTAATCTTCTTTTATAAGTGTGGGGCATCTATAGGAACAACGCAAACATGATTTAACACGTGTTAACCCCAAAATTCCACTCCCCAGAATTTTTTTTTTTCTAATTAAGTGATAATCGTCAATATGCTTTTTTATATGTTATACCCATAATATTGGCTACATAAAAAGCTATGCTGCAAAAATATTTATTACACTGGAAATATAAAGTAGGTTATTTTAATTTAAACCTTTTACTTTTCCATCCATATTCAGTATCAATGAAATGAAAAATATTGGCAACACATTTTTTATATACAAATATAGTTATAAAATTTGTAATAATTATTTCTCTCTCCCGTTTTTAATTTTATTTATAATTGATGTCTAGTTTTTTTACAACAATATCGTAATGATTGAGACTGCAATGGGTAAATCATTTTTTTTTCTTTTATGTTGAGTTATTGTTAAATCTCAATTGGTTTTTAAGTGCACGTCTTAAAAGAAACTAACAAATTTTACATAATGTTCATTACAAAGAAATAATTAGTCCAGTAGCCGAATTTTTTAATTAGTTTTAGAAAAAAATTCAGAGACTCTTTCACTACGTGATCAAAATCATTCTTTCAAGAAAATATAGTTGTTTTTCTAAAGTAGGTTACTTTATGTCACAGATAGATAAGTTATTTGAACTTCAAAAGGAAAAGCTCACTATGAAAATGATGTTTATGTAATAGGTAATTAAACTATGCAGTAGTGGGTTAACTTAGATAAATAAGTGTTACCTTTAGTTTCATCTATACGTTTTCTAGTGGAAAAATCAATTGATTTTTTAAATAGTCAATCTTTTTATGTGGATTTAGTTGAAAAAAATAAATGAAAGGTAAATAAGAGAAAATAAAATAGAAATGATTTTATCTATGACACGTTTAAGAGGAAATAGAATGAAAATAAATAAGATAAGAGTAAAAAATATACTCATCATATGATCAACTAGGTGTTTCAACAATTAATTTTGAACTTCTTTTTAAATTTAAATATTTAATAATTGCTAATGATTACAACCATTAAAAGAAAGTGAATGATAAAAAAAAAGACAATGTTAAAACTGTTTATACCAATATTTTATGCATGTGTTTCACTCCATTGATTATTAATTAATTAGTTATGAGTTTCAATATCAACAATGTTAAACTGTTTAAATAAAGTATGAAAAAGAGTTTAGGTCTCTACATAGTTATCTTGTTCTTGTCATGAATTTATTAAATATCTAGTGAGAATCAAACACAAAATTAATACCTATCGAACTTTAAAGACAAAATATGAATGAAATTTTACTTCAACAACCAAAATAAATATAGCCAACCTGCCACTGTTACTCTCTCCATTCAAACATGTTATATCATTCCTATTTCTGTATACAATTCCATGAAAAAAAATGAATTTCACATTTTTTTAATCTCAAATTTTCACCTTCTATTTATATCCTTCCACGTTTTTCATTCCTGAACTCCCTTTCTTTATAACTCAACCATGCTAAAAACGAGTTAATAAAATCCCTTCTTAAAATTTTTAAAATTCAAAATTGACACCTTATTTTATTTAAAAGATTAAAACTTAATTCTACTTATATTATTCATGATAAAATGTAATTATAGAAATGAAAATCGTATTTGTAAAACAATTTTTTAATTAAAAATAAATACCAATAATACTTATAATATCATATCTTTATTTGGACCAGTAGGTATCCATGTTTTCTATGTGGACTGGCAGGCCAGCTAACTAAAGCGACTTTCACATGTTTCTCTCCATCCTTCTGATTATGTCCCATGGATTCATTTCTTACCTTCCTCTTGCAAATTATATCTGCTTACTTTTACAATTAATCGAATGCATTTGTAAAATATTTAAAAAATAATAATAGTTCCTCTTACGTGCGTCTTTTTGCTTTGTAATTATAGTTCATACTCATCAAATTCAAAGTTTGAGAATTAAAACATGCACAGCTTCAACACCATTTTAGCAGTTCCTCAGTTTTACTTTTAACTCTATCAAAAAGAACAAGAAAACCATTTCCGTTGCGCAATTTAACAAATCGGATAAGTTAGGAATAATTAGCTTTCTGCAGTACGGGTCACTTAAATTTGGTCCTATATTCTAGGCTCGATGCATCAAAGACAGTAACACTGTCAGCAAACGAGCTCAATTTGTTGTATTTAGTAAAGCTAAGAAGAAACAAATGTATAATCCCTGGACAAATTGAATTCCTTTAATTTTAAATAAAAAACTAGCATTAAACAAATGTTATTCTCTTCTATATCTATTTTACTTTATTGAAAAAACCTTAAACTCCTGTTCTTTTGAGATAATTAAAGAATCATTACAAGTTTAAGATAAAAAATCAACTTCAAATGTTTAAGGTAGGCAGTTAAGCAAAAATATGATAAACTAAAACGATCTAGTAACAAGTTCAATTTTGAAGAAAACTTCAATATCATAGAAAGATTTGATATTTTAAGCAATTCACTTTGAGTATTATATTCACAACAATTTCATAAAATTAATTTGTGAATATTTTGAATTAAAAAAAATGGAAAGTTTTAGGAGAAAGAAAATAGTGAAACGACTTTGATATAATAATTAGAATCTAGATTAAACTTATAGAATTAAATTCACACTTCCGATATTAAAGAACAACTAGAAGTCTAACATTTCAATAAGCCTAAAATAAAAATGGACGAAATTGCAATCTATATCAGGAAACAAACTTCAAAAACAATAACCTAGAGCCAATCTGACAACCACAAATAATGGACGACATTAAGCCTCCTTCTCACTTAAGATACTATTTTAAATAATACATAAACAAACAAAACTCTGGTAGTAAACTTCAGTTTAGAAACGAGAATATCATCAAAAGCTATCTAGTAAGTGTAGAATGCAACTGTATTCCAGCAAGGATCAATAGCAGCTAGAGGTGTCCAAAGAGTCTTCACTTGAAACACTTGCACATTCCATCCATCAAAATATGTGGACAATGTCATAGGCAAATCTTTACTTTGTCAAAGAACAACATAATGGCAAGAATTTCGACAGAAGAGATGTACACAGCAAGTTAAACTTTTAATGTTGTGTTTTATTGACTGCCAAACTCGAGCAACCAACGTTTAGAACAAGCAGAGCACAAGTTGAATTAACATGGGAACTGCTTCTCAAGAAACTCGGAAATATTTTCTAGTTTTACTCAACATTTGGCAGTTATTCCTGTTACTAAAGCTTGAAATTACGAAAATACCCACTCCCCACCAAATCAATTTGTTTTTCAAACTTGGAAGTTGTAAATTAAGTTCTGGCTAAATTCAGAAAATCTTATCCCATTATATACAGTTGAGGACAAACAAGTGCTCCCTTTTTTGACAAAATTTATTGAATTGAATTAAACCCATATTCAGTCATAATCCACCACCAAAGTATTATTAAAGAGAAGGATACGTCCAGAAGAGCACGAACGACTGCAGAAGTAAAAAGAGAAAAGTTATAATGCTGAACACACATTCAAAAGTGCTAAACATCACAGAGAGAAGAAAAATACCCAACATAGATCTTATGATCAAAGGTTGAACCGGTCAAATAAAACCAGTTATATAGACCTCTCCAAAAAATTTATTATTATAACATAAAACGCTATTCTTGTATGCAATTGCATAAAACATCAAGGAGCTATTGGACTGCATTGTTCAACAAGATCAATTCTAATGATATGATACAGATACCCAACAAAGCTTTTGTCTCCAAATATGTCATGTGAAACTCCAACTTTGAAAAATTCTATAATATTTCTTTGTTTTATTTACATTACTGAACAGCTAGTCAGCAAGTGCATCTTTGGTGAGTGCTTAGTGTACCTTTAGTGCTGAAGCATTTTCTTTTAATTAGATTTGTTCAGAGGTTTGGCTTGAGAGCATCTGTATTAGAAAGCTTATGTGTTCTGGTAGTACACTATGTATGCTATTCCTTGATGTCTTTGGCTGGAATACAATGTTTATTTTCTAAGGGAAAACATCTTCCAACACTTGCATTGATATTTAGTGCTTAAGTTCAGCACATGGCAATTCTACTCATTAGCTGGGTTACAAGGTGTCTTTAGTATATAATCTAAACTGTTTGTGCCTTTCTTTCATGTGATATTCATTCTTTCGTTGTATTCGTCTCTAACCATCTTATCCAAACTAATTTCATCTTTAGTGAAAAATACACTGTCCCATACACCAAGAAAAAAGAAAGATGAAATGAACATAGACAACATACCATTAAGCCACCCAGAAAGCCGTCAAGTAGCACTCGATTCCAGGAGTCAAAGTATGTGTGGGTTGAAAAACTTGCTTTCGCAATGAGCCCAAGTGAAGTAAATGCCATGAGAAGTAAGTAAAACACAAAACCTTTCAAGCCTGTAAATCCCAAAATACCCGCAACCACTCCACCAATTATAGATAAAAATGTTCGGCTGCAAAAGAGAGAAAGATTCAATTGTATACCTTAGAGGACATTACATGGGTGTTTGTTTTCATAACCCCCTGCCCACTCCCTTTTTTCTCCTGTAAGTGACATCTATATAACCATGACCTCAGATGACTATTTCATAAATATAAAATGAAACAATTTCATCCATACTAAAATTTACACCCCAAACAGCTTGGTAACTCGCCATGTTCCATAATCAGGTAAAGAAAGAAAGGGAAAAAAAACCTTCGGTTCCATGGTCCAACCCATATAACATTTCAAGCTAAATTATGTATTCAAAATAGTGTTCATAACCAACAGTCAAACGAAACCTGTAATAGATAGTTTTCATGTTGCTTTGCATATTCTCAGCATTAAAAGTCAGCAACTCGTTCACTGCATTGCTTGATTTCTTCTCTGATGAAGCTGAATCTACAGCCATACCTATCTGCCTAGTGTAATGTGTTTCTGTAAATAGAAACAGAGTCAAATGATTTTTGGTAGAAATAATACAAATTAAATCACGCAGTTGAATTCTGAATTCAATATACAAGAACAATTCCGCTGAGGTTAACAACAGGTAATTTCAAATGGATGGTCGAACGTAAACAAGATGGACCACAAACTATCGACCACTGACCTAACTATGTTGTGTCATTAACAACTAGGACGCTTTACTCACACAAAAGGGGAAAACGAAATTAAATTAAACAACTGGAACTCAAATCATCCCAAAAGCCAACTACAATAACTCTCAAAATCCCCAAATTGTTTAGTTTCAAATTTCAGTATACGTCGATGCTACCCATCCCACCTGGACATTCACAATTGCCACATAAACTCCCGTGTAGAAAAATTAACAAAATAAAAGGATAAACATGTATAACTTCGTATCGTATCATATCATATAATGCACAAATTGTCAAGAACAAAAACAAAATAATAGATAACTTCTATTTAATAAAATTAAAAGCTACGATTTAGGGTTTCGTGGCCTATGTAATTCAACTAAAATACTTGTTACACGCTAACATAGAGAATTGAAATCCAACATTCAGCTACAGAGACTCCCGCAATTCACACAAACACCAATGCTAAAGTATCAGCGTGATGCAGGAAGTGAATCCCGATCAAGTGCGTAAGTTTTGTCCTACGTCAACACTTAACTAGACATTATTGATTTAATTCAACACAGACCCGTAAGAAATACACAAGGCAATCTCCTAATAACCAGCGAAAATCGACATGGAATTGCTATTATTTGGATCGAAAATTGCGAATGAAATCCGATCGAATGAAATATCAGAGATTGACAAAAACAGTGATACCGGATTTAAGAAACGAACAACCTAAAATCCTTTACCTTCTGCGACGCTGTTTGATAAATTGTTGTTGATGCAGTGCGCGAAGAAAAAACACACACACTTTACACCACCCTTTTACTCCTTAACCCTTTCTTTCTAGTCAATTTTAACAGATCTTCAAAACTTGGAGATACAGTGAGTGACGAATCTCCGGAATGTGGCACACCGATGAAATACTATCTTGTACCGTTAAATATTTATTTATATATTATGATGAACGGTTGTGATACTATTATACCTGCAACGGGTTGGGTGAAGTATATACAGGGTTTCATGCACTCTTCCGAGAAAGAAAATTACTTTTTTAAGTTCTAAAATATTTATTTAGTATTTTTAAAATAACTCAAATTTAAAGAATAATAATTGAATTCAAAATTATTTATTATCAAATTTAATCATATATATTTTATATATTTAAAATATGTGGTTTTTAAAAGGTTTAGTTACATATAAATGAATTTTGTGAACAAGATAAAACATTAGTTTTAATAAAATTTCTTTTTATAAATTTTATAGTAACTTATATATTATAAATTTGAGTCCGAAATTGAACAAATGAGAGCTTCTTAATTAAGTAGAATAAAATTTTTAATAAAGATATTACTCCATAATTTTTTTATTTATATATATATATATATTAATTTTAATTCTTTCAAATATATTTCTTATTTTTTTATTTTAAATGCAATAATTCGATGAGTTAAATAGGTTTGTAGTTTCTAAAATTCTAAATTTGGATGCAAAGTTGTAATTCGTTCATCTTACAAATTTTAATACAATTTGATTTAAAATTTCAAAAATAAATAGATGTATTCATTTTAATCGAGCGTTAATTGTTCTTTTACATTCTAAATCACATTCTAGGTTGACATTTGAGGTGATGTCAAACAGTATAAACAGTTCAAACGTCACTCTGAAACGTTGTTTGAAATAATTATAATTGAATTTTTTTCATTTTTAAATAGTTTATTTAGATTGAGTAATTGAAATATTTAAATTTTTTTTTATGTTTGGATAAAGCAAGTTAACTCCTCTTTTGAGAAAAAAAAAATATACTTTAAAATATTTCCATAACTCGACTTTACCCTTTAGCCCAAATTATCTAAACTTGATGTTCGGTCCATACCAACTCATCTTGAGTCATCTTGACCACAGGAATAGGATGAGTTGTCTCGACTTTCGACCCCAATCGACTTGTCTCGATCCTGGGATCAGGACGACTCGTCTCGACCTTCAACCTAGGATGATTCGACTTGACCTTCAAACTGGGTTGAATCGGCTCGACCTTCGATCCAAGCCTAGTCCTCACGACCCGGGTCGACTCGTCATGACCTTCAACTCAATGAACACATCTCGACCTTCTTAAGTCAACTCCTCTCGACAATCGTCCAAGGTAAAATCAACCCAACATTCGGCCAAAGTCGAATTAACTTGACTTTCGGGCCAAGTCTAGCAATATACATTAGATGAGACTATCCATATATTAATTAGATGAATATAATAAAAAAGTTAGGCGAATTAGTACATATGTTGATTAGGTAAGTGTAATAAAATATATTATTTGAGTCTAAGAATTCATTGACTAGATGAAACACCAAAAAAACATTAAATGAATTTATTGATGCATTGATTAGACGAGTCTAACTGTACAAATTAAATGAGTCATTGATATATTGATTAGACGAGTCTAGTAATGCACATTACACAAATTTGTCCATACACATATTACACGAGTCTATTAATACACACTAGATCAGCGTGTCAATTCATTGATTAAATGAATTTTGCAATACACATCAAAACAAGTTTGTTCATAAACTTATTAGATTAGTATAGCGGAAAACTTTAGAGAAATCTAGTGATACACATTAGACGAGTTTTTCTATAAACTCATTTCACAATATGGCCAAAAATATTATGAGTCATTCCATGCAATGGTTAGACGAGTCCGTTTATGCACTAACCAAACGAGTCTTGGAATACACATTAGAGAGTTTGTTTATACACTAACTAGACAAGTCTTGCAATACACATTAGACAATTTTATCTATACAGTAATGTAATTAGAGGAGTCTAGCAATATACATTAGACGAATATTTTCATACACATTAGACGAATATATTAATACACCTTAGACGACTCTATCCATATACTAATTCGATGAGTATAACAGTTTACATTAAATAAGTATGTTCATATACTAATTAAACAAGTCAAAACTTAATTATAAACATAAAAATATTTATTATTTCATTTTTCAACTTCTAAATCTATTTAAATAAACACATAATTAAACACCAACTAGAGTTGTCAAAATGGATAATCCGACCCGATTCGACCCATCACGGGTTGTTCACTTCGTGAGCCAATTCAAACCGAGTCATTTATTAGCGAGCCAAAATATTTCAACCTGTCCCGGCCCACCACGTGTTGGTGGGTTAAACGGATTGGCTCACGGGCTCACTTAATTAAAAAAAATACATTTTATTTATTTATTTATTAATCAAAACTAAATTATAATTATAATTAAAATCTAAATAAAGTTTAATATAATCCAAATACAAACCAAAACCACAAAAATAAAAATTATCTATGTGTTGCCTAAAAAAAACAACCTAACATAATGCAAAGCCCAACTTAAAAAAAAAAACACTTTTGTGATCATTTATTTGCAGGTTAGTGAGCTAGTTGACTCACCACAAGTTCAACTTAGGTGAGTCGGATTCTAGATGGACCGGGTAAAAAATAATCCCTATTGAAATTTGTAAAAAGATTTTAACCCAATCCGGCCTGAATCTATGGCGGGCCTTTTGATTCACGAGTTCTAACTCATTTTTACAGCTCTAACACTAACACATACTTAAACACTTAAGCACGGGTTTAAAAATAGTTATGTTATCTTAATAAAATAAGTATATCGAATTTTACGTAATTTAAATTTTTCTTAGATATGTTATCTAATAATAAATATTTTAATTTATTAAATATTATATTATTAAAAATACATTATTTAATACTTTTTATTCAATATTGATTAGATCATTAAGAAATTGGACAATTCATGTAGGCAATCTCCATCAATATGCGAAGTAAAGTATAATTAAAACTCAATAAGTCGGCAATTTGAAAACAAAATCCTAAACGTTACTTTTTTTCTTTGCTTACGGATTGGGATAATTAAAATTACATTTCGTTTAACAATGGGCATCTTCTCCGTTGTTTGAATTCCATCCACATTCAATCAAAGTCCAAACTTTGTGGTAGCTGAACCAATTAATTAATATATATTATTTGGCTAAACTACCCAACCATTTATGTGTTTAACAAATTGTTATAAAATAATAATCATTTTGGTTGATTTAGCGATGTTTTGTCTCGATTTTATGAATTTTGATGTGTTTTTAGCGCTTTGTTTGTTATGCTTGTGAAATAAATAACTCTCATGTAAAGAAATATATTTTAAATTATAAATATATTTTATTTTAAATATTAAAAGATAATCGAATGTTATTGGTACTAATTGTGGAAATTATATTTTTAGCGCTTTGTTTCTTATGCTTGTGAAATAAATAACTCTCATGTAAGAAATATATTTTAAATTATAAATAAATTTTATTTTAAAAATAAAAAGATCATTGAATGTTATTGATATTAGTGGTGGAAATTTTATTTTGAAATGTTTTGTTTGATTTGATTGCTAATATTTTTTTTTACTATTATATTTTGTTTGAATAATTGATTTACACTAGTAATAATATGAATATAAAGTATATATTTACATTAGTTTTGATTTATATATAAGTTGTCGGGGATGAGTACGTGCTATGTAAAAATATAGTCTCCGTTATAGTAAAAGGTTAATATGATTTTTCATCCCAATTTTTTTATAATTACTCAATGTGATTTTTAATTTTTTTTATCTCTTACATTTGGTAAGAAGAAGAATCAATGTAGTCTCGTTTATTAATATTCTATTAATACTGTTACAGTTAACTAACTACACAGCAAAACGTGGTTCATACTTAACATTTTTTTAGTTGGATATCTGTGTATTCATTTATTAAGGTGAAAAATGTCTTCTTTTGTAAAGATTGAAAAGAGTAGGTAAATAAAATTTCTTGTGGGTTGATTGAAGATTAAATGTTCAGGAGATTTGGAGATTAAATTTTTGTAGGGGGTGGTCGAGGATTGTGCTTGTACTTGTGGACTTTTCATTCTTGATTAGCATAACTGAATTTTTTTTTTCACGACTTTGCAATTCTATGATTAACTAGAGTTTGTTGTTTAAATACTTGATAAATTTGAAAGAAGTGGATGGCAAAAATTTTGCAGTGAGTGGCATAATTTTTTACAATTGCAAGATTTGGAAACAAATACGATTTGTTGTTGATTAAATATGCTTGCGAGATTCGGAAAGAAAAGTTTTGTAATGGGTGGAAAAGTTTCTACCGCGAGTGATTAATTCTAACAATACGAGATTTGAAAGCAAGTAGGGTTTGATGAGTTCAGATTTTTTTTATGATTTTATTGATGTTGATCTGTTTTGCCTGATATTAGTATTTTAAATGATAATAATATTTTCACGGTAGGTGGCAGCCGTTGAAGAAAAGAGAGCAGAAGGGAAAGAATAATGATAATCTTGTTCTTAGTCACTTGCTGAGAAGTATTTATATCTATTGAGAGGTCTTTGATTATTTGTTGAGAGGTTTATGATCGTTTGTTAAAAGATTTTTGTTTTTTATTGGGAGATGTCAGATCACTTAATGTTAGGGGTGGGCAAAAAATTTAATTTTCTTGATCCAATCCACTTTTGCTCCAATCCACTTCATTTATAATCCATTTTATTAAAAATATCTAATCCATTTAAAATCCATTTAATGGATATGGATTCCAATCTAATTTACATTTTATATATCTTATGAATTGGATATCCATTTTATAAATCAAGATTTTTAAATATGGATAATCCAAAAAA
>Ga0099823_1002149_pt1 | contig 17520 bp, 13 predicted proteins | sample CowpearedBW_FD_76831 | JGI IMG/M metagenome (GOLD analysis project Ga0099823, IMG submission 76831) | Root nodule microbial communities of legume samples collected from California, USA - Cow pea red BW | ecosystem: Host-associated > Plants > Roots > Nodule | place: USA: California | collected...
GCCATCGTTAACTATTTTTTACAAATACACAAATCTTATTATAAATAAAACTGAATTTGTAACTCTTAATGTCAAATTAAAAAAAAAAAACGTGTACAATGGTAGTCTAATGTTTTTTGTTATATTCTATAGTTAATATATAGATAGACTCGTTTAAGATATATTGTTAGACTTGTCTAATTCTTTTCTATTTTATCTGTATGGAGATAATTATTTGATATATTCTTAAACTTGTCTATTCTTTTTATATACTCATTTAGTGTGTGCTTTTAAACTCATATAATCAATGAATGTTTAATGTATGTCTTTAGACTCATTTAATAATAATATAAATACATTGATAACATATTTTTAGCCAATTAATCTTTTAACTTTTTCCTTTTGTTTTGTCTTCCTATTATTATGATTAATTATGTTTTTAGTTTTTAAATTTTAAAACGATTTTAATATTCTTTCAAAAATAAAAGTTTTATGTATCTTTATGTTAAAAAGTTAAACATAAATAAATATAGTCATTATTTTTATCATGTTAAACACATGCTAATATTTTAATTATTTATGTCATTCGATAAATTTTTATTTTAATATTATAATATTAAGAAATATGTTTTTGTTATTACAAATTTACTTTTTAAACCTTTGTAATGATCCGAAAACTAACTTTTAGAACGTTATAAAATATATAATAAAATAAATTTTATTTTATATTCTTTTCTTTTGATAAATTATAATAGATAGTAGATAATATATTATTATAAGTTATTATAAATAAATACAAAATCATACATTTAAATCTGTTATGTAAATGACAACAAAACCTACGTGGCAGAAACTAAGTACCTTCGATCTTCGGATTCCGAGGGAAGGAGCAAACCCTAACATGGAGTCGCACGGCGGAGGCCCCCTTCGTTCTCGCAGTTCCCAGTCCCCTTCTCCTTCCCACTCCGCCTCAGCCTCCGCCACATCCTCAATCCACAAGCGCAAACGCGCGTCCGAGGACCACGCGCCTCCCTTCCCTCCCTCCTCTTTCTCCGCCGACACTCGCGACGGTGCCCTCACCTCCAATGACGACCTGGAGAGCATCTCCGCCCGAGGCGCCGACTCCGACTCAGACGACGACTCCGAGGACGCCGTCGTCGACGATGACGAGGAGGACTACGACAATGACTCCTCCATGCGCACCTTCACCGCCTCCAGACTCGGTAACCCTCCCTCCGCTCCCCGTAATACCAAGCTCAAGACTGATAACTCCGCTGTAAAAATTGAGAACTCCGACGGCGCAAAAGATGCCGCAAATGCCGGAGCTGGTGCCATGGAGGTAGTTGGATCCGTCCCTGGCATTGTGGTTAAGGAGGACCCGACTAAGATTTTTACAGATAATTTGCAAACGAGTGGGGCTTATACAGCTCGGGAAGAGAGTCTCAAGAAGGAGGTAACCACTTTGTCTGATTCATCCATTTCATGAAGAAAATTAGGCTTAAATCCAGTTCGATCCCATACTTTTTGTGAATGTGAAATTTCGGTTCATTTCGAAATTTTACTGTATATTTGATCCTAGTTTATCAAAATTAAGCAATTCCTATGATATCCAATTTCTAACGGAAAATTAGAAATATGGAGGTGTCAGTGTGTGTTTGCAATTTTACTTATTCATGTATCGTATTAATAGCAATGTTTAATAACTAAGTTTTAACCTATGTTGTCTCTTAAAACACATCAACATTTTTTTAGCAATTAGATGATGATGATATAATAATTTTGAACAAAAAATGCTTAATTTTGGAGAAGTGGATAACCAAACGTGTTATTAAATTTTTGTAGGGATGTCCGTTTATTAAATTATGAGGGAGTAGAAGTGGATTTAAGCCAAAAAGTTATTAAATATTTTTTAGGTTCAATTATTCGTCCTTTAGCCCCATTGCCTGCTGTATATGAATATTTTTACTCGCTTGTCAATGGTTATAATTATTTCGTTCAATGTAATGTGATGGTCTTTTACATTTGGGGCATTTTCATTATTTACATTTAGATTAATAAGTTGGGGCATTTTCATTGTTTACATTTAGATTAATAATTTGGTGCATTTTCATTGGTTTATATATCTTGATGAATAAATTGTTAAAAAACTATTTGAGATGATAGGTGTTCATGGTTGTGACCTTGTTTATTGAAAATTTGTCAGGAGGAAGCGGGAAGGCTTAAATTCGTATGCCATTCAAACGATGGTGTTGATGAGCATATGGTTTGGTATGTGTTTTTTGTTTCCCTTTAACATTGTGTCGCCTTTGACTATGTCACCAATATCATTATTGGCATATATTATACACTCGTACGATTATACTATCTAGCATGTAATTTTATTTAATAAAAATATAACTAAAAAATTAACATTTTTTATTTTTGAGATGGCAAATAATTTAAAATAAAATAATGTAAAATATAAGGACTACGTACATTCTTCATTGGCATTGAGGGGTAATTTGATTCTAATTAATAATAGAAGACAGATGTGATTCCATGTTTTATATCTTACAGCGTCTTTGGGTTATAGTTCAGTTGAATGCAACATTTATTTTCAATCCACCAGTGTTGTTCCTTTTCCATTGTGTGTTTGGGAAAGTATGAACTGATGTTGGGAGCCCTCTAAAACGGCAAACAAATAACCACACTTAAGGATAAAAAGTCGAAATGAATGTTTACAGTAAAAGTTAAGATATATTAAAACACAACTTGTCTAAGTTGGCCAAACAGACCTTGGTATATTTCTTTCCATACAATTTGTTTATTTGTGTTTATGGAGTTAGTAGACAAAATAATCATTAACATAGATATAATCTAACGATTACTTTGGCTTTTTTAAGTATAAGATTAACTCCTAAGCCATATGTTTAATATGTAAAATTGAACATATATTATGCCATGACACCTCTCACCAGTCTCTTCCCGTTACATCTACTCGGCATATACATTATAACCTACCATTGGAACTGGCTTAACGAGATTGAGTTGGCAATTTATTTTGGATTAAAACCTCGGCAAATTTTAATTTTAGCAAGATTATCAATTGTTCATTAATGATAATGAGTTCCATTCTTGCTTTTGTTATTTGTTCCTTAGGTTGATTGGATTGAAGAATATATTTGCTAGACAACTTCCCAATATGCCGAAGGAGTACATTGTTCGACTTGTCATGGATAGGTAATGTTAGCAATCTGTTGTTTGACGTATATTGAGATATCTCTTATACAAATTGTCCATTTCTCTTCAGTTTTTTTTTTTTGAACTGACTTTTCTTTCCTCTTTTCTTTAAAATCATAAATCCTTTATTATAAATTTGTAGGAGCCACAAGTCTGTAATGGTCATAAGGCGTAATCACGTTGTTGGAGGCATTACATATCGCCCATATGCTAGGTAACAATTTGTTTTCATTATTTTTTCTTGTGCATGTCTCTATTTTTTGTCTCAAATTTACATGTTATGTTGATTCTGGAGAAAATATAGTTGATAAACTGCAATAGGACATTGTAATTAATTACAAGTACGCTGTTAGAAGATTCTAGAAATCTCTCTGTAATCATTACTTTAGGATTAGGGTTCTTTATTTATAGAGGCTGATGTACTGTTTTGAAGAATCAATTCAATACTAATCATCTCTTTCATTCAGGTTAAAAATTTTCAAATTTATTATGACATTTATTTGTTATTTTTCCTGTTTTAATGTCTGAGAACTGTTTTACAATGGCTATTACCAACAGTAGCTAATAGAAAAAGAATGAACTAGTCTTTCTCTTCCTCGACGCACTTCCTTTGAGGCTAATCTATGGTTTTATTTATTAATAAGTGCATTATGATTGACAGCCAGAAGTTTGGTGAGATAGCCTTTTGTGCAATTACAGCTGATGAGCAAGTAAAGGGTTATGGTACCAGATTGATGAATCACTTAAAACAGTATGCACGTGATGTGGATGGGCTGACACATTTTCTCACATATGCTGACAACAATGCTGTTGGCTATTTTATCAAACAGGTTTGATTATTTATATTTAAGATCCTTAATATCTGTGTTGATATTTATTCCTTTTATGCATTAAGTCATACCTCATAGCAAGAATCTGAGAAATATTTTACTTTCTAAAAACAAATTTATTGGGTTGAAAACACGCTTTAACTATTTTTTTTCTTAATTGCAATTTTTCTAACTTAATACAAAAACAATATACTTTTCAAATTGATAAGAATCAGGCCTAGGCCCAAGCAAATGAGAGACAAGTAGAAAAAATTACTGAGGTGTATGAAGGAAAAAGTGGAAACCCATTAATTGGGGTCCACGAACATGAGAGGGAAGGGTGCTAACGGCTTTAGCTGAGTTGGCAATAGGAGAGAGAGTGGTGAATCTGGGAGATTTTCTGTTAGAGGGTGAGGAGAGGGAATATAGGAGGGGATACGGATGGTTTTGAGGGGGGATTGTGCCACCTGGGCATTGAGTCCCACTTGGATTGTGCCAATAGGGATTGTGCAGCCATTTGTAATACAGAAAAAAGTTTGTCATGGCTAGAGGAGCACATTTTGGGAATTGTATTATTTTGGTATTTGTATCAATAAAAAATGCCTAATTTGGGTTTAAAGATCTTACTGTCTGACAAGGGAGATTTTATAGATAGTCCTAGTTGGTTTAGTTAAGGAAGAAAGACATACATCATGTATCTGAGACATGACCAGCTCGCACTATACTGTATTTTATAAGTTTCCTTCATGTGAAGCCAACCTCTCATTCAAGATAGAACACATACAACTAGGTCAACAAATACATTTTCAAAGTCTTGCTCCCTCGCAAGCAACATTTTAAAACCTGGCTCTGACTGATGATGTCATTAAACTGGTGTAAAATTTGATTGAGCCAGTATAGATATAGTCCAGTATGAGTGAACTGAGATTATTCAAATTTGTGCCTTCATAGTACTGCAGCAGTTTTTCAAGTCTCATGCTCAGGTGCACAGCTCCTCACACATCAGTGTTCATTTTGTAATAGAAGGATCATTCTGTGTTTGTGCATCCACCCTGTCTATTCATGTTCTTTAACCAGTGACCCGCCAGTTGAACTACTAATCCACCAACCTAGCATCTCTCTACCTGTCTGAGTTGTAGAACATTGCTCCCAAATGTAGAAAATGATTGTTGAGCCAGTCTGTCAACTGAGTTTTTTCGTTCATAGGAGGTCATTGAGTTCAGTTTTCCTTCAAGAAACTTTCGTGAAGATTTATATTTCCTTGTTAAGTTAGTCTAAAATCTGATAGACATAGAAGCGAATTCCCAGTAGCAGCTCTATAGCAGTGATAGAAATCTGTATCATGTTTTTTGGTTTCATCTTGTAATACTCTTGATGGTATTTTTGTGCATTAGGAGGGGCTGAGTTTGTGAAATGACCATGTTGAATTCACTGGATTCTGTTTTGGATATCTTGAGGATGTTTGATTTTGTTTTCAGGGATTTACAAAGGAGATTCACTTGGAGAAAGATCGATGGCAAGGGTATGATTGTACTTGATATTCTTGTGTGGAAAAGGTCATTTAAAGATTTTATTATTAGGATTTTAGTTACATTCTATTTTTTTTTACATCTCATTAGATAATAATTTCATCATTCATTATTTTTATATGCTGTATACTATCTATGATGATTCATTTTATACAATTGTCATTTCAGTTATATAAAGGATTACGATGGAGGAATTTTGATGGAATGCAAGATAGATCCAAAGCTCCCTTACACTGATTTGTCAACTATGATCCGTCGTCAAAGACAGGTAAGATCATTTCTATTTGCTACTTTTATTAGTTTTTCTTTACACTATTTGAGATGCTGTTTACGATTAGCATGTTGTAAGATGTACTAGTGGAAGTTTTTCTTAAAACTTCTAAAATAGATCTCAATCAAATGTATAAGTTTGTGCTTGTTTCACTTGATCTTAGTTTTTCTTTATGGTAAAACAGACCTCTGTTTTACAGCTTTTGTTATAGGCTTTTCTCTTTATGACATTCGCACACCCACTGCTAGAGTATGTGCAGTGGAGGGGGCTGTCGAAAACATTGCAGCTGAGAGCTATGATAGAATGGGACCTTATTTGTAATTGCAATATTATCCTTGTTTCTATCTTGTGTGGAGACTGTTTGCCTATTCTTTTCTCATTTTGTTTTGTATTCTCAATTCATGTTGTGTTAAGTCATTATTGGTTATAATTGTAGGCTATTGATGAAAAAATCAGAGAGCTGTCAAACTGTCACATAGTCTATGCTGGAATTGATTTTCAGAAGGTACAAACACGTTATTTACTTCTGTGTTAGAGAGAGTCGTCCATTTCGTGGCTGAAGTTACGCATTTTTCTTTTCTTTTCTTGTATTAGTAAAATCATTGATTGATGGAATATTAACTAGTGTCCTTCCTGGTTGATATGATGTGCAGAAAGAAGCGGGCATTCCTAAAAAAATTATTGATGACATCCCCGGTTTGAGTGAGTACTTAATTCCTAATCTGAATTAAATAACTTAAGAATTAATTTTTTATACCTTTGTGTAAAATTATGCATTACCTCTCTCTAAAGATAGATACTTTATGTCAATCCTTTCATATTAGGTTTTGCTAACTTAATGGGGTACGACGAAATGTCCACCTCCTGTCCAAGACCTTATGCTTGGTCCTAACCTTTTGACTGCTTTTCCCCCTCGTCTTCAGTGCCCCTCCTTATCAAGTGTCCAGACAATAGATTAGTTTGTCTAACGGGGGGTGTTGGGAAAAAATTGACCAATAATATGCTAGAGTGAGATGATTTATTTTTTGTGTACTTTGATAATTTCCTGATTAATGTTTCACTGAATGCAATGACAGGAGAGGCTGGATGGACTCCTGATCAGTGGGGTCATTCTCGATTCAGAAGTCTAAATGTCTCTACTGACAATACTACTAATCAAAAACATTTGTCTGGTTTTATGCGATCACTTCTAAAGGCAAGCTGCTTACATGTTCTTTACATTTAGTTTAATTTCCATTCATTTAACTCGTTATAATTTAATTTTCATTGGAAACTCTGCAAAATTCCACAAGAGTATTGATGAATAGATCCTTATTCTTGGCAAGTCAAAACATGCATGAGACCAGAAGAATCACATGATTGAGAAATTAATTCTTATAATTGGATTTATCTTTTTGAGCAGTCTATGCTTGATCACGCCGACGCATGGCCATTCAAGGAGCCAGTTGATGCACGGGATGTCCCTGACTATTATGACATCATCAAAGATCCAATGGGTAAGTATATTAAATATTTCATATTGAGTACCTGCTACTTTTATTAATCACATTCTTATGATTTCCTCTCATCAGCTATGTTTTATTTGGAGCTTGTTTTATCTTTGGCCCTCTTCTGCGGGCACGCCTGCCCGCTCATGTGTGCGTTTGTGTTCCACATGTAAAAGAGGTTTGACTAAATTGAACTATATTGTTCAGTAAACTGAACTGCGTAACAACTTTGGTGAACTGAAGTGCTTTGAATTATTTTTGAACTATTCAAATTGTTTGAATTATTCTTTGTTAACATCTTATTTTAAAACACATTTTAATCTCATGAATTACACTTCAGTTAAGGATAATTCAGAATTTTAAAACTCAAGTAGAAGAATAGTTTTGTTTAATTTTTTTAAACAGATCAGTTTAATTTTCTTAAAATGTTTAGTTTTTTACATTGCAGTTAAGTTCAGAACTAGTTTGGTTCAATTCAAAATCTGTGAACACAACCTTGGAAAGTCTTATTTTCTATGTCTAATATATATAATCGTTCTGAGTGCAGATTTGAAGACAATGTCTAAGAGGGTGGAATCAGAGCTATATTATGTAACATTTGAGATGTTTGTTGCCGATGTCAGAAGAATGTTTGCAAATGCACGCACCTATAATTCTCCAGAAACCATTTATTACAAATGTGCTACAAGGCATGTGCTCGAACTTTCTTCCACCTCCTGGTTTACCCTTTTTTTCCTGTGATGTTTCTTACATTTATGATTTTGAATGCAGGTTAGAATCCCACTTTCAAAGCAAAGTACAAGCGGGTCTTCAGTCTGGCTCAAAAATTCAGTAGGCATTTCAATGGAGACCGTTGGGGCACTTCAATAAACTCCATACGAAGTATTTTGTTTATGACTAGGCTAATTTTTCTCATAGTCCCAACAAATTTGTTGTTTCATAGTTATTCTAGCCAATGCTGCCCAGGTGGGTGCATGGATTGTGTTATCACTGCTAGAAAAATAGGTTCTGGTCCCTGATCCGAATGTTCTGTTGTAAATATTCATAGTATCTAAATTTAAATTTTTTTATTTAATTCATAGCAATATGTTTCTATTATTAAGAATGCGTCAACATTTTACACGATGCGAGTTTGTTTTTCTAGTTATATTTATTTGTTGTTTAATGGTGGGTTTGAAAGCGGAAGAAGGGGGAGGAAAGAAACTGAATGATAGAAAAACGAAGAAAGAAGTGATAAATAAAGTGAAAATATGAGTTTTCGGTTTAAGAGAATTAACAAGAAATATGAAAGGGGAAAACTGATATGTTAATGATTAAAATCAATTTGATTTTATGTTTTTAAAATGAACATGATATTTAAGAAAATTAGAATTTTGTTGTGATTAAATGCTACAGTTACAAAAACTGGCCCGCATTTGATCAAATTTAAAGATTAAAAATAACCTGAAAATGAACAATCGTTAACTTTAATTACACATTTTCTTCTATCAGAAATGCTTTTCAGTTGGAATTAAAAAAAGATTATTACTATTTTTATTTTTATGCCAGACAACAATCAGAGATATTTCTAAGTAAAAGAAAAAAAAAATTTAATAACTAAATTTTGACAGCTTAGTATTTTTAAGAGACTTTGTATATTTCTATTTTCTCATTTTTTATATATTTTAAAATCATTTAAAATGTCACCTCAAATTATAAAAAAAATTATTAAAAAATTATTGTCTTTAAAGAAAGACCCTTAGATTCAATATAACGAAATAACAAAATTTTCAAGAGTATAAAGTACATGTAATTTCATAAGGAACATAAAGGGAGGAGAAAACCAAAAGTCAGTAAATAACGTTGGATCATGGAGAGAGAGAGAGAGAGCACAAAAACAAGGGACTAACCCCAAATCCACAACAATCCTCCAATTTGCTACGCATCAATTTTGTTACCACATGAGTAGTCCTTGTGCCATGTGGCTGGTTCCATCCTCTTCTTTCGCTTAAATAGTCAATGGCGCTCTTCCTTTATCAACACCCTCCACTTTAAAACAGCGAAGCCCCCAGGTGACGGTGACGAGTGTTGAAAAACAAATTATAAGTTAATTTTATAAGATTGAGTTGTATATATTTAACAGTGAGTACACAAGTACAGAAGGCCAGGCTGAAGTTTAATGAAGACCAAATCGACAATATGAAACTCATCATGTTTTCTATGAGCCAACTGCTTCATTCAAACTTGCGCTCAGTTAAGATTCGTTTTTAGTGTCAATAACACAATGTCACATGGCTGCATCACTAACGAAATCCAACAGCAATGGCTGAGCCTGGCGACCATAAACAATCGGGAAAGGAGTCATATCAGTCCCAATGCAGTTTCAGGATGGTAAGCCATACTCAAGCAATTAGGTCCCTTAACTTTTAAATAAGTGTGACACAAGTTACTACTGAAGTTTTTGTTTCTGTCTAAGATAAAACGGTCCTGAGCAGACCATGTAAGTTGGAAACGAGATTAAGAATTTGTTCTGTAACCACATTACTAGTAAACCTCATTTTCAAGGAAATAAGGTGAGCATATTTGAATAAATTATCAATAACCACAAAGATAAGCAGAGATACCCATTAGCCAGAGGCAACCCTGTCATGAAATCCACGACAATATTCTCCCAAATTTTGTCTGCTATTGGAAGAGGTTGGAGGAGTCCAAATGGTAAAGAATGAGAAGATTTAGCTATTTGACAAACTTGGCAGTCACGGATATAAATAAACACGAACACCCTCTTCTAAGCCTTTCCAATAAAATAGAGAAATGAAATACTGATATGTTTGAAAGAACCTTGCATATCCCCCAATAACAGAATCATGAAATTCCTGAAGGAGTTATCCAGTAAAGAAAGATGCAGCGGGTAGCACTAAGACCCATCTTTCTTCTTCACAAGTATGACCAATGAAGAAAAAAAGACTAGTAATATTGTGCTTGATTAGCCCTTCAAGCAACAACTTGGAGATAATCTTTTCAATTTCAGTCTTATAATGGAAAGGATAACGATAGGGACGTACCTTCATTAGTGGTACATCAGTTAGAAGAGGTATAACATGATCATGAATCTTAGAAGGTGGCAAACCTGTGGCTTGTGAAAGACAGGAGCCATTTGCAAAAGAAAAGTCATAATGTTCGAATGCGACTAAGGATGCATATCAGTAAAAAAGTTCAGAAGTTCGTCGGTAGGGGTAGAAGACCTGGCGAAGATGATGGAGATGATGAAACTAATCTGGGTCATGCGACTAGACCAAGGAATCAAGCTTCCATCCCACCGCATAGAGCCAAGTAGCACGCTAATCAACAACCTAAAGCTCTTTCAAACAAGTGTTTTCTGTCATTGGTACAACAAAAGCACCAAATGTAACCATTCTCAAACAACAATAAGAAATATTTAGTAAAATCAATTCCCCTTGATTCAATATAATAGAAATGACAAGTTTCCACAAGTGCAAAGAATTCAAAAACAAGATACGAAAAGAGAAGAGAACCCAAGGTCACGGAATGACGTTTGGTCACGGAGAAAGAACAACAAACAACGAGAAAAGGAATAATCGCTAAATCAACTACACTTTAATCACATTTCCAATTCCTTTATTACCTCATGAATTCTAAGTTTTCGTGCCTTTTTTCTTTCACATTTGCTACGTCTCAATTTTGTTACCGCATCAATGGGTCCTTGTGCCTCGTGGCTCGTCTCACCCACTTCTTGCTCTTGAATAGAAGATGGTGTCTTTCCTCTCTCAAATGGTTAATCCACCAAGTTGGTACAGCACAATAGAGAGCGAGGAGACAAAATTTATATGGACATTTATTTCGGTAATTACGAAATCTCATCATAATTGAAAAGGAACAAAATTTGCTGATACACTACATCATGACCAGAAAAAAAAATTGAACTACATTCTTATTCAAATCCAATGTATATAGATGACGATAACTACTAGAAGTTTGAGCTCTTAAAGCTTATTTTTAAGGAAGTGCCTCCTTTAAGGTGCGGGCAAAAGCTTCCAGCTCTTTCAATCCCTCTTGAGGAGATTTGGCTTCTCCAAGCACCTTCACCATAGCACTGCCAACAATCACACCATCAGCTCCCCATCCTGCTACCTGTATCAAAGTATATAGTTGATTATTAACCAAATTGCCTGAGGTAGAAACATATTATATATATATGGACTGAGAAGTAACCTGTTTAACATGCTCGGGCTTTGATATTCCAAAACCAACAGCAACGGGTTTAGTTGTTGCCTGAATTGCAATTAAAGAAAAAGGATTAAACAAGTAAAAATATTGAGATTAACCAAGTTGAATGGTAGACTATTGTGTTTATCATAATCGATCTGATACCAGCTCCTGCAAGCAAAAAGAAGTGGCAGGACCAGAGTGGGGCCAAAAGGGGAGGGAAAGAGAATTGAACTTTTATGAAGTGATCAGAAGACATCCACCACATCATACAAGATAAAAAGAGTTGAGAACATGATTAAAAAGACAAACCTCTTTAATTTCCTGCAGAAGAGACTGAACATTACCACTAACTGATGATCGGGCTCCTGTGACCCCCACCGAGCTCACCTAAATTAAATCGACAAATGGTTAATGACATTTGCCAGCAGATGATGAACTGGGGTACTTAAGCGGGATATCTTCCGTTTTCACAATCACAGTATATTTCTATCCAATTTCTAAAACTTTGGGATCAAGGTTTCTTTACCAAATTCTAGGCGCAAAATATATCAAAATCAAATATTTGGAATCGTCAACATGCAGTAACATGAGCAAAAATTAATTACCAAAAAAAGCATGAACACAAGATAAAACCAAACTTTTGTAAAATAAGGTTAAAAATTAATCGTTGTCCATTTCCATCCGGCTACTGTAAAAAGAATGTCCCGATCCAGCATAGTAAATACTTCAAAACGCTACGTTCAAACACAGAAGGTCAAAAGGCAACTGTACTAACTACAAACAATAGTTTTGTCTACTTGAAGTGCATAGAGAAGGTCAAAGGGAAAGTTAATAAACAGAGGAATAAATAAAGCCATTGGCATTTTGCACTAGTCAATGGTTTCTTTGAAGATGAGGAAACAATAATAGTTCAAGAGTTTTTGGAATATGCCAAATGCATGCAAACAACATAAAAAGAAAAAATCAAACTTATTCTGATTTCACCGGCTGAAAGCAGGACCAAATTTGCTTTCTAATATTAAAGAAGGCAACCAGTTGGTGAATGACTAACTTCTTATTCACAGTCTATGAATAAAATGTTTGGAAAAAAATATAGAACACAAATAAGCAGAAAATGGAGTTATACAAAGACTAAAAAGAAATGTAGCCCAAAAACAGAAGTTAATGAATAAGGTTGAAAGAAGTTCATACAAGGTACACAAATCCTTCTGCTGCATCAACAATGGCCTTCATTCGGTCTTTTGGAGTGGTGGGTGTTGTGAGGAGTACCTTAGCGATATCAAAGAAGTAAAGATACCAAATCAATTAGATATATAAACACACAAAGATTAATTTACCCAAATAAAATTTAAAAGGAAATGTACTATAAAAAATGTTAACCAATATATACTAACATATTTATATAATACTGCGAAATATATAATGCAATAGAATGGAATGCCGTTAATCACAACAAAAGTTCATATCTCCACAATAACCACCATGTCTCCTTTGGTGTGGCTAACAACTGGATTTCATATTTATAGGACAAAAAAGATTCACCACTAGTTTTGAATCATTGAGATCAATGGTATAAGAATGTTAATCTGAAATCCAAAATAAATGCAAGAGATCATTTAACGGTAAGCAAACCAGTTCAATTCCATTTTTCTTAGCCTCCACCCTTAAAGTCTCCGTCTCCTCCAGAGGGACATCCGGGACCACGAGCCCTGCATAGCATACATACAGCAAAGAAAATAATATCATTCTCATTACCATACCACAGGAAAAAGAGACAAAATACAAACAAGATCTTGTTTCAAAATTTTCAATTTAAACGAAGCTGACATAGAAGCTGTAACCAGGACTAGGCAGGACAGGAGAGTGAATTAACGAAACCCAAAATCTAACCTTAAATAATACACGGTGTATGTAATTGGAACTGCTCCCTTATTTTGTCTATGCAGTTTACAATTTGAATTATCATAGAACTAATACAGAAATTAGACCCAAGTGAAGCATGTCATAATGTAAAACTTTGGCAAATCATTACTTGTGTTGAGTCGTACCATGTACGCCAGTTTCTCTTACAATAGACATAAATTTCTCAGTACCACGCTTCAGTATTGGATTGTAATATGTAAACAGTGCAATTGGACATGACAATTCCGGAACAACCTGCCAAATCGATCAATGCAAAGAACCATCAGTTCAGGGAGCTAAGTGAAGATACACATGACTAAGCAATAAGAAATGGTTTCTGAATCCTTATAAAGAGGAATAATTGTTTTAACAAAGTAACAATGGACAAAAAAGATCTCTCTCCAAAGGTTCAAATTTTGGGAAGTTTAGTGTATCATAAGAAATTAGATATCTGTATCATATATCCTAGATTTAGGGATATTATTTCCGGTTTCCTGTTACATCCAGTATCTATATATCAAGGTACAATAAAGTATTGCTTAAGTGAATTGAATCAGTACAAGTCGTTCAAGTTTATTCTTCTGTTCTGGTTTCAAGTAAGAAAAGGATATAGAATGGATAGGCCTCACTCGTTCAAATTTCATAACAATCTACCAACATTGGTTGTTTGTACTGCTAACTTGTCAATTGAAGGAATGAAATTAATTGCTAGATCATTAGCTGTTGACAGTGATAACTAATTAATGGCAAGGAGTTGCACAATTACCTCCTTCAACATAGAAATGATTGCATTGAAATTGGTCCCCTTTGCAAGAGATCTTGTAGCAGCAGCCTGAAGAGAAAGATGTTTCAGTTTGAGAATCAGGTGGTATAAGTATCACAAGAACAAAAAAAATGGAAAGCGTCAAACCTGGATAACAGGACCATCTGCCAAGGGATCAGAATATGGAACACCTAGCTCAATTATGTCAGACCCGCATGAATCAAGCACTTTCAGTGCTTCTGCTGTGGTTGAAAGGTCAGGATCACCGGCTGTAATATATGGTATGAAAGCCACCTTGACACAAACATATTTCTTAGAAAATATTTATTTGGCAGCCAAGAATAGCTCTCAGACTCATATCTCTTTTCAGTAAACTTGATACGGTACTAAAAGTAACCAACAACATACAACGATAATCACCAATACCAACACCATCCAATTTTTATAATCAGGCAGATAAAAAGTATTTGAAAAGGAATAGAAAATGCAATCATGTTGAAATGTGATACAATGGTAAACATGGCAAGCATGGAACCCATACAACTGGAAAAATAACTACTTACTTTTCCTTCTTTTCTCAGTCTGGTGAATGTTTCAGAGAGTCCCGGAACTTCCATGGTCCTCATAGCAGCCACCGGAGTGTATCTCTTCACAGAGATTAAAGCCTTCTTAGAGGAAAAACAAACATGGAAACCGACCTCAGGTTTCTTCAATTGCAAGAAGCAACTTGACTTGAGTGCAAGAGCCATAAAATTGATAATTACTGAAATTTCAAATGAAATTAAGCATAAGGGTTCCCAACAGAACAAAAACCCATGACCGCGATATTACAGAAAACGAGAAAATGAATCTTCACGGAAAACCAAAAATGCACCAAATCCAACCCTTCAATATCCACAGAAATTACAGCATTACATTGGTTAGACAAATCCACGGAACATTCTAGAAACCCATTGAACAATGACAAAGCTTTCACCGTAATCAATTGGATAAATGCTAAAGCAAAGAGGCAAATGATATCAACACATGCATTTTCACAATTCATCTTAACCAAAATACAGTGTTTTCTGAAACGGAATACGGAGGTTTGAATTCAACGCAAGTACAAAAGGAATTGCAGTATCTAAAAATAAAAATAAGTGAAAACGAAAGCTGAAAAAGACACAGAATCGGAGAATGACCTGATTTTTTATGCTGGGTATCTTCTCTCCTTCCTGAAACTGAGTCCTATTCTGAGTGTCGCAACCTTTCCTTTATATATAGTATTCAGTTTCTCTATTCACCTTTTCTCAGACTTGTGGACAACAAAAAAATTGAACTAAGCTATGCATTGAATGGGTATACAAACATATGAATAGCTTTTTTAACCCTTTTTCGGACTAATAAATTTTATAGATTGAAAGTTTCTGTCCTTTGGTTTCATTTACATTTACTTCTCTGCTTTAATTTAAATTCACCGGGGAATGAATTTGGTAGGAGTGGGATAAAGTTTATGTATGGACATTAATAAAAATATTATGACTTTTTTTTCTCTGATGTAATTGTATTCGATGTATGGCTGAATATAAACATTAAAATTCAATGGTAATATATGAGAACAAGAATCCTCTCCATTATTTTGAAGACTTATATCATTAATTAGTTAACGAAAATTTTAAATGTAAGTTTTAAATTAGGTTAAATAATTCCAGAGGTTCACATGTTTCTAGCGAAATCTTAAGTAGGTCTTTTCATTTTTATTTGATTCAATTGAGTTCTTATTTTGGAACATTCATTGCAATTAGATTTTTTTTCGTTAGTAGTACAATAACCGTGTTAACTATGTGTTACGTGTCAACACATGGTTAACTATGTGTCACATGTCACCACGTGATTTTATTTATTTTTTTAAAATTTGTTTTGATTTTTTTTAATTGTACTACTAATAGAAATGACCTGATTGCAACGAAATTTTCAAAATAGAGACTCAATTGAGTCAAATAAAAATGAAATGACCGACTTGAGATTTCGCTACAAAAATGGAGAACTCTCAGATTATTTAATCTTTAAACTACTCATTAAAATATTCCTATACTTAATATTGGTTATCTAGTTTCTTAATATTTAATATTATTTTTATCCCTTTTATATGTCTTTTAGGTTTTGTTTGTATGCGAAAAAGAATAAGATAAAAAGATGACGAAAAAAGAGAATGAAAAGTAATATTGTTTTGATTGAGATAAGGATAGTAAAAAGTAAAATTTAGATGAATTTATAAAAAACATGTAAATAAAAAATTAGATAAAGCAGCAAGAATTATCATAATGGATCTTAGTGTAAGTATGTATGTATAATCCTTTGTCTGTCTATATTTAATATGTTATGTCTAATCTTGAAATTCATGAATGAATGTTATATGTTTAAGAAAAAAAAACTTGGACAACTATTTCAGTTAATTGGTTTTGTATGTTTAAGAATGTAAGAAAATTTCAAGATTAAAACTTTTGTAACATACCATAACGGAAACTTCCATATAAAATTCCACACAAATAATTATATGTATTGGTATAGTAATTCTTTTATAAGTTGAAGTTTAGATTCAATTTTACATTTGTTTTCTTTAAAAGAATTGTATTTATGAAATTGGTCATCCAAGGATGTTTGTTAATAGGACAATGATACTTTGACCTACTTTTAATTCATTACTTCAATCACTGTTAGATTATCACATCACATTACTAAAAGAAATAAAAAAAGATAATCTAATGGTGATTGAAGCAATGGATTAAAAGTGAGTCAAAAAAAGTGGATTAAAATATCATTTTTCTTATTAATATCAAAATATGATCTCATGGATTTTGTTAATCGAGAAGATTACCCTGATAGAATGTAATTTATTTTGATATAAATGATTAATTAAGTCCTATATATCTTTAACATTTAAATAAATATCTTTAACATTTAAATAAATCGTTTTCAATACTATTAATTTAGAAAATTGGGTGAAATTTTTATTTAGTAATTAATATCTTCATGATGTGAAAAACGATTAGTTAAGTTGAACCATGATTTTTAAAAATTTTACAAAAATGGAAATTGTTTTGCACATCTAAGTTCAACGAATTCCATTCATAAAGCAAACATCATTTCGAGACTTAAATTCATTCAACGTATTTATAATTTATTTAGCAAATCAATGCAACTCTTCTCGGTCATTTGAAAATTTCTTAACACATTGAGATTTGAGAACAAATGAAAAAATATTTTTTTTAAACAGTTTAAAAGATCGCTTAGTCTTTTTTGAAATAATTATTAACAATTGAAAAACATCTAAGAAAACAAAAAATATTTTTATTATATATATATATATATA
>Ga0099823_1002153_pt1 | contig 17508 bp, 6 predicted proteins | sample CowpearedBW_FD_76831 | JGI IMG/M metagenome (GOLD analysis project Ga0099823, IMG submission 76831) | Root nodule microbial communities of legume samples collected from California, USA - Cow pea red BW | ecosystem: Host-associated > Plants > Roots > Nodule | place: USA: California | collected...
ATATATATATATATATATATATATATATATATATATATATATATTGAAATTAATATATTTGTCTCAAATAGGTTTGGAAATAAGTCACGCTATACGAGCCCATGACTTTGGTTTATATGAAACCATTTTCTTAGGAAGTAGGTAGGTTAGACCTAGCCTTTTTTTAAAACCATTTTTCGTTAAAAAGGGTCAAACCTTCTACCATTTAAAAAAGTCTTTTTAGATCTAACAAGTCAATGCCTTTAAATAAATAATTATATTATTATTAGTATCATTATTATATTAAATTTGTTACAATGTATTAAACTCATTTATTTATCTTGAGTATATTTTCTACGAGATCAATCCCATAAGATTATTAAAAGATAAATTTATGTATTACTTAAATAGTTTTTAACAACATTTTCAAATAATTAATTTATTATGTTATTTTTAAGAAATAGACTTTAAGTCCAACTCAATCTTACAAAGTTGGAGATGAGATTTGTATCGATTTATATATTATGAATATGTATTATTTTTACAATTTTTATGAGATTTCTAACGTACCTCTTTCATGCTAACATATATATTTTGAGTGTCTGACAATAATCCAATAAAAAGTTGCACGATAGGTCCAACAAACAACAAGTTTCATCAGGATAAACTTTAACTCATCATTTTGATACCACGTTAGGAAGTGAACCTTAAAAGTCTAATTCAACCTTACAATACGATAAATCTACCTAATTAATGTGAGTTCACTAACTATTAAAGTGTACATACATAATTATATTTAATATACATCCAGTACATAAAAATATAAAACAAATCTACTAATCTTTTAAAGATCTTATAAAAAAATATGTTCCCTATAAAAGAAACTTGTAGACTAAGTTAGATCTTCATGCAGATCTTATCAGGCTATTTTAAAATATATTGGACAAATAAGTATTCATACTTAGATTTTACCTTTTCTAACAAAGGTTACGCATATTCTAACAAAGCTTTCATTTCATAGTTGCAACCTTTTTCAACAAAATCCAAATTTATTTCCTGATTTTCGATGAAATGTTAAGTTTTCATTTATAACTAATTTCTAAATAAATTATACTAATGTTCGTACTTGCAGCTGATAAAAATAATACATTTGAGACGACAAAGTATTTTAATACGAGATAAACTTATTAATTTTTTATTGTATAAAAAATATTATGTGAAATTATTCTATATATTATTATGTATGTTACATTAGTGATGCTACTGACAATATATTACAACTATATTGTTGTGTACATTTAATACACACTGATATTTCATTTATGACATGATAAAAAATGTTGCTCCTAGGCTTTTTCTTTTTTCTTTTTGAAATATAATTCTGTGTATACAATATGTAAAGTTTTTAAATCATCACTGATCATGAAACTAACGTATCAGGTCAGTGATGTCACCAATTTATAGACATCAATAAGTGATGTACTTCTTATAAATTTAATTTCATTAATATTGCATGACAGGCAGGTTCAATAAATCTGTTTTTTGTTTTGTTAAATTATTTAAATTTTTGTTATATCCTTTATGTATTAATTTTAGACTTTATCTCTTCTCATTAATATCTGAAAAAACATCTCTCCGTTTCCCATTTCATTCATTTGAGAGAAATTTCCATAAATAATTTAAAGCATCACTTGATAAAAAAAATAAATAAACATATAAGTATATAAAATGTATTTACAAACCCTTAATGAGAAAATCAAAACTAAACTTTTTAAAGGTAATTATTTTATCAACAAGGAAGATCTATGCATTACGAAAATTAAATAGCAACAATTACTCTCTCTAGAAAGATCATGAGTAAACGGATAATGTAGTATCAGATTTGTGGTGTTGAACTCCAGATGCGTTGTCTACAATGTTTCTAGGAGATCTTGAGGGTGGTTCTCAAGTGCTTAGCACTTGGCGGTACGTGTCCCCCGCCAGGTGATTTGGAAGCCACTGGCGCCTAGCGGTACGTGTACCCCGCTAGGTAATTTGGCTGCTGTAAGTCCTAGTGGTTGGACTTTATAGGCGTGATCTACAAGGCTTTTGGTGATAACCCATAGGTAAGATTGCTGAGTTCCTTGAGTTGAGCTCGGAACGTACCTTGAGTTGAGCTCGGAACGTATCCCTTGAGTTGAGCTCGGGATATGGGTTAAGTACGTACATTCCTCGAGTTGAGCTCGGAATGGCATCCCTCGAGTTGAGCTCAAGATGGTGGATGAACACGAGGAACCCTTGAGTTGAGCTCGGGTTGACGAGTGTTGCCGATGTGAGTGTGCTGGTTGTGGTCAGTACGGATGGGTCCAGATAGATTGTCCTCCTTAGTAGTTGACTGACAAGTTTGGTAGTTTTGGGACGTTACGGACTATGTTCGTATTTGGGAACTCCACCTGGTGCTACGGTATATGATCCGTGGCGATGTTTGCCGCACGTGCTCTGTCGGTTGTGGCCGATAGGTTTTGCAGCAAATTATCTTGGGATAATCACTAGAAGAGGTAGAACACAAATTATCTGGTTATGGCCAGGTGATAGAGAATAAAGAAAGAGACGGTAATTTGGGTCTTTGTAGGAAATATAGTTAAGTGATTGTTTATTTGTATATTACTCTGATGTATGTTGATTTCATTAAGCTCACCCTATCTGCTTGTGTTTGTGATGATCGTGTACGCGGTACACGTTGGATGTTGATGCAGGTGGTGCTAGTGATGCTTAGACACAGAGCGAGGGATAACATGAGATTTTATTACTATGTTTTTATTGATTTTAGTTTTTGGAAGAATATGTAAAGTTTTGAGAGATATTAGTACATTGTTTGTTTTATAAATTATGGATTAGTGTTTTGTTATACGTTAATAAAAGTTTTAAATTTCCCGTGTTTTTGGGAAATGGACTATTTAATAAATGAGGTTTATTCATAAATGCGATGTATTTATGTTTTTGTTATGCATTTTAATTATTTTAATTATTTAAAATTCGAAATATCCGGACGACTCAAAAGGTGCTTCACACCGGCTCTACATGCATATAGAGAACTCTGATCAAAGATCAAAACACACCCTTACAATCCTATCCGAACAAGGATTCACCTTAAGCCTTTTAACATCACATACAAAACCCTACACACCTACACAAAACATATTTACTAACAAGATTTAAAGGAAGAACAAAAGATGAACTACTCTATTCAAGATTTTGATCAATAGTTGTAGACCTTAGTACTAGGAGTCTTATGACATACTCCAATCTTTAAAAAGAGATAAATGATGGATTTAAAAATCTAGAGAGAAGACAAAAAATAATTTAAAATTTTTTTATATAAATATTAGTTCTTATAAAATGAAACTTAATTAATAGAAAATTATATTTATAGCCAGACTTTTTAAATAATAAAATGTTTTAGTGTTATCTTTATAAAAACCACTACTTCGAATTATTTTCTAGATTCTCAAATCTAGCAAAAAAAAATTATAATAGTATGCAAATGTAATTTGAAGTCTTTTAAGTTATTGAGCTTAACCTTATAGTTTGATTATTTATTTATAGATAATTACAAGTTGTTTTTATCTATAACAATATATAGAGATGATTCTCTCTTTTGTGTCTACATTTTAAAATTACAATTTTATCCTTTAAAATATAATTATTTGTTAAATTTTTTAAAATTGACCGTTATTTATACGAGCTTTTTATAAAATTGTCTATCTTTATTTTTTTTTCTATTTATCAACAATTATTCTCTTATATTTTTTGATATATTTCATTTTATTTTTAATATAAAATTATATATTAATTTAATAACATTACAATATCATTACATACTAATATAATATCTAATATCACGTATATTTAAGGATGCGTACATTTGTAATAACACGTGTGGTTACGTAATATTCAATATGATTTTTTAACGGTGATGTTATAAAATAAGTTATGACAATCAATTTTATTATATATTTTTTTATGTTCATTGAAAAATAGGTTAATATCATCATTGTCGTTTATACAAAATGTTAAAAATATTTCATTTATTAATTGCTTGAAGTAAATTTGGTATCAGTTTCTTAATTTAATTTATTTTATTTTGTAGGGGCAAAACTTGAAAATAGAAAAATGAGAATTTGATAATTTGACAACCAAGTTCCTCAAACATCCCGTAGACAAAGATCAATATGACAGTTTTATTAATGTTTTTTTAGTGAATATTATTATTTATGTTTTACTTATTTAATTTGAGCAGTCTCACAGTAATATTGATTTTACTTTTAAGAAATAAATTGGATTAAACTAAATAATATTTGTTGTATTAGTATCTAAGCATAAACTTGACACCTTGTCGTCTCCACTGACAAACGACGAGGCTGTGGAGTCTTCGACGAGCTTGGCAAAACCCTAGACACGAAAATCAGGTTCCGGTCATTCTTTTCATCTGTCAATTCTCTCATCTTATTTCTTCAATTGTCAATTTCTTAGGAGAATCGCCGAAGAGAGCTTGCGCATTTTTTGTTTTTGTCTTGCAATTGTTGTTCGTCACCAGATAACCCGTGCTTCCGTTTCTCGCTGGGTTTGGTATTTTACTGTAATTACCTAAGACTCAACTGTGTTTGAACATGCTTTGTTTGGTTTATACAATTGAAGATGCAATTGTGTTTGAATATGTATATGCTCTATTTGGTTTATAAAATAAATAAATATAAACTTAAGGCGGGTATAGGCTCTACTTGTTGTGTCAATGTCAAGTTAGTTTATACTATGCTTTTAGTCTCTTGTTGAAGTGTCAAGTTCGGGTCAATTACATTTTGTATTATATTTTCAGGCTATTAAATTTTTACATAGATAAGCTAAGCTGTACCATATAGAGTAAAGTCCATATCCTTTTCAAACCTTTCACCTGGACGAGAACCATCCTAACTAATGTAGCATTTGGATATTCATGAATGAAATTAAGTGTGGAAATTGTGTGTTCCTTCTAGTTTTTCTTCTTCTTCTTAAATGCATGATACTTTTACTTAAAAGGGCACGCAACCTTGGTGTTCATTCATATATTTCACTGCAGTTTAAATCTTTTGTTTAATTTGTTGATTGCCCGAGGATTTGTAATTAAGCTCTTAGCGGTGTGTTATAAGGCAATATTTGTCTGTTCTATATAATAAGTTAATGCTTGCTTGTTAGTTATGGGTGTTTTATACCAAACCACTGATCTCATACCTTGCTTTCCTGAATACATGGCTTTATATACATAGCTAGGTCTCACCCCAAATTCAATCACAGTTATTTAAGTCAGGACATTAGGTAATGCGGGCAGCAATAATATTATTTCAAATAATAGACAGGGATGGATTCCAAGTTGCAATACATCCAACTATATTTCCTTGTTCAGACTCAAGTCATGTGTATAACATTGAATTTCCACACCACTGATTTTGTCTTGACTTAAAACGAGTTTAGAAAATAAGCACTGATCTGGTCATCATGGTCTCCACTCGTTCCTCCTCTCTAAATTAAATGCTATGTCAATAATTATATGAATTTATTTAAATAGTTTAATACATTTCTTGATTGTCAAATGTCAAAGATAATTTTTTATTCATATATAGAAAAATTAATTTTGCATGTACGCAAACATTTGTTTGTATACCGCAAACATTTGTTTGTATATCGACTTTTTTCTTCAAGTAGGTTTGATAATGACCAATATCATGGTTCTATTATTCAATAATTTGGTTATGTGAAAAACTTCAATGGCTGATTGGCAAGGGTAGGAACACGGATATGGAATTCTTGTCAAAGTCAAAACCAAAATCAAATGGGAGGAACTGATGTTCAATGGTTCTAAGATATGGAAATTAAGTCTATTGGATTGTATGGTTTTTTTTATACATGATTGAGATGGTGAAGGCCTGTAGCCTTCATAATTAGAAAAAGAACCTAGATTTTAGAATTATAGATGTGAAGTTTGAATGACTTGTAAATCTTTTTGTTTTAATCGGATATAAATTTTTCAGTTATTATGTGCCCAAAAACATACATGTTTACTACCACTAGGCCTATATAGCTGTGGTGCAGAGACAGATATTTAAAACTAGTTCAGTTTTAAAACTGATTCTAAAACCAGTTTTGTTTTAAAAATGATTATAAAATAGTTATTTATTCACTCTTATTGAAAGAATGGAACTTGAAATCCTCACCTTTGGTATGACTTGTATTTAGTTATGAGAAGAGATCAGTGAGTTGTTGCCTCATCTGATGTATATTTGTGTATATTTGTGTGAGTACGCATGTGTAAAGAGAAGAGTACAATACAAGGAAAAATTATATCCTATAACACTCAACCCTTAGGTTAGGTATGCACCCAAAATTATGAAAGTAGAACAATACATTAAAGATAATAATTTTAGCACTCCTCTTTAAGTTGGAGCAAGCATACAAATTGTATACAAATTGTATGCACCAAGCGTGGAACATATAAACTGAATTGTAGGCCCTCTCAAGGACTTGGATATAAAATTTGTAAGTTGGTTAAAGTTGATAAATTCAGTCCCAAGCTCCTTGGACAATAGTGTTTCTCTGAAAAAATGATAATCAATCTCTGTGTTTGCTCCTCTCGTGAAACACAAGATTGTAGTTGATATAAAGGGTTGTATGATTATCGTAATACAATTCCACTACTCAACATCACTAAATTTGAGCTCTTGGAGGAGTTGTTTAATCCACACAAGTTCACAAGTGGCGAAAACCATAGATCTATATTCAAATTCTACTCTGGATTAGACAACAACATTTTTGTTTACTGCCCTTTGAGGATCAAATATTCCCTCCAATGAGTACACATCCTGTGGTGGATCTCTTGTTGATGAGACAACCAACCCAATTTGCATAACAATACCCTATAATTTAAGTATTTACTTTGTCCTCATTGAAAGTCTTGTCTTGGAGTCTTTTTTTATGTATGAGAATTTGAATTATAACATTTCCATGTGAGGATTCTGCATGAATTGACCAATAACTTTGATTGCATAGGAAATATTAGGTCTTGTTATAGTGAGACAAATGAGTTTTCTCATCAGCCTTCGATAGCTTTGGATCTGAAAAAAATTTGCCGTGGTCCACCATCAACTTTTGATTTGGATCCGTATGACCGTTAACAGGCTTGCAATTTGCTAGCTCTATCTCCTCTAGAATGTCAATAGCATATTGTCTTACGAAATAACAACACCTTCCTCGGTTTGAATCACTTCAATACCCAAAAAGTATTTCAGATAATCAAGATTGTTGGTCCTCTCTTTCTAGAACACTGTCGAAGTCTCCATTTCTTTGCTACTAGATTCCATCTCAGTTTGCGCATCTTGCTTCATGGCAGCCAATCTTTTGAAGATGTGACTAACAGCTATTTTTGAATCATTTTATCAAAGCTGTGGAAAATGATTCCCAATTTGAAATTATAGAACCAGAGCATTGTCGTGCCTTCCATGCTCATAAAAGTATTTTGCAGCTTAGAATGAAGGAATTTCTTGCACCTCAGAATTTTTCAGCCCTAGCAATCCAACCAATTGGATCTGCCTTCGCAAAGGCCGGTAGATTCCCCATGGTCCAAATTCGGGCTTCCTCCATCTCTAATAGGCCTCTTCTTCGAAGACCTGGTAGGTCTGACCAATTTGTTAAGAACCAAGAATTGAAAAGAGAAGAAAAGAAAGATTTATAATGAATAGAATGAAAAGAATAATAAATACAAGAGCACTTGTCTAAGGGTTTTCCCAAATATCTAGTCAATAAAATTAACATCTTTCTCTCTCCTCTCCCTCACCATGTTTGTTATAGCAATGTGTTCCTTTTTTCCATATATGTATTTATGTAATTACAATTTGCAAGTATAAACACGAGCCTTATTGGTTATGAAAAGTAATCATATCTTCAACATTGATTTTCTCCTTAATTCTGCAGTGAAGATGTGAGCATAGCTCTGACTGTAACCTTGAAGCTACCTCTGATGGGCAAATGCAATGGCTGCAGCTTCTCTATTGTGTCTTCATTTGGCGTCTTTTTGAGTGCAATTTTTGTTGTCTCCTTGATTTTGGTCCGTCTCCTGTATGTTATATATCACAGTCGCAGGCCTTTGACCAAAAGGGGTTTAAAACCCGTCAGTACCCTTATTATTTTAGGATCAGGTTTCAACTTACTTTCCCTTCTTTTCCATCCAAATCAAAACATTTCATGACATTACCTAATTTTTAGGTTTATTTGCTGTAGGTGGTCATACTGCTGAGATGATTAATCTATTGGCAGTGTTGCAGAAAGATAGGTTTTATCCAAGATTCTACATAGCTGCTGCTACTGATATTATGAGTCTTCAAAAAGCTCAAATGTTGGAAAACTCCCTGACTTCTGAGGTTTTAATTTTTACTGTGTCAAGAAGTACCTTTTATTCAAAGAACTTTAATTTTTCTTTTCTACAATATAAGATCGGATAGTTTTTCACACAATGTCTACTTTTTGCTTTATATAGTGATTGGTTCTCAACATGTTATCTCGTGTATTGGTAGTTACGAGGAAATAATGTAACTATTTTTTCTGGGGATAGTATATTGGCTGAAGACCTGTATAATTGGATGTTAGTTATTGTTGTCAAACGACTAGAAACGTGACTGCTGCTGTTTGCAATAGGTAGACCCAAAGCAATACTGCCAACTCGCTTATAGGTTTTATTCAAGAGGCATCTGGGAATGTAATAGTAGCTTATGAACGAGAAGTTTGTAGTCTTTAATAGCTGCTACATTTGTTTTTTGGTTTATTTCTTCTTGAAACCTTTCCAGTTCCAGACTCTCGGACCGGAAATAGAAAATATTTATTTATCTAACTTCTATTTTCTTCTACTGATTTTTTTAGCGCTTGGTGGATTTTGAATTTCACTTCTGCTTCTTGGTGGTTTACAAATTCTTATCAGAAATAAATTTTACTGCAGAATGCCTCAGGGGTCACCGATACTGCACAGTTCATGAAGATATACCGGAGTAGGGAAGTTGGTCAATCGTATATAACCTCTGTTTGGACTACATTAGTTGCACTGGTGCATGCGTTATGGCTAATGGTTAAAATTAGACCTGAAGTGGTACTGTGCCGATCATTATTTGCTTCTATTTCTTTTTACTCTGTTTCAATTTGAGGTAATTTTGTGTGCTACTTAATCCAGATACTTTGCAATGGACCTGGAACTTGCATTCCCCTCTGTGCAATTGCATTCATATTTAAGGTTCTTATTCCCCCCCCATTCATTATTCTTATATTAATCCACTTTATCCACTTCATTTGACACTGAAACCTCTCAAACTTCTGTGCAGGTACTGGGAATCAGATGGTCATCGATTTTCTATGTTGAGAGTATTGCAAGAGTGAGAAGGCTCTCCTTGAGTGCCTTGCTCCTGTACAAGTTGCGGATGGCTGATCAACTTTTTGTCCAGTGGCCACAGCTGCAACGGCAATATCCTCGAGTAACCTATGTTGGTAGACTCATGTAACCAACTCTTTCCTTTCATAGTCGTATTGTTTATATACCAGTTCTCTCTGCATTTGCCAAGTGTTTTTGTAGGTTAAAATTCTTGCCATTCTTTATTTTTCAAAAGCAAAAAGGAAGATAAGAAAATTAAGATTATCCAAAGTGATATGGAATACATCTAATTTCGGGGTGTGAAAGCGTTTCTCCATAACCACTAATTACCAAGCTTTTAAAGACTTTTTTACTTTGTAGTAGTTTCATTTAAAGCAGAGGTACCTTTTTAAGAGAAAAATAGAAGTGCAAAGTGCAAAACCAGTTGTTTTAGCTTACACATCTATATCAATATATATGGTTATTTTGGTGCAGATATTAACATAGCTTGAAAGCAAAGGACACTAGAGTGAATAGAATGATTACAATCATGCTAGAGTTGTATAGTTTACACAGCAGAAGTTTTATGGTTCACTGCTGTTTCTATTTGGTTTTGTTTCTACTGCTAGTTACAACCTTATCCCGTGTTATAAATATATTAAAACAATAAAAGAATGAGTTATGGTTACTGACTACCAAAAAACAATGGACGAATGAGCTGCAGTTGGAAACTATGGTAGTAGTGGTCTTCTGCTAAGAAGAATGTACTAATTAAGAAGTCGATAAATAGATTTTGGTTTATTAAAAAAAATAGATTTTGGTTCATTAAAACATATTGATGTATTCTTATTATGAATTGTTATATATTTTCAACATAATTTTTTATAATAAACTATTCTTTTTATTAATTTCTTATCTTAGGACGTTATTTCATATTTTTTTAAATAATAAATTTAATTGAAAATCACGTGACAATATTTTGGCAACATTAACACTGTTTAATAGAGAAGGAAGAAATAGGAAAAAAAATGAAATAAATGTTTTTCGGTTTAAGATAAATAAAAGAAAAATATGTAAAAATAAAGTTATTTGATTTTATTCTTGTTTATCGAATTTTAATTTATCTTAGTGACAGTTCTATCAATTTTTTAAAACAATGTTCGTTTTCTTCTACATATTTATGGCTTGGAGAAGAAATGATGCCAAGTGAGATTCACATTTTTTTACATTTCTTAAACGAAAATTGAGTTGAACTTTTTTCACACTTCTCTTTTTCTTCCTTCTCTTTCATTCCTGTCAAACATGGCTTAAATGTTAAACTTTATTTTGATATTTTATTTTATTTTTACATTCTAAGAAATTATAATAATACTTTTACTTACTATTTCTTTTTACTACAAATTTTCTGCGGTTGATAATGTTTGATTCGATTGAAGAGATTTGATTTTGGATATTTTCTTGTTTTTTTTCACACATTCATTCATAGACATACACAGAAATGAAACGCCCTTCACGGAAAATACTAGTTATGGTTTTGGAAATCGGGAATTTGTCGGAAAAAAGAGTTTGATGATGCTACAAATGCGGTTATGAGTATTAACTATTGTGGTGGTGGCCATTACAAAAGGTTGTCACACTTACGGATAAGAAATTCCAGAATCAGCATTTTCCACACTTCCGGATTGGAATTTTGAACCTTTTTCTAAAAATTCTGTTCTGAAAAATCCATTCCAGAATTTTCAGAAAGTTTGTTTTTAGAAGATTTTCAGAAGAGGGGGTCTTGAAATCTCTTTTTTCACAAAGGGTAAAATCACCACTTTAAAAGTTAAGTGAGTACCAATACAAAGTATGGAGGTGCATAACCTAAAAGGGTTTGTATGAGACTTTCTAAATGAACTACAATATTTTTAGCTGGTCCGACTTAATATTGAATCAACTGTCCTCTTGACTTGCTATAAATATTTTTAACAAAAATAAATATGTATTTTTAAAATTAAAATTCATTATTAATTTAAATTTAAATTTTAGGTATAATAATTTACATATAAATTACACACACACACACACATATATATATATATATATATATATATATATATATATATTAAAAATAATATTATTTTATAAAGAGGATTTATCATTAAATTAGCCGTGCGTTTGGGAAGTTCATCTAGGCTTGCCCACCAAAACAAAATAAAAAATTATAAAATTCAATTTAGGTTATAACTTTCTTTGTCTTATCTAACCTATTTTACAAAGTTTTCAGTTATGATTTTTCATGTCGGATCATCATGCTAAGTTTATTTTTATACGTCTAATTACAAGATAGTCATGTTTAACAAAATTTTCCGATAAAATTAAGTGTTAGTACAATTTCTTTATATGACAACAACTGTCTATCTAAAAAATATTGCTTAAAAAAATTATACTTTAATTTTAAATAAAATATAATTTTAAAAATATAATTTTTTTCATTGATATGGTGTAGACTGTATCCTAAAATTGACTATTAGTTTTTGTTTGTGGGACATAACTTTGTTGGCCTAACATTATTTTAAGACTACAACAATCAATCCTAGGACTACCGAGTTAACTCCCATGCCCTAAAACAATGCCTTATTTACATCACTGGGTTAAAAGACTAGATTATTAAAAAATTTAATATTAATATGTGAGATAAATTATATTTCGTCTAATTACTGGTTTAAAAGACTTGGTTATAAAAAATGTCTTAAATATTAATATGTGAGATTAATTATACTTCATCTAATTTTTTAGTACAAGTCCTTCTAATATAATCATAGAAATAAAAAATAACAATTCAGTTCATTTTTTCAAGATTTCAATACAATGCCACCAATATATCAATTTTATTTTCATGATCAATCATCTTTAAAGTTTTATTCTCATTATTATTAATAAGCAACATACATATCCATAATGTTTAAAAAGAATTAGAAAAAAAATCAATGATATAAATTATAATTTTGAATATTAATACATGGATCAATGGAAAAACTTATAAAATTAAATTATTTACCTACTTTAAGAAGAACCTTAACATTTAGAAGAGTAAGTTTCAATATAAAATGCTTAAATATACACGACAAGCAAAAATCCACAAAATAATAACAAGAAAAAGAAAATCACTATAATGTAGATTGGATTGGACTCATCATCAATCTTAATCATTCTTCAAATACTTTGCATAATCATCAAACCCATCATCGTATTCATCTTACTAAGTGTTGAGTGTATACCAAAGTACAAAATGAACATGATTGAATCAGAACAAGTAGTCTTAAATAATGTTTTTTATAGTTCATTCGTTTAATGTTTGTTCCATAACTATGAACCACTTTCCTTGTTGTCTTACACAGTGATCTTTTATTCAAAATATAGCACTTTTAAGGTATGATGGTCGTACAGACAGTATAAAAATGTGGAAAAGGTGAAAGTTGAAGTAAGTTATATATATGAATAACAAAAGAAAAAAAAAATGTTGGGTGAGTGAGAATGAAAACTATCTAATAGAACAGATAGAATCAACAAGAGGTGACTGTAACCCACTTAATTGCATGTGCAGGCACTAGGACGGACCAAATGCCTTAAAACTTACTCCCATTTTTGGTACCCAAAAGAATCCAATGTTTTTCTCATAACTACCCGATGTCACTCAATAAAAGGAGAAAGAAATATTTAAACCGTCTTAAACCATTCGATTTCTAAGTAATGTAAAATTATTGAGCATAATAAGAACATATATACAAAGTTGATGTTACCATAAAGATACAACACCAATAAAATTATAAAATTATAAGTTCAACTTACGTATAAAAAGACTAACACTATCTTTAATACAAAACACTTGAAATAATGAGTTTATGAATTTTATTCTTATACAGTACTAACTTTTTTTATTTTTAATTGATGTGAAACTTTAGATTATAATAATGTACAAACTAAGTCAGCATCAACATTGAAGTTAGATGAAATTAAGTTTTGAACTTTTAAATGTGGATAATTTAGTGACAACCTAGTATGGTTGGCGTGAAGAACTAAAAAACTAGTTAAAAATTATGTTTGACAGAATCTACAGAATGATATTAAAATAGTAAAATACTTTGTTTAGATAAAGAACAAACCAATAGCTACAAAATTATTGCATATTGAAACCACATGTTCTCCACACTCTTTATGGACATTATAATCCCAAACATGCTGGGAATGCTCATATTCTGCAACTCTTACAAAAACCCTAACAACCCTTTATATGTCCAGTTAGAATCCCCTAAGCACGTGGCCACCCAATGATTCCACTGAAAAAATAAATAAAAAAATTGCTTAAGATCATAGTTGGTTTCTGAAAGTGTGATGAAATGCCAAAACTTTGAGGCATTGGGTGATTATTTTAAGCGAAGTTCACATGATCCCATACATATAACAGCGCAATACTATAATATTAATATATATATAAATATAGTAGATATTGGAGGCAAGGGAGATTGTATCACATGTATTGTTTAATAGAGAAATGGATAGTTACGTATTATATGATGTATTTACAATTAAGGTGTGCGTAAGATTAGGGTCTTATTCAGCTTCCATATATGACAATAACATAATTGGAAGTTTATGCATAAATTTCCAAAATTGCAAGGAGTTGTGCCTTTCAGCCGAAGCAATTGCTTCAAAGCAATGGTGTTTCAATTAACAATGTATCCTATTTATTAGCATTTATTAATTATCGACCACTACTGTCTTACTGGTAAATAGCTCAACATGAAACCTAATATCAGATTTATAGATATGCCTCGTCTTTAATTGAAAATGGTTTTTTTTTTTTTTTGACAAATTTGCTTAGATATTAAAAGAAAGTTAGTAATTTTAGGATAAATGGTCAAAGAATCATAACGATTTAAAAAACAAAGTCTTCTAATTCCACATAACTTCTTTACAAATTTCTGAAAAATTGAATTTGTCAGGAATTATGATAATTTTAATGTAATATTAATTTATGAAAAGGTGAAATCATAATAATGTTTCGGTGTTAATATTTTGTGCTAAAGTTATTGGGAGTCACGACGATTTTAATATAAAATATTAACTTTAAAATCATCGTAACTCTTAACGACTTTATTTTTCTAGAGATTTTTATGAAAAAATTGTTTGGATTCAATTTTGTAATATCTCGACAAATTTTGCAAAAAAATGTAAAAAAAAACTTGAAAATGGAAGCTAAGTCATTCTTCTCACCATTATTCTAGAAAAGTGTTCATATTAATCTATGTATACAATTAATAATTTTTTGTGAAATTATATTTAGGTTCTTATTAAAAATAAATAAGTAAATAAAATGATATGTAAATTGGTTTTATATCACACTCTGTACGAATGAAGTCACATGAAAAGTATTTTAAAACTCCTTTTAAAGGAGGGACATAGAAGGATCAGTCTAATTAACATAGTTGGTATTTAAAAGTCTAGAAATATATATGGTTTTATAAAATTTGAAGGCAATTCAATTAATGTGGGTATATCCAAGTGATCAAGGATTCTACATTAATTGTTGTTTTTTGATAATGGAGTTCAATTCCTCTTCACATCATTAAAATCCCTCTAAATTGGTTGACAACTATATGTGAATATAATTATATTAAACATTCATTAATTCATTCTTTTAAAAGTATTTTTACTTAATAAAATTTCATTTAACACTTGAGACATTATTATTCTGAATGATGCAAAATTAATTGTTATTGTGGTGCTGATTTGAGTAGAATTAGGTGTAGATTTGTGGGACGATTGAAATGTTAGACAGAAAAAAACGTTATTAAAAGGGAAATGTGGTGGTGAGTAAGATGACAAAGAAAAAACCGAGAATTAATTGCCCGACAAGCAGAAAGGGAAGCATCCTTGCATGAAATTTAGCGAGTTAGGGAACAACTCATTCATACTACAAAAGAAAAGAATGAGTCAGGGTAGGTACCATAGCGTTTATCAATTTGACAGCAAGCTATTAGAAAAATGTTGCAAGAAGCGTGCTGGAAGGGGAAGGGGAAGGGGAAGAAGTTAATACATCTATGACACTGACAACATTCATTACTATGATGATGTTGATGCTCTCCACAACAAAAACTGAAAACAACACATCATATGATTAATCAAAAAAAAAATTACATTGTATCTGCATGTACATATTCACCTGAGCTAAAGTTTTCTACTACTATTACTATGCATGGCATGACGTGATGCGAATTTGACTGGTAGATTGTGACAATTTATTTTTTGGTTGAAACTTTAGGGTGCAAATTTGACCGCTGTCAACACTGCCATGTGATCCATATAGAGGAAAATAAAATGTACAAGTAAAGAGGTGAGTTGAAAGTGAGGTGTGAAAAAGCACTTAGATGGATGATAGAGAGTGGGTGACAGTGATCTCACATGAACTCTTCCATTAAACCCTAAAAATGGTGCAGTGATGAGTTAATTCTCTGATTCATCAGTGCCAAAAATTAAAGTGGGTACGGCCAAATCCCCAATTGTGCTCCATATCCCAAAAATTCTTTATTTACCCTTTGTCACCCACGTTTTATTTAACACATTCTCGGTAACATTTAAAGAACTATAAAAAGATTTGTTAAACATGGTTTAATATTTTATATCAATGAAGTTTTTATTATAGTAATAGTAGCTAAACTTTTTCACACGATACCCTTTTTTCCTATGTTGCCATGAACAACAAAATCGACAATATCTCATTCACGAGAATGACTATTTCCAACTCTCTTTGTTTTCTTCCACTCTTCCATATGCTTGTCTTCTTCCCCTCTTGGAATTTGTGTTTGATTCTTTCTTTTTTTATGCCCACTTTGTTAAGTTCTGGTGGATTTGGTTCATTGTGGGCACTGATTGATGAGATCACCTCACATCATCGCAGGCTCTTCTTTCTTTCTTCAGAGCAATGGCAAACATTTTTTTTTTTATGATCTAGAATATACGCGGGTGTGATTCCAAAGCAAGCTAAAATAATGGGTTTATGATGTTAAGTGTAAGAGAGAATGAGAATCTCTCCTTATTTTAATGTTACACGCCATGTTGCCTGCACTCATCAGGCACTTGCAGCAACGGTTTTGGTTTCTCATTCCCCATTAATTAACTCAACCAAACAGCATTATACTCGGAGTTTCAAGAAAGATTGTTACATTACTCAGGGTTTCAAAAGTGACTAGCCCTTTATTCATCATTCATATAAAAATTTTCAAGCCCGGCCAGATTGAAAACTTCTACTTGATATATATTAATTCTATTTTATACACCAAGTTTCAAAACATGGGTTTTAATTTAAAGAACTCATGATAATCAAGTGTGGTAATTGATGGACGAACACCCTCTTGATTTCACAGGGAAAAAAGTAGTACATTGAAATTTTAAATTAATTAACTCTCTTGGTTTGGTTCAGTTGAAATGCTGCTGCTCCAACCATGGCCAAAACCCGGATTGGTCATCCATGGCACAGAACATGTTGCTTAGGCTTTCTTCTTTGACCATTTGGTCAATCTTTTGGCATGGAAGGTCTGGTCTTGAAGAAGTTTGGAAAAGCTGAGCAACCCCTGCAGGCCTAGCAGAAGATGGAAACAGGGTTCTGCTCGCCTGATGTGTAGATACAGGACTGTCAATAGCTGGTGTCCTTGAGATATCCAACTTGATGTCCGAGCTGTTCTCACTTCTGTTGCTGCACGATCCTTCTGTTTCTTTGTTAAGGTTGATGGATTCAGTTGGCTCTCTACTTTTCAGTGCCAATATCTGCACCACAAAAATTACCTAATCCAATAAGACGCTGCAATTCAACAAACACTATGCATGCACAAGAGTTGGACCTAAACCAGCTATTCAACAAACACCGGTGCCCTCAAATAAAATCAATTTTGTTAAACCAGTGAAGTGTGCAAGAGAAAGAGAGAGAGAGATAGTGGGAGATGTCAATGGAGAGAAGATGGATGATTGAATCTTTAACAAGTCACTGTAGATGAAAGGAAAAAAGAAACAACTTTATGGAAAGTAAGAGAAGAGGTGAAAGGAACGGTTCTGAAAACTATACACCAGTCAAAAAAAAAAAAAAAAAAAAA
>Ga0099823_1002155_pt1 | contig 17499 bp, 7 predicted proteins | sample CowpearedBW_FD_76831 | JGI IMG/M metagenome (GOLD analysis project Ga0099823, IMG submission 76831) | Root nodule microbial communities of legume samples collected from California, USA - Cow pea red BW | ecosystem: Host-associated > Plants > Roots > Nodule | place: USA: California | collected...
AACTGTCATCTTGTTCGTTCATTTTCATCACTCACCTGCATAAAAACCAAAAACAACATATACGCCCACTGCTACCAACTCAGATTTCATCGTTCATCATTCTCGAGTCGCTGTTATACAACATTCAGCAAAACACCCATATTCCCCATAACAACCCGGCACAAATCGAAGCAGAGAAGAGAGAAAATCGCCGGCGACGAGTCGGAGCTTTAAACTGTAAAGGTCGCATATCCTAGGCGGTGGCTTTGGGGCGCTGGAGCGGAGGCCGATCGAGTCGTGCCTGAGAGGAGAGGACGCATCCCTGTTCACACCAGCAGCATCGGCGTTTCCCTTGACGGTGACGGCAGGACCGGCGACGAGGCGATGATCTATCGGGTTTAGGTTTCGATGCGTGCGCGAGAACGGAATGGCTGAGCCGCCGAGAGGGATGTTGACGTCTCTGACGTCGATGAGTGTCGCCGACGAGCTAGCTGCGCAGTGGCATGGTGGCCTGGTGAAGCAGACAGAGGTGAACGGTGACAAGGGTTGGAGGTTGTGTTGTTGCGAGAAGAAGATGCTGCTGGATCGTGGAAGAAGAAGTTTTTTTTAATTTGTTTTAAAAATTAGGTCTGTGGTTTTTCTCGCGCACCCCCAACATTAATGTTTTACACATCCACGAGTTTCTTTGGGCTAGCCAACCTTTATACTCCGTACACCCCTGTTTTCAATCTTTGCACCTCTCTCAGTTTGTATTTTGGATCTATTTGGGTTTACACAACGCACCTCTATGTTTAATGCGCACACCCCACATATTTTTATTTCTTACACCCCTGTCTCACTTTACACACCCTCTTGTTTACTTCATGCCCCCCATATGTGATAATCATGCACCCCTATCTTTGTCTATTGTTGTTGGGCCTGTTGTTTTGTTTACTTTATGCACTTGCCACTAATTACTCATGTACCTCATATTTTGTTTTCCATTTTTATCTTTTTTTTTTAAATAAATTTCAACTTTTTAATTTCTTTTCTAAAAAACAAACATATTTAAAAATCATAAAAATTACAAAAATAGAAAAAAATCTAAAAAATGAAAAAATGTTCTCTTCCAATTTATTGTGTCTGTCCGGTCGTTCGCATCGTGTGACACTCTTTTAAAAAATGTTTTCTTTCTCTTTTAAAGTCTGTCCGACCGCTCGCGTTGTGTGACACATATTTTCAAGTAAATCAAAAATACCCCCCAAAAAAAATATAAATTTCAAAAATATAAAAATATCAACATTTTCAATCCTCAAGAACTACGTGATCCTTGATTCTCCCATGTGAGATACGTAGGAGCAAGGCTAGTCCTTGTCAGCTTCACCTTAAAAAAATCCAATCATTTTCTCAATCATTTTTCAAATTATTTTTTTAAGAACTACGTGATCCTTGATTCTCCATTGTAAGATACGTAGGAGCAAGGTCAGTCCTTGTCAGGTTCACCTCCAAAAAATCAAATCATTTTCTCAATTGTTTTCCAAAATCATTTCTCCTAAAGAACTACGTAACCCTAATTTCTCATTTTGAATGAGAATACATAGGACCAAGGTTAATCCTTGTCGGGCCTAAAAAATTAAAAAATATTTTTGTTTCATTTTAGCATTTTTATCTTATTATTTTGGGGGAAAAAATAACATTTTGAAAATCACATCAACTTTGCATATTTAATTAAAGGTACCGCCTTCGGGCGGAAGTTGTAGGGTGCTAATACCTTCCCTACACGTAACCGACTCCCGGATCCAAAAATCTAGTTTTTCGCAGACTTGTCTTATCTTTATGGTTTTCCATAGTTTTCCAGAATAACTATGGTGGCGACTCCAAATCTCTTTTAAACCCGTTTTTTCTTTGGTTCGTCGTCCCGTCGCGATTCCGGTTGCGACAGTGATAAACAAAAAATAAAATCAAAAGAAAAGAAAAGAAAAGAAAAAAAAAACAAAATAAATATGAACTAAAATGATAAAAATTCTAACCGTGTTCCCCGACAACGACGCCAAATTTGATAACGTTGTCGTTGGCAAGATAATGGCCTTGGATGTTTGAAGGCTAACCTTGTGAATGGTAGGGTGAAACCCATTGGCAATTGGCTCTGTAGAGCAGTAGAGGCCACCACAAGTGCAAGCATCCGGTGAATCCAACTAATTATATGTATACGGATAATCGTGTCTTGAGTCTTAGTGTTTTGGTTGCAAGTCATCACATGATTGGTTGGTGTATGTATCTTTGGGTATGAAATTGTATGCAATTGTACGATAAGACGTTTTTCCACTCTAGCTTACCCTTTCTGCTTGTTTGTATGTTCTATGTGTGGTTTTCTGCTTTGCGGTGATCATCAAACATGCAAACAACTGTCAGATGAACCAATCAAGCAGGCATAAGCGGCCTAAGCCGCCTACATCAGAGGATAAAACGAGAACTTGTCAACTATTCCAGACTTAAGGTATTACAGGTAAGACCCCTAAGCCTACAACTGATCAAACTAAAGGGCTTGTGCCAGGCTCAAGCCCACCTACGGCCCCTAACGATGGCCCAGCTCATGACGTGGCCAAGTATAATTAATAATCTATAAATATGCATGGACCCCAGCAATTAAAGGTACACATTCATTAATCCCTTAATCATGAGATTTGACTTTCTAAGAATTCTTTGCTGACTTGAGCGTCGGAGTCTTCTCCGCAGGTAACCCCTATCGGGTCCAAACCGGTCCAAGCCGAGACACCAGCAGATGACATATGCCAGGCGACAGGAAGCCTATTGAGGAGATTGCGGATTGAGGTAAGGTGACGTTTGTGTCTGACATCTCTTATTTGGTCTCCGCAGGAACAAAAATTTTAATCTCTTTAGGTTTTGGTTATTTCACAATGGAGAAAGTATGTGACACTTTTCTGTCTTGGTTGTAGTTAGACCCAAGACAAAAAGATAAGTTTTTTTTTATATTTTTAATGTCTATTATGTCTTAATTATCTCGAGAACTGAGGCAGTAGTAGTTGGATATGTTTTGATTTTCAACTGAGGCAGAAATGTGACATTTTTTGGCCTCAGTTGCATATGTCTCAATTCTTAAACCGTGGTCAAATTCTTGCACTAGTGTCACCTCTCTCATATATATTTTTATTTGTCTTAATCATATAAAAACCAAAACTCATCTATTGTTCCATTGCCAAACTTTGAGTAAAATTATAGACTACTGATCTAGTTACCAAATTCTTGTGGATACGACCTTGTTGCACTACAACAGACCCAATATACTTGCTAGAAAAGTTGAATCCTTCATAATGCCATCAATAGGCAGCGACCATTCACATCTCAAAAGCTCCTTCTAATTTATCTTTTATGCAGAATATCCAACAAAAATCACTCTAAAACTAGGCTAATATTAAAGATCGCAATAAAACAAAAAGAAAATGTGCAAAGAAATTATCTACACAAGTTTTAAATGACTACAATCAACAACAAAAAATTAACTCAAACACTAATTCCTAAAAAGACTTAAAAAATTTACTACCTAAAACTATGATAGTGTACTAAAGTAGCCTAAAATCATAAAATTGCATTAAAATGACCTAAAAGAAAGTAAAGAAATTGCCTTAACAAGTTTAAAATGATGGATGTTGCAGAGGCCTTAAATTTGGAAGGGATAAATCTTCACGGATGCATACAACTTCGAAATATCAATCCATCAATTGGTCTTTTGAGAAAGCTTGTTTTTCTATTTTTGGTGGACTGCAAAAGCCTAGTAAGCTTACCCAATACTATATTGGGCTTGAGTTCTCTCAAATATCTGAATGTCTCTGGCTGTACAAAACTTTATAAAAATGTGTTGCTAGATGAAGCAAGGAACAGAGAGCATTTGAAGAAGCTTCGTTTACTTGAATCTCCTATTCAATTCCAGTCAACATTGTCTCTCCTAAAAAATATGTTTCTGTGGCCTTTAGATTTGTTGTATCCGAAAGCACAGAGAGACTCGATCAGCTGTTTGTTGCCCTCCTCTCCCACTCTCCCTTGTTTGCGTCTCCTTAATCTAAGTTTCTGTAACTTAGTTCAAATCCCTGACGCCATTGCAGAGTTACGGTGCTTAGAAAAGTTAAATTTAAAGGGAAACAATTTTGTTACGTTGCCTAACCTCAAAGACCTTTCCAGACTGTATTATTTAGACTTACAGCATTGCAAGCAATTCAAATACTTGCCTGACCTCCCTTCACGAACTCACTTACCCTCAAAATTTTACATGCGGCCATTCCTACGTTTAAAAGTTCGGTCGGATTCACTATTTGGTTGGCTGAACGACCATCATTATGAGGCAGGATTAATCATTTTCAACTGCCCAGAATTAGTTGAGAGGGAACGGTGCATTAGCATGAGTGTTTCATGGATGATGCAAATTTTTCAGGTCTGGATGCTCTTTCCTTCCTCCTTTATTTCTTAAAATTTCTTTTTGTTGTCCACAGAACTACTAACGCATAACTCTGTGGTGGTGGTACAAGGCGACCCAGCAATGCAAATGTCTTGATGCATCCATTCTATTAGCTACAAATATTCAAAGTATTATTCCTGAAAGTGAAATACCGAGGTGGTTCAACAATCAGTTTGTGAGCATGGACAATTCAATAATCATTGATCCATCTCCCGTTACGCATGACAATAATTGGATTGGTGTTGTGTGCTGTGCAATATTTCGTCTAGGCAATGAGTATGATGTGCGTTTTCCAAACCCAACATATCTTCAATTTCCACGCATTCCAAAATTTCCCGTGGATTTGAGAAAAGATCCAGTCATTGACCAGTCAGATCACATGAAGCTATTTTATTTCCGTCGGCAAGATTTCACTCGACCATGTTGGGTCGGATCTGATACTCGTAAATTTATTAGTTTGAAATTGAGGATGGAGGACATACAAATATTTCATCACGACAGACTTGGTTACCAGAAATTTGTTACGGTGGATGTGAAAAAATATGGGTATCGATGGGTATATGAGGAAGATCAACAACCAAACTTTACATTGATGTATGGCAAAAATTTGACTGATCTGAAGCGCAAGTTTTCAGTAATTGAAGAAAACAGGTAGCTACCGTATTTAAGCCTTTATTCGACGTGGAAGCATGATTTGCTACCATCAAACCACACAGAGATGAACAGTAGAAGCACCGCATTCAAATTCCCCTTGACTTCTCTCATAGGCACTCTACTTCTCTCTTCTCAAGATATAGTATTGTTATTGTAAAATCCACTTCTTATTGTCCAATTCATTCCTCCGTATTATAATTTCTTTTAGTTTGTCTTCACATGAACTTCAGGTACTTAATGTTCTGACAGATTTTAATTGTGACTCACGGAGGTACTTTAATATTACTGTCTCACATGAACTCCCATATGCAAGTTAACATTAAATAAACAGCTTCAAACACTGATAATGTCATATTTAAATCAGAGGAAACAATCGAGGATGAAAAAAGACTTTGTTTTTCTATGAAGTCGTTATTTGTTTGCTTCTTTCGTGTTTTATGAATGCATTTCACATTTTGATCCAGAAAGCTATTCTCCTGAAGTAGCATGCCACGAAGCTACTAACTTCATTGTTTGATTCGTACAGGATAGAACAACCTACGGGTTAGACTCTTGTTTTATCATTTAGTTCATAAAGATCAAGCATATAAAGGATTATATATATTTACCCCTGATATTCAAAGGTGGAACCACCGATACATATATCTTACATCAACTACATTTGGTCCAGATGTTGAATGTATTATCCCTGGAAGTGAAATACCGAGTTGTGATAGCTCCCTATTATAGATAACATTTTTCAGAAATAAAAGCACTTATTATTGGACATTGCCTTCGATTTTGCCTTGGAGGCGAAGGTGCTTGAAGCTAGTTCGTCTATGGACCAGTGGGCCTATTCAAAATTCCATTTCATCAATGAACTACAATGGGAAAAAGAAACCAAATCCCGATAATTACTAATGGATATATCCTAATATTGAATGAAGTTCCTTCTTTAGATAATATTTACTACTTGTATTTCTTAATATGACTACTTGTATACATTGAGATGATACATGCCTCTCGAAAGCATCACAAGTTTTGCAACAACCATCCCTGTGTTCAGTCACAAACATGGAAAACCCACCATGCCACCAACAGAAAAAATTACCATCCCTTTCTATTACATATATACAGATCCAACCAACCACCATTTATCAGCTTACGCAAACAACCTTATCAAAACAAAAATGGTAATACAACAAATAAGAATGTAGTCAGTTGTCAATAATCTTATAGTGAAATTATTGAATTTTTTATTGGAGACAAGGGTAAGTTTCGGTAACAAGTACAATATTTGTAAACCAAAACCCTGTACATACCTAAACATTTCATGAAAGAATTGTTATAGCATCACTATGATATGAAACTCCATATACTAATTTATGGAACAATGACCTTTAAGACAATGATAAGGGACACATGGCCCTGAGAATCAACATAAACCTCTGTCAGCAACATATTTCTACCCCAACCACAATATTTCCTCTCTGCATGTAATCAGTGCCATGCTGAAGCTGAAATCAAATTTCTGTCCTTCCATCCCAACAACATGGCCCCATCCTTCTCCACAAGATTATAATGTTCTGAGTAGCACCTAAGCAGGCTCCTTATGACAGAATTAACGTATGAACTCAAAGGATATTGAGAAAAGCCAGCCATTGTGAACCTAGACTTCCACTTGCCTAACAGTTCATGTCTCTCTACCCTTTCCTTCCCTTCACAAGCAACAATATTGACAATATCCCGTGCCAGACAATGTTGTTCTACATTAATCCGATCCTTGCTCTTTCTTGCAAGAGACACATCAATGGACTCAAAAATTGCCAAGTAGTAATCCAAGGTTTCTATAAACCTGTTGAAGAAAGGAGTGGTATTAGTGTTTGACTCTTGCTCAATCAACGTAGTTACCTTGGGAGAAAGTGATTTCACCAATCTCAAAAGTCCATCCCTTGGATTACTCATGTCGACACTCTCATCAGCCGTGTGATGGAGTTGCAAAGGGAAATTCACAGCCAAAGCCTCACCAGGTCTAATGTCAAGCATGTCTTTTGTCACATATGGAGCTAAAACAGGCACACTGTGGAACTCAACTGGGATGTTAAATGTCTGAGATATTTCAGCCAACCTTTTTCCAACGGCTTCTAATCCATCACCACGGACATATTTAGAAAGGGGGTCATCAATCCCTGTGATCCGCACATGGGGAGCTCCACCAGGTCTTGCAGCAAGAGCTTGAAGAAGTGTCATCCATTGAATTCCTTGACCAATCTGAAAGTCTATGATATGAATGTGGTCCTCATCTCTACAAGCTTCAGCAATGGCGCCATTGGCAGCCATGTAACCAAATTTTAAGTAGGGACATATTTCATACAGTAGCTGAATGTAAGAGAGCAAGTCTTTTCCTTCAGGTTCTCTGCATCTGAGTGCACGGTAGATGTTATTCCCCGATGCCTCCTTCCTTGCAACAAGCCCTTCCACCAAATAAGCACCGAGGCGCTGGATTGGCTCCCCAGTTATAGACACAACACTTCTAGCCTTCTCTATCAATTGATCAAAATCTTTCATCTTGTTTTCAGACAAGGCTTTGGCTGACACAATCAGCAATTCTTTCAAATGGGTTGATGGAAATCCTTGTAGTGATACTTCCTCAGTTGATTTGTGACGCTTACCCACTCGTGCAACATCATTTGGCTGACCCTCATGGCTCCAGGACCTATTTCTCTGCCCAGATGTTGTAGGCCTTCTGCTAACACCAAAAGACGAAGTGCTTGATGTGGTGACTTGATCATCACCATCAGGTGCCATCAAAGCAGTTTCTAATTCCAGCAATGCATATCTGGTTTCATGGTCATAACTTATATCCTGTGGAAAAAAGCATCTAGTAGATAGTTGCAAAGGGTTTACACCAGAGTGAATTTCCCCAGCGGTGTGCTGTTCCTGGCCGTCACTTAGTGCAGAAGAAAGGGTATCAGAATCAAAATGGGTAGAAAGAGCCGAATTAGGAGAGTGTTCTGTGTCGTGTTTCAAGGATCCAATCAACCTGTTGGGTATTGCTGAAATATGAGTATAAGATGATGTGCAAGGGATTCCTGCAGAACTAGTCACACCGACACTTGAAAACTCATTCAAGTCCATACTATGACAAAGCAATCAGCTAAAAGCAGCTTCCTTGGCAAACTTCTGCTCCAGACTAGTATACCAACACTTACAATAATAACAGATAAACCTTGTAAAACAGAGCAGCAATCTATTAATACACGCATAAACACAATAAAAATTATTTTTGCCGCAACAATCATCTACTAGCCTAACAAGTGGAGGACTGAAGAAACAATACACATACATACAAGAATTGGATCAACCTGTACACACTGAAAAATATAAAAGCTGATTGGAATATGTTAAGATATAATTCTGGTATTTTGTTATTGAATTCATCGCTTCTCTTTATTTTTTAAAAATGAGCTCCAAATCTAATTACATATAACAAAAACAATTTATGAAGTGAGTTTTGTAACTATCTACATATTATAGCTTATTATATCTCTAGTCTATTAAATGAGTGCAAACTAATTTTGTAAAATTCATTTAAGCATAAAGAATCTTCATGTGATCGATGTTCCCTGCTATTCTCTATTTTCTTGTTCGACATGTTATTTTTTCGGAACATGTTAGGCATGAGGGGACACGTTAGATATCTCAAATCAAGAAAAAATATGGTCATGTACTGATTTAGTGACCAAGAGAAAGACTTACAAATCACGAACATAGAAAAACTCAAGTAGTAAGAGAAAGCTTATAATAGCATCAATAGTAACAACAGCAACAATACCATGTAAGTCACAATTCCTCATTGCAGTCCCAATCGTTACTTTGCAACCAGGAAAGCCACTACCACTAAGCCACGTAACCAAAACTTAAACCTTATTATTTCCTGTTGATGTTATTGTGCAGTTGCCCCACTTCCCGATGCTGAGTTCATGGAAGCTCCATATACATTTGTTCATACCATACCAATAAATCCAGAAAAATTCCTAGAAACCCAGAAAAAGAATCTTCGTCTTAATTCAAAGTCCACTAATCCACCCCGCCCAAACCATTTCATTGGAACAAAAACGTTAAACCAAATCAAAAATCGAAACCTTCAACTCAACCAAAATTTGCAGCTTTCAGCGTCAGAAATGATGTTACACCATTCTTCTCGATCAAACAACAACATGCAAAATTCTATTTCTTAATTCAAAAAGCTAAGACCCTCAAATCACCAATGATTAAGAATCATTCAGGTATGCAAGCAAACACATAACATAGAAAAAGAAGCATAAACTGCACAAACAAAAACACGGTGACTAAGAAAACCAAATTGTCTAGGAAAGTGAAAAACGTTGGTGTAAGCACTTAGCATACCTTGAAGACCATTAATATTCAACGTGTACCATTAGAAAAGACTTCGGTTCAATCCACGTGCAGAGCTAAACTATGCTGAATTCGCCTCAGTTGATGACACGTAATGATATGGTTTCTGATGAGGGATTATGGTTTTGAAGGAAAACGAAGGCACCATGGAGAAGGAGTTTTTTGAATAACCGCAAATTGAGACCGGGAGTGTTCAAACGGGGTATTTATAATATAGGGGAAGGAAAAGCAGGAGAAAAAGGTCTTGGAAATTTGACGGCGGAGAAACGGTAACGGAGGGAAATATTCGTTAGAATTTTTGTGGTTTTGTAACGGACGTTGAGTGGTTTGGGGTTGACTGAAGCGTTGAAAACACCGACCAGAGCACACGTTGGGAACTTGGATTTCGAACATTCCTGTCAGCAGCGTCGTTAGCTGTCTTTAGCTTTCTTATGTTTCGGTGAGAATCTCTCCGACTGAATTGGGATAAAATATGATTAGTTCAATATTCATAAGGAGATAGATGAATTTGAAATTCTCCTTTATAGAAACAATAAAATTTCCTTGGTGGAATATATTCCTTACTATTTTCTCTCCTTTTATTAATAGGTTTATGATTATATTTCCTAAATTTTGACATAAAACTTAATTTATCTATGTATCATACTTTAATATATTTTACTTATTAAATTTTAAAAATAAATAAATATAATCTTTTAATTTAAAAATATTAATTTCTTTTTACGTGTTAAATGGTTAATATTTATGTTCCTGCAGAAACAAATAAGAGATGTCAGTGGACACGAATAATGTATTATCTTAATCCTTGATCCCTGAGCTGGCTCCTTCTTGACTTGTACATGTCGTCTTTTAACGTAGGCGGTTTGGATCCTTGAGGGGTTACCTGCGAAAAGTGCTCTGACGATCAAGTCAGCAAAAGGCTCTCAAAAGTCAAATCTTAGATTAGGAATTTAATGAAAGCGTATCTCTTAATTGTTGGGGTCCATATATATTTATAGAGTCATTAGATGTGTCTGCCCCTTCCTGTGGGTTGGGCCCCTCTTGAGTCATTTTGGGCTAATGTTCAGATTCTCTATGGGCCTGGGCTGAGTCCAAATTCTGAGCATTTGTGAGAGGCTTAAGTTCGAAGTTAACGGTTCTATGTTATAATGTGACATTTTATAGTAGGCGGTCTAGGCCGCTATGTAATCTTGTTTAGTTGACTATTTTTATTAAGGGACTATAGGTAGGCGGTTTAGGTTGTATGATTACCCAAGTTCGCATAGGTATAGTACAATTTAAGTTAGTACATGTCATAGAGTATAAATATTTCAAATGTTCAAAATGTTATTTGACACGTCAAAACAATTTAATATAGATGGATTACGATGACTAGATTTATTCATTTTTAAAATTTGGATATCAAATTATATCAAAATTTAAAACATTGACGAGTTTTAATTTTGTGTCATAATTGAAGAACCAAAAGTATATTTAACCCTTATTAATATATAATAAAAAATAATTGAGAAATTTGAGTTTTATTACATTGTATTTTACTAGTCTAGTTAGCCTAGTCATGGACTAGTTTTTCTATATGTATAAACTTTTTCTTTTCTATAAGAATTCTAGTTTCTTGTGCTTCTTTATGTGATATGGTATTAATAGACCATCATCATTAGTTCCTTCTATTTTTTTTTCCTTTTTGGTCTTTTCTTTGTTCTTGTTGGTCTATCTCTTTGTTCTTGCCTTTTTCCATGGCTTCTTATAACCTCGTTGCCATTGCCACTACTAAAGAACCCCATCAATATCCAAACCTTTCCCTTTTTGTACACCATTCTTACTTCTCAATCCTTGGATCACAGAAATTACACCACCTGGAGTTGTGTGATGTGAATTGCTCTCTTTATCAAGAATAAGATTATGCTTATCGATGGATCCCTTCCCCAACCTTCGGAAACCAATCCTTCTTTTACCTCTTGTACATGGGCTAACAACATTGTCATGTCATCGTTATATAACTCAATATCAAAAGATATATTTACTAGCATCCTCTTTGCCACAACTGTTTGCGAGATTTGGGAAGCTCTTCACACTCCAAAAATGTCCCTTGCATTTTTCAATGTCAGTGACAACTTATGTCCCTCTAACAAGGTTTTGATAGAGTTAGTACCTATTACATATAACTTAAATCTATATGGGAAGAACCATCTGGATACAAACCCTACTTCGCATGTTCATGCAGTGGCCTTCAACAACTACAACACCATATTGATTCTCAGTATGTGATATCATTTTTTATGGGATTACACGATTCTTTTTTCTCAAATCATAGGTCAAATCCTTTCAATCCTCTTCATTCAATCAGTAATGTTTTCTTTTTCAGTCTTCAAGAAAAAGCTCAACGTGAGATTATTGAAACTCAATCTTCAAAAACCTCTAAAAATTTGGCTTTTTCTATTCATACTTCTCGAAAAATCTCAATTTGACAAACAAAGATCTCTTAAGAAAACAAGACCTAGATGCAGTCATTGTGATATCTTAGATCATACTAAAGAAAAATGTTATAAGCTTGTAGGATATTCCCCAAATTGTTTATACCATCAAGTAACAGTGTTGTTGAATCTTCTGAAAATACTCCCACCAATAATTCTATCTCAACCATTGCCCAATGTCAACAATTAATACAATACTTCAACACAAAGTTATCTGATATATAAGTGTTTTCTTATTTGATAAGTTTAAAGATAAAAGAAAGATAGGAAAGATCTTTGTCTATATTGTAAAGAAATATCAATATCAATCTTCTACATTTGCTACCTCTTATTATTTTGACTTAGGATACAATCTTATGATTTGTGAAATTATCTTGAGAATGATGATGCACACAATGTATAATATTTGAAAAAAAATAAAGTCACATAAATATTAATAAGAGATGAAAAAAAATGTCTTGATCTGAATGATGCATTTTAGTCTTGGGTGGAGAAAAATACTAAAAGGAGTTTAAAAATTATTGGATAAAACATAAATATTAATAAGAGATGAAAAAAAAAATTTCTTAATGATCTGAATGATGCATTTTAGTCTTGGGTGGAGAAAAATACTAAAAGGAGTTTAAAAATTATTGGATAAAAACCATAAAAGATTTGGAAATTTTATTTTATATTTCTTATAATATTGTGGAAGGGATTTATAAGAAGTAAATTATCAAGTTAACTATTTCATTCAGGTTAAATATTTGTACATATAGTTTTAATTAATCCGAAGTTGTTTTTAATGTGATTTTTAATGTATTATGAAAGTAAAAAATTTATCTTAAAAACTTGCCATATTTATAGTAAACCATAAAACTAATTTTCAGTATTTGCTTAATAGAAGAATTAGAAAATATTTTTCCTTGCGTGTTGAAACTGGAAAGGAGGACATTTTTTCTCCCTTTTACATTTTATAGAAAAGTAAATAATTATCATGAAATAAAAAGAATTTTATAATAAAATATGTTCGGTAAATTTAACTTTTTATTTGTCTTTTACATTTTTTCTTTTATTTATCTAAAAACACGGACACAAAATATGTTCAAGTCACACCTCTTTTCTCTTTTGTTCTCACATATTTATTTTTATTTCTAACATTTTTGTTTTCCATAATTCAATCCTGATTTTCTTCTTCTTCTTCTTCCCAACAACGTCTTAAGTTTTATATTAGAGGTTAAAATCATATTACATCTGCATTAATAACAAGCATATTTATTACATTAATTAAAAACTCCAAATTAATTTTCTATTTAATATGAGTGATTAAAAACACTCGTTACTTTACGGTTAATATTGATTAATACAAAATTTTAAGAAATTTCTTGGAAGAATGTTGATTCGTGCATTCATTAATAGGTGTGGTTGAATTCAATGTTTCAGAATAAGAATCAAACACAACCTTGCACCGTCCTAAGATTAATTAGGTTACGAATATTATTAAGGTGTGGTCTGATGTTTTTATTTATGCTATTTAGTTAATTTGATTTTTGTGTAGTAAAAGTATGATCTATTCAAATGACTAATATGAGGAACTATTTATAGATCGTTTCTATTTGGTTCAAGAGTTTTCAAATAAGAAAGTTTTTTTACCACTAAAAATCATGTATATTTTATATTAAGATATAAATACAGTCATATCTCCTCAAACTTATTTATAATTATAGTTATAAATCGTCACAAAAATTATTATTTTTAATTTTGGTTTGTTTTACCATCAAATCAAAACCTATAAAAAATAATATAGATCATTAAAATAGTTCAAATATACCACATGAATAAAATTTTTATAATTAAGTTTTAATCGAATTGTCTAATTAAACATAAACAATCTAATAAATATTAAATAAAAAGATCTCAAGTGTTTAAATAAAGTTTAACTAAACCTAACTCCTATTTATATTGGAGATGTTGTTAATTGTTGCTTACATACAAAATATCAACATGGGGATAATGAGGTTAGGTTTTAAAAGAATGAAAACATTTGACTTAAGTTAAACTTTCAATTCTCACAAAAAGTAAATTTAAATTTAACCAAATATGTAAATATATTATCTTAGTTTAAAAATGAATAATACTCATATAAATTATAACTCTCATCCAGTATAGTATATAATGTAATATTTATATTTAAATTCATCATCTTAAATATTTCAATACTAAAAAGTAAAATTTAATTACAAAAAAATTGTTGTACACTTTTATGTCAAAATTTTACCAACCAACATGTAATATCCCAATTTTAGCAGCTTAAAATTAATAAAATATGATGTTTCATCATATTGTTCAAAACAAATAATCCTGTATATAAAATATATTAATATAGTCTTACAAAAGATAGAACTATAAAAATATATCTTTTATACATTTAAACTAAACTAAAAAGCTCAATACATAGACTAACCACTGCTAAAACTCCTTGAAACATTTACCTACTCTAATTGATGACTCCTCATCCTCTAAAGGTGTCATTGAACCTACAACTTCATTTGTTCCCACCAAATACGTGATCATCACAAAAAAGAAAGAGACAAGTCATACAAGAATACACAAAACACACAACAGGGTAAGCTAGTATACAAAAGAAATATTCATACATATATTTAAATCATGCCAAATACCTACAAACATGGTATAAAACTTATTTATGCCTATAATCACACAAGCACTTGACATTAAACTCATTGGTGGTGTGCACATGTGGTGGTTCCCAAACTCTATAGAGTTTGGCCTCAAGGGGTTATCACCCAACCACTCAAAAGGTAGTCCCCTTCCGCGCCTAGGACCAAATCAGGTTTAATGATTAGGACCTCTTTATTTTCTTCATCACATAACCTACTCTGTTTTACTTATGTGTGAGTAGTTCTTAGAGAGAAAATGATACCTCCATATTGAATTCATATGTCAATGCATGCACTACAAATATCACCACACAAAATCTCTCCTTGAAATTCTAACATCCACGTCATATTTCATGCTCACACCATATATTCAATCTCATACACCAACTATTTCCTAAACAATAATCCACATTTACTACAACATGCCAAAATTGAGCATAAGAATGACTACTAGACTTTGATGCATTCACTCAGCAAAATCATCCATTCGCTCAGCGAGTAGCGCCTACTTGTCCAACAACTAGATGGCTCGCCTAGCGAGTGAATTACTAGAACTCACAAAGATATATCCCTCCAAAATTTGTCCAACAAGTACATTGTCAACCAATGACTACAAAGTCAATAAGCTCTTTGACATTGTATTCGCTCAACGAGAATATACTCGATTAGTGAATACCAAATAAGAAACTCCTTGACTTTGGGTTCACTCAGCGACTACCAAGTCAGAAACTAGCACACACTCGATCAACGAGTCTGCATAATTCTGCAAAACATGATTTTGTATAATTATGTCATTTCGGTCCAGTCTAAGCAATCCAATAACCATCACAAATGCCAAAAACATACCAAACTCAGTTTCAACACAAATTATCATTCCACAAGCATAACACCAAATAGATTTAGCAAAACAATTGGGTTTAATCTTCAAAATAATCAATCATATACATGCATGCAAAACATCAAATTTATCAAACTCACACACACCAAAAATCACTAGCTTCCCTAACTTGACAAAGCAATTCTACACACTCAAATCGCTTTAAGAACACCAAAATGCTTCTAACTTCACAAAATGATCTATCTACTTGAAAAAAATCACAAGAACGATCAGGACATACCGTTATTATCAATTATTAGTAGAGACTCATATTGATGATTAAAAAGGCACATACAAGTTAAAGAAGGCTCACATGCAATGGTAAACATAAAGAGACCAAGAAAAAGGGTTGAAACTCAACTTATGTGAACGGAGAAACTGATTGATCCAATCTGAAGAGCTCGTCGCGAGGATCACTCTTACGAATCTCATATTTTCAATCAGTCGAAAAGAGGAGAAGAACCCTTCTCAGATAGAAGTCAGAGAACTCTATAAAAGTAATTTTTAGAAAAATTTATATATTTAAAAATAATAAAACTCATTTATAACAAAACTATTTATACTAAAATATTTTAATATTAAAATAATTGAATCTCACTATTTTAAACTTGTTATTTTAAATCTTTTTATAATTTTACCCAACATTAATGTTGTGATGTAATTAACGTATTTTCTACTAAATATAGTATGTTTTCGTATTATGATTCACGTAAGTATCTCTTTTTATATATTCCACTCGAAATTCCAAATTTTGTATTAAATACATTTATTTGTTAATAGTTATTAAGTTTTGAAATATTTTAAAAAATAATAGATATTTTTTTATTTTTTTTACCGACACTACGGTGATTCTGTGACAGTGGTGGCAGAGGAATCTTTTCCCCTGGACCTTTACGAATTCAAACATTAAAATTTAGATTGCTATAGAACAATCTTCCTTAATACTAAGCAAAATTACTTCATCAAATGTTAAAAGTTGTTCATGTTCAACAATATTGAATAAAAATGAATTGTTTAATTTGTCCAAAAAAACAGAAACCAATCAACCTTAGCATTTCATTAGTGTTAATAAATTCTAAATTCCTCTTGAAATCTACATTAGATTTTATTTATAACATGCTTAAGTGTCGGAAACCAATTTTCTTTAAAATTTGAAAAAACAATACAACACTACTAGAATTTTCTATATTTCATGGGAAATTTCTTGCAGATTTTTTACAAAAATTTGTAGGAAAAGTGTTTCCTGCCAATTTTCTTATGAATTTTGATCGATAGGTAATACCTTCGTGTATAATTAGTTATTAGGGAATTTCAAAATTCGCAGGAAATTTCTTGCAATTTTTTTTGTGAAAAATATTCACAGCAAATTTTCTTACAAAAAAAAAAATCACAGCAATTTTTTCTACAAAAAAATCAATTGAAAAAACCGCAGGTATGTTTTCCTGTAAATTTACATTTCACAAGTAATTTTCTTGCATATTTAAAATTTGCAGGTAACTTTTCATGCGAAAATAAATTTGTAAATATAACCACAAGTACTTTTTCTTGCAAATTTACATTTCACAAATAACATTCTTGCGTATTTTAAATTTGTAGGTAATTTCTTGCAAAAAAAATTTACAAGTAAATTTTCCTGCCAAAATGAATTTGCAAGTATATTTTTTTTACTAATAATGTTGCAAGAAATTTCGCAAAAGAGAATAATAATAAATTTTAAAAACTATATAATTTTTATTTTCATATTATTTTAAATGACAAAATAATTTGTAAAAAAATATTTATTTTATTATTATCAATACCATATATTAATTAAATAAAAAAACAAAACACTTTTTACGTCTATTTAGCTATTTTACCAAATAAAATGATCCTGAATAACATAATTCATGAAAAGTTAATAAATTTTTACATAAGCTATTTCAAATCTTTAAAATATTCTTCAAAATATATCAAACAAATCACAATAATATCAAAAATGACATAATAACTTTATCCCTGCAAAATTAC
>Ga0099823_1002162_pt1 | contig 17479 bp, 9 predicted proteins | sample CowpearedBW_FD_76831 | JGI IMG/M metagenome (GOLD analysis project Ga0099823, IMG submission 76831) | Root nodule microbial communities of legume samples collected from California, USA - Cow pea red BW | ecosystem: Host-associated > Plants > Roots > Nodule | place: USA: California | collected...
ACAAATTTAAAATAAAAAGGGAAATAAAAAAAATAAAAAATAATCTTTCATACATTCTATTAAAATAAACCCAAAAAAATTTAAATAAAAATGGAAATAAAAAGATAAAAAATAATCTTCCATACATTCTGTTAAAATAAATCCAAAAAATTTAAATGAAAGTGGAAATAAAAGAATAAAAAATAATCTTCCTTACCTTCTATTAAAATAAATCCAAAAAAATTTAAATAAAATGATAAAAAATAATCTTCCGTACCTTCTATTAAAATAAAATAAAATCAAGATGATGAACAAAAATAAAATCAATAATAACAAATTATTCTATAAATTATTTTAAAAGTTTTTTTTATTATGAAATAAAATTATTAGATTTTAATATGTTTATTGCCGTGTCCGTGTCTTATACTTTTCAATTTTGCCGTATCTTCCTATCCGTGTCCGTGTCGTGTCCGTATCCGTATCCGGGCATCATAGTTGTAACATCCTTTCTGGAAATTACTTATTTAAATTAAATAATTGAGAAAACAAATTCAACATCAAACTGTTATTATTCCCAAACACGGAAAATATTCATAAATTATTCCAACCGTCAAAGATCAATTATAGTTATAAAAACACTCTTATTAAAATTTTCAAAATCCAATAAAATAACAAAATTTTATAAATAGTTCCTAGCTCGAATCCCAAGCTAGCCCCTCTCTCCGTCTCAAGTGTTAGCAGCATCACCTGTATCATTAACTGCTCTCGTGTAAAGAATTACACGATTATCGCCAAGCACAAACAGAAAGGGTGAGCTCAAAAGAATATAAGAAACATATCAATTAATTAATATAAATATGCCCAATTATATTATCATAGCTAGACCGTGGTCCTACATCTACGAACCTTCCCGCTCGTAATCCTACTCTATGGATCTGTCCGTCGGTAGTCCAACACATGTTATCCACCAGCTACGTACCTCCCCGCACGTAGCATCTCTCAACAGTGAAACTCAATCTAATCTTTTAATATTTTTTTGTGTGCTTTATTTAATTTTAAGTCATGGTAAATGCGACTCGTGATAGTCGATTACTAAGATCTGTTGCTGGGATAAGAGGAAATGTAGTGAAAAACTAAAAATTAGTTTATTAAAAGTATTTGTGAGGAATTATCGCCGGTACATTATAACATTTTTAATATATTATTATTTTACATTATAACATTTTTTTTCATGGTAGAATTGAAGTTAAAACAACCTACCATCATAGATTTGATCGAAAAACCTATCTAAGGTAAGTTGGTAGGCATTTCGGTCGGCTTACTGTTTCAAGATTGTTGAGTTGAGTCTGAAAGACGACAATTTGAGCATGAAGTTTGGTGATCGTAATTTGTAACTTTTCTTCTCACTGTTGAGATTGAGTTTCTAGTTCAGTTATTTTGGTTTGGAACATCGTGAGTGTTTGCATTAAAACTGGATAATTCTGGTTCATATCCTTAACCATCTTATCTATGTTTTCCAAAAAGTTTTGAACATCAAAAGGTGGAGAAGGAGGGTTGGCCATGAAGATATGAAAGAAGTAGAGAGATGGGAAAGGAAAAATGTGACAGAGATATGAGGGAGGATGCGAGAAATGGAAAGGATAGAAGGGAGTGTAAATTGGATGGATGGGTGTGACCCAGCTTTTAGAAAATGAAGTTTTATAGGAAAGATGGTTTTGTAAAGACCGCAACAGCATCGAGAAATAAAATGAAATAAAATAATATTATGAGGATATAAATAGAGTTGAGGTGAAGGGAGTGTAAATTGGATAGAACAAAAGGAATATACCTTTCAGGGGTCACCAATAGAGCAAAACTGACTAAAAGGATATTAAGGTGACTCATTTTGCGTGTGTGCTCTGATAATAAAAAATAAGAGAGGTTTTTCGAATTTTTTTCTTTGTCTTGCATTAAAGAGGTTTTGTCCTTATATAAAATAGTTGGGCTCATAAAAAGGGTGCGATAATTAAAAACAAATTAGATTCTCCCTTCTTTTTCTTTTTTTTTCTTTCTTTGTTTTCCTTTTTTTTCATGGTAGAATCGAAGTTAAAAAAAAAACTACCATCATAGATTTGATCGGACAACCTATCTAAGGTAAGTTGGTAGGCATTCTGGTCGGTTTGAACTGTTTTAAGATTGTTGAGCTGAGTGTGAAAGACAACAATTTCAGCATGAAATTTGGTGATCGTAGTTTGTAACTTTTCTTCTCGTTGTTGAGATTGAGTTTCTAGTTCAATTATTTTGGTTTTGAACATCGAGAGTGTTTGCCTTAAAACTGGATAATCCTGGTTCATATCCTCAACCATCTTATCTATGTTCTTCAAAAAGTTTTGAACATCAAAAGGAGGAGGAGGATTGGCCATGATGAGAGGAAAGAAACAGAGAGATGGGAAAGGAAAAATGGGATAGAGAAATGAGGGAGGATTCGAGAAATGGAAAGGAAAGAAGGGAGTGTAAATTGGATGGATAGGTGTGACCTAGCTTTTAGAAAATGAAGTTTTATAGAGGGTCAGGGTTTTATAGAGATCGCAGCAACATCGAGAAACATAATGAAATGAAACGAAATTATGAGAGTATAAATAGAGTTGAAGTGAAGGGAGTGTAAATTGGATAAAGCAAAGAGGATTTACCTTTCAGGGTCCCGAATAGAGCAAAACCGACTGAAAGGATAGTAAGGTGATCCATTTTGCGTGTGTGCTCTGGTAATAAAAAATAAGAGAGGTTTTTCGAATTTTTTTCTTTGTCTTTCATTGAAGAGGTTTTGTGCTTATACAAAATATTTGTGTTCATGAAGAAGGTGTGATAATTAAAATATTTTGCACAAAACTTGAGGTTGGCAATTACGATCACACTGCTTTGAGCTTAATCTGAGAGTTTTGCATATGCAAAAACTTTAAAACAAAGTGGACAATTTTTAATCGTTATTCATTATGACTTTGTGTCACTTAACTTTTACTACCTCTTCACGGATGTAGACCATAGCAGAACCAAAAACAACACTGTTGCTCACCAATCCGCTCTTCAACAACAATGTTTTAAAAAAAATCCAAACTTTATCATATATTAACCAAAAATAGAAACAAAAATCACTCTTTTTCACAATCATCAAGGAACACATACAATTTCTTGCAGTGGGTTAACCCAAAACTTTTTGTGCTCCACCAAAAGGGAAAAGGAAAAGGGAAACGACAAACCCACTAACAAAATATCTCCCAAAACGGACCAACAACAAACTTCAACAATGAAGGAACAGGAGCAGATACACTTTGGAGAAGAGATGGAGGACAAAAAAACAGTGGGCAACGACGAAAACCAAACCTGCAGATGGTTTAACCACAAACTGCTCACCACCACTTCTCCGACTACTTCCACTGCATTCTCTGTAACCCCTCACTCCCTTCTCTCACTCATGAAACTCCTTCAACCACTAGTTCTCTCTCTCTCACTTGCTTCTCTTTCAATTGTGTAACTCTGATTCTCTCTCTCACTTGTTTCACTTTCAGTTGTGTAACTCTTTCTCTCTCTCTCACTTGTTTCTCTTTCAGTTGTGTAACTCTTTCTCACTGCCACGTCAGGTAGTAAAAGAAGTTGTCAAAATTGGTTATTAAATTATCATTTCTTTTATTACTTACCTGGCCACATAAGTGTAAGTCGGTAGTTGTCAATTTCAAAGCTACTACAAAAGTGTACTTTTGTATTATCTTATTTATGTTTGTACGAGGGACCATCGATGAGTAGAACAAAGTAATTTCTTTTTTTTTCACTACTATAAATTCAAAATAATTTAATATTTTTTCTAATTTCTGCGTAAATGTGTGAAGATAAATTCTAAATATACGTAGAAAATTGATTGATGTGTTTATAGAAAGAGAAAATAACAATGTTTATGTATTATCTATTTTCATTATTTTGTTTTTATTTTTATGTATTTTTTCTTTCCGTGTCTCTTCTCAAAACCTAAACTAACTAAAGAGGCTACTTTTTTTTTTCTGACCAGGAAAAGTATTCTTGAATTAAATTGATATTAAGTCATAAAAAATTGTGAAATGTATTGTTGTTATTAATTTGTTGTTAAGGTATAAAAGAAAAACAACACAACAGTCGTGCCTAAGAACAGATATAGCATTAGTTCTATTAAACAAAAGGAAAATAATATTTTAATTTATTTTTTTTTACTTACTTTTAATCTATCATTTTCATCATCTTTAGATCATCTGTTTTAATTTGTTGTAATAATGTGATGTGATGTGATGATCTAAGAGTGATAAAAATAATAGATTAAAAGTAGATAAAAAAAATAGATTAAAGTATCATTATCGTAAAATAAAACTCCGCCCTACACTCTTTATAGTTACGCCATTTATGTCTTTAACTTCTCCTTTTAACATGAGATTCACAATATACAGTTTTATCGAGAACGATTTATTATTTGTATTATTATATATTACTCTATTATATATTGATGTCCATAATTTTTTATTCTTTGAATTTTTTTTAAATTAAAATAATTATTTATAATAAAATCGTAAAAATTATTTATATTATTTTTATAATTATAACAATAATAACTTTTTACTTTTTATTATCATAAAAATAAATTGACCACACTTCGTGTGCATATATTTTTATTTGTAATAAAAAGTAATAATTACTCATGCATATTCTCAAACTAGGAAATAATTCGTTTAAAATACTTCTTTTTAGTAAGATAAATAGATTATTAGCTTATTTATCTAATTTATAAACAAATTTAATTAATAAAAAAGTGTTTGTAAACTAAATCTATAATTCATATGAGATAGAAGTTTATTTAACTACTTTAAATAAATAATCTATAATTTTTTTTAATTTTTTTAAATGTTTGGTAAAGTCAATAATTATGTTTTAATTTATTCGATTGATACAAAACTAATTGATAAACAATTCATTATGTTTGTAATTTGTAACTTAATTAATCTTATTTCATTACTATCCCTTGTATTGTAATATATATTTTTTTATTAACTTTAATTTATTTTTATCTATTATCAACTATTTCAATTTTATAAAGATAATTACTTTTTTGTACAATTTTTCATTTTTTATATTGGGACATTAGTCATTTTGTTTTATTTATTAAATTAAATTATTGTCATATCAAGTTTATATATAATTTTTATTATATGTAATTTTCATATAACACATGTAAGGCAACATTTGTCACTTTAATTCTCTATGTTGAATATTTCTCCATTTAAAAAAAATTTAAAATGTAATCCGATAAATACTAAAAACATGTATAATACTTGTCTATAAAATTAAAATAATTTACAGTAAGTAAAACAAAATTAAGATAATAAAACAATGTATTTAAATATAAATGACAATAATTAAATAAATAACGACAAGTTAATTGAAACCGCTTACGGTTTATAAGATCAAAGCTCATAAATTAAATTATTTTAAAATATTTATCAAACATTTTTACATTAATCAAATTAATTTTATTAAAAAATAATTTTCTAACAAATAATGCTATCAATAAATATTTGTATTTCAATATTAAAAATGTTTTCCCAAACCCATCATAGATACGAATCACGCTTATACCCACCATGTATCTAAAAAAGTGCGACTCACCACTTACAATGTTAAAATTTTTTACCGATGTCTCATGCAGCTGCACTCACCTTCTTCATCTTAAAACTGCGTGCAATATTATAAAATAAAACCATTATTTTTTTTGTTTAATTTGTATTAACTTGTTTTTTGTTATTAAAAATGAAAGAAAAACTTGATTTGGGGAAGAATTAGGTTGGTTCTTGGAGCATTAGATTTTGACATGGCAACTATAGTGGCAGTGGCGTGAATAGAGAGGGTAACCTAATGGCAAAAAAGATTGTGTGTGAGTGACAGAGAGAGTGGCTGAGAAAGATTGAGTACTGTGTCACTATGGTCACTCACCGGCTGGAGGGAGGAGCAATGTAGGAACCCAGATGAAAGTAAAAAAAAAAAGAGTTAAATATGTTTTTGGTCCCTCAAATTTCAGCGAAATTTGGAATTAGTCTCTCATTAAAACTTTTGATCAATTTAGTCATTTATCTTTCAAAATGCATGAATTTAGTCCTTTTAATCAAATTTTGTTAAGTTTATATGACGTTTCAAGCACATTTCATGATAGTATTTAAATTATTTACTCTGTTTGACACATTTTTGCTTCAATGTTAACTTAAATACTATCATGAGATGTGCTTGAAACATTAGATAAACTTAACAAAATTTGGTTAAAAGAACTAAATTCACGCATTTTTGAAAGATAAAGAACTAAATTGGTATAAAATTTTGATGAGGGACTAATTTCGAAATTCACTGAAACTTGTGACCAAAAACATATTTAACCAAAAAAAAAAAAAGTGTTTTGAATGGAATCGATGATGCAAATTAGTTCATACATTATTTTTAACAAACATACTAAAAAGTTCATACATTTTCTAATTCAGATATGCAAGATGCTCTTCTGTTTTTTCACATCATAATAAAATAAACATCAAAATAATACATCTTTAAAAAAAAATCCTAAGAAAACCCCTAGACATTTCATAATTTTTTAGGAGATGCAAAATTTGTCTTAAGACATCTAACTTTATAATGTTGTGGACTTGGCTAAAAGGATACGTACAACACCAAAACTCACCACGTGTGTTCTATCTTTTTTTCTCTTTCTGTTAAACCAAAAATTCGCACTACACTCTTTATATTTACGCCATTTATGTCTTTAACTTTTCCTTTTAAGATGTGATTCATTGTATATAGTTTTGTCGAGAACGATTTATTATCTGCATTATTATATATTACTCTATAAAAAAACTTCTAATTTTGATGTACATAATTTTTTTCATTCTTGCAATATTTTTTAAATTAAAATAATTATTTTTGTCATTCTTTTAAGTAATCACTTTTCAAGACTAATATTTCTTATTTGACTCTTTTTTTAAATTTAACTCATTTTTAAATTAAAATAATTATTTATAATAAAAATCGTAAAAATTACTTATATTATTTTTATAATTATAATAATAATTATTATTATAATTTGTAACTTCATACCTTGAAATGGACTTTTGAGTTTACCTTAAACATGTATTTTTGTAACTTCATTTCTAACTTTGAAAAATTATTTCCTTATTTTAGTGCTCGAGTGACGTGCAGTTAGATTTCTCTCGTTCTTTTTAGCTTTTTTATTTATTAATATAAATGGTTGGATTTTGTTCCACTTATTTCGATTAAAACTTAAAATTATTTAATTTAATTATTTTTTTTAAGTTTCGGTGATGACTCAGTTTGTAAATCCTTTGTTCCTATAATTCATTAAAGACATATCGATTTCAAATTTCTAATTACATAACTTACTTAGCCTTTGATTTCCTATTTCGTTAAGATTTTAGCTGTTAAGATATCTTAGTATGTTTAAAACAAGTGTTTATAATAATTTTAAAGTGTTAATTACATTTATTACATGCTTATTATCTAAATAAATTAATAATTTACTTTTGGGTAATGTATTGAATTTTTGTTTTAGGTATGTAAAAAGAGTGAAAATATCGAATTTGAGTGAATATAATCCTAATACTAGACTTTAGGTTGTTGGTTTTGGGCGAGAAATAATTTCAACTTCAAAGAAATTAGAGAGGAAGTGAAACTTAGTAAATGTGGGGGATTACAGATAGAAAATCGATAAAGCTTTTAGTTTTATTTGAAAATGTGTAATACTTTCTTCACTTCTCCTTACTTGCTTCTTTCGGATCTCTCAACCATATTATATATTCTTTCATCCGTTTCTATCATCTTTTTCTTGGTGATCTCTAATACCACACAATATATTCTTCTTGTCACCCATATTCTTATTTTATAATTTTCGTAGAAATTTAATCTTATAATGTGTTTGAATAAGAAATTTTAATAGAATAATTTGTGACGTTCATTTCCCAAATGTGAAATAATCTAGTTTTTAATTTAACTATTATTTAGGAAATAATTATATTTTATTTTATTTTTGAAAAAATAAAAATTATATATATATATATATATATATATATATATATATATATTACAACTTTGACATTTATTTCAATCCTTTCGTGCGTTTCTTAGTCCAAATATTTTATTATTATTATTATTATTATTATTTGATTTTTTTTTCTAACACTCTGATATTTAAAATATGAAAAAAAATTAAAGTTCTAGAGAGAATGAAGAAAAAGAAAAGAAACAATTTCTTGAGAAACGTAGTCTTTTATAAAATAATATGATTAATTGATTTTTGTGCTTATAATTTCGGTCTTCTAATAATAAAATAACCGAATTCCTCTTATAAAGACCATTTATACTGTTAGTTATTTTCTAATTATAAGTCCTTGTGAAAATCAACTCAAACATTGACGAAAAAATTGTGAAAAATTTTACTTTAGTGTTTTCAATGAATAGTTTTCGGACACAATTGTCATATGGTTTCCAAAGACAATATCCTAGAAATATTTGAAAAAACTTTAGTACTTTCAATAATAATGACAAACAACTAATATATACTTGTAGGGAAGAAAACCTAAGTCACTTGCCTACAACTACATAAACAATATGTTGATGAGTGAACACAAACCCCCGTTGAAAGGATAAACAACATGTTGCTTACAAGTTTTTTTTTTTTTTTTTAAGTTTAATTACTTTTTTAGTTTTAGTTTTTGTTAAATAATGTTAAATTAGTTCTTCAATCTTTTTTAGCTTCAATTTGGTTATAATTTAGTTTTAATTTAGTTATAATTTTAAAAAATTTATACAATTGATTACTTTCGTTTTAAGATTAAAGATTTTTCATCAAAATTAAAATTATTAATAAAAATTATTTGTTTTATTGGTATAAATGACATAATCATAGTGTTAATTTTGATTAAAAAATCATTAAATTATTTTAAAAAATTTAACAAAAAAAAATTACATCACATTTTTAAAAATCGAGATCAAATTAAAATTAAAAAAAAAAAACCCTATCCGAACTATACTGAACTCGTCATATAGTTAACACCAACCCGGAATGTCCAAGTAAAAGACCTATCCGAACTCTATAAATAGGTTAAAACAGAAATACTCTTGTAGGGTCAATTCCTGTTAAAACAGAAACATTTGTAATTCTTTACCGTATGAGAACAAGTTCAACATTGACCGTTTGTTGGGAGAAAGAGAAATTGGACAGAACAAAAGAACACATGTTTGAAGATGATTTTTCTCGGCAAGAAAGAAATAAAAGATGTAAAATTTGCTTCAGACTTTCCTTTTTCTAGAATAATGAAAATCATGATCAACTTTATATATTTCAATAATACCCTCTAGAAAAATATTAGACAACAGTTAAGTTCTATATTGTCAATCTATCATCTTGACATAAAATCATAAAAAACTATAAATGAAAAACACCATTTACATTAAACATAATAAAATCAGGATAGGGTTACTCACTTATTTGTACATTGTCAAATTTACACTTGATTTAATTAACAAATCCAACTAAAATCAAAACTAAAGCTATTCACTTATTTCTACAATATCAAATTCACACTCACTTAAATTACCAAAACCGTTAAATTCAACATTATAAAATCAAGAGTAGGGTTATTCACTTATTTCTACAGTATCAAATGTACACTTGCTTTAATTACCAACACAAATTTATACCTGTACATATGAAATATATATAAAAACAATCTGCCTAAACTTCAACTTTGAACAATCCAGATTTTACACCTCTGCACTGTTTTGCCTAATGATGTTTATTAGCACACGTTCCAGACATGTATATGGTACTGCTTAGTGAAAATAATATCATTTAGTATTTCTAAGGAATTAGTCAGCGAAAGAAGCCAAACCCGACTGTAAGCTTCAGCTAATGTTGCAATCTCTGGAATTTCCAGGAGAATCCTCTTCAGAAGAAGCATCACCATCCAAGCGTCCTAAAAGGTAGCCCTCTGCATCCTCGTCATCACTCACAATATCTGCCCTACTATATCTCCTTTCAATATATGCCAATGTCTGCCGCCTCTGCAGGCGAAGAACATGCATTATAACATCAGGGGTAAGGGTTACTCGTGATCGGTCTTCTCTGCCTTGTCTGTTTGCCTCCATTATCTGGTCACATGAACAATAATCACAAAATTTGCATATGAAGAAAAAAATGCATCAAACATATCCTGTGTAAGAAAATAGTTGAGTAATGGAAAGAGGAAGAATGAAGGAAAAAGCAAAGACAGCATAGATAGTACCTCTTTCACATTTCCAGGAAGTGGAGGTATATCATTCCCTTGAGGAGCCCAGATTTTCACATTTTTTTCTATACCGCAAGTAGCAAGGATAGGTATATGAGGATGGGCCTCAAGTTGATTTACAACATGTTGATCGCCTACCATTAATCTCACCAGCTTAGCTTCCTTCTTCTTCCAGATGAATATATGACCACAATCTGAACCACTCAAGACATATTCATCATTCGGGCCGAAAAAATTCACTCCTTTAATTGTCTGTGCATTTCTGTGGCCTGAGTAAACTTGTGGCTCATTAGAATTCTTCAAATCCTCAGATGAAGGTGAAGAACACATGCCCTCATTCTTTTGAAACAGATAAATGAGCTCATCATTATAAGAAACAAGGAGTTCACTAAAGCTTGAATAAGCCAATCCTGTAATATGGACATTATTTGAACCAATCAAGTGACGAGGGCAAAACGTCTTAACAGGTTGATCTGAATTTCTAGCTGAAATCCATTGGCATTTTCTTATGTCATAAACACGTGCATATTCATCAGAACCACCAACAGCAAAGTAATACGGATTTCTAGAGTCAATCACAATGGAAGTCAACCCTATTTTGCTTGGAGTCTGTTTTCCTGTTGATGAGGAACAACAGAAAAGTTTTGTAGCAGAATTACTTCGCAAATCAAACTGCAAAAGAAACAAACTTATAACTGTACGGGGATAGCATAAAGGAGAGCTTCAACGTGCAACATGCTGTAATACTTGACTAACATGTTGAATAAATCCATCTTCACCAGAACTGTAAATTATGTGGGGACTTCCAGGCTCCACAGCAAGCTTGTATACACAACCATGGTGCTTCCCCAACAATGTAGTCTCAACTCCACCACCCTCCCGGAAAAGGCCAAGCCTTACCTGTTAAAAAGCACGAGTTATGTCAACCTTATGGGTGTGGCGATTTATAGTAACATTTGGATGACCGACAAAAGGCATAATAACATCTTGATAAAATTAATCAACACCCGTATACTCGTTCCTAAAAAAGAGGAAGCAAAGGGAATTGAAGCCTCCTATTTTGGGGCTACACAGAATATTTGATCTGATGTAGACTTTGACGGATTTATTATTTACCTGGCCATCAGCAGCAGAAGTTATTATTCGACAATCACCGGAAAATGGCATAATCTTTGTCTGGAATATGTTGTCTGTGTGGCCAGATGGGTAAGCAAGCAATCTAGCTTTGGATGCCCAATTCCATAACATTACTTGTCGGTCATCAGAACCAGATACAAGAAGGTCACCAGTGGAGTTAAATTCCACTGCATTCACACACCCTCCATGACCATCTAACTTCCCGTATAAATTCAAGCTCTTCACAAGCACCTGCAAGTGGAAATAAAACAACCCTCACGAGACAAATTCCTTGACATTGAATTCATTAGTCACAATAGAGCAAATGGATAGCTGTAAACTAATCCTTTTTTTTTTTTAATATAGAAATCACAAAAAGCGAATTCTGTATCTATGAAAAAAAATGTCCATACAAATAGAATTCAACAGTTAACGAAATACTCAAGGAAATCAGTTATATATGATATGAACTGTGTGTATAACAATGTCCGCAATAAGGTTAACTTACACACATTATAAAACATGAGACCTACAAATAGCAGTTGATTCACGGAATAGGTTTTTCACTTTGCATTCCTTGAATTGTATTGTATTTTACAGATTTGAAGTCACAATGAAAACATTTGGCAGTTGGCGGTGATTAATCAGAGAAATTTGGAAAGGAAAAAAAATATGAAAACCGAATGTGAGAGAGAAATTGAGAAAACCTCGGAAGCTGAAAAGCGACGCGCAAAAGCGTTGGGATGAGAGAAGCCCAACTCTCTCCTGAAAATATCGGTAAAGCCACGTGGAGGTCCAGTATTGGCATTCGTAATGCCCCTGTGGTTATGGAGGTTTTCCATTTTTTTTTTCTTCAGAGTTTGCGTCGTCTACTTGATGCAGTTGCAGTTGCAGTTGTAGAAGAAGGTGTTTGATTCCTTTTGTGGAAGAGATGAGTGTCGAAGACGCTAACTTAAGCGATTCTCCATTTCGCAAACAACGTGTCGTCACATGCAGACATGGGGGAGATTGCGTGGGCACAGATTCTCGTTTTTGATTTCCCCCATTCCGGCTTCGCTTCCATCGGTTAACGGCGATGAACGCATTTGCTTGACGAGTTTCATGGGCTGGCCCAATTAAATACCATTGATCCAATCTGGAGTCTTCTGGCCCAAATACAGCTTTAGGTATTTTTGTAGTTTTTTACAGAAAATATATTTGTTTTGTTTAAATAGCATTATGTTTATGTATGTACATTATTCGTTTTTGACTTGAGAAATGTTTAGACTAAGACAACGTTTACCTCATAAATGGTCTTAAATTCACCACGGAAAGTTCATTGTATCTTATAAAAATGACATTAAGACCCATTAGATGACTTTATTATATTATTTCAATGAATTAAATCATTATAAAAATGTCATTAAATAAAAAAATGTTAGAAATTAAATAAAACATGTTTTGATTTACGTTAGAGATGATAAAATACTTATACTCTCTCTTCTAAAAAAAATGCTCATACTCGTAATAACAATAAAAATATTTCATTTTGAGTTGAAAAATAATAGAAAATGGTCTAATTTAAATAAACTATAATTTAGTTTGATTTCTAATTTAGAAATAACAATAATAACTTATATTTGAAAAATATGTAAAATCTTAAAAAAGAAATTGATCTTACTTTCAATGACAATGTGTAAGTTAATTTTGAAATGAGATAAGAGAGAATATAATAAATATACTTTGTATTGAAAAAACAAAACAATCTTACTCTCATTAGTCGCGTGTAAAGCTAATTTTTGAACGAGATAAGGGAGAATATGATAAATATTTTTATAAGCTATAAATTTATAGAGATAGTTGAGAATATAATAAATGAGTTGGGAGTGAAAAGAATCCATTCTCGATAAAGTAAACACTTTATAATACAGAAGTGGATTCTTTTCTTCACTCCCCAAATGCCAAAATCATAAAATGCTATCGTCGTAACCAACGATTTTACAAACTTTCTCACCCTCCTTTTCATAATATTTGCTCGTTTATCACGTGCCTGGTTATCACCTTAAATATATTCAACATTGATACTAAAGCAACTTTGAGATTTAGAGTATATTTTAACGAATTTCTTTATATAAGTTTTTTTTAGAGGAAAAATTATTAAAAAAAATAATTCTTTATACTATATACAGATTAAAAAATAAAAACTATAATAAATGAGCTTTCATATTTAACTTATCCATGAATTAATTTAGTTTATAGATAAATTAATTTAATTTTTTTTTTCTTTTCTAAGATGAATATATGGAAAAACTTGTCTAAACCTACCTTTATTGTTTTTAATAATCGAATCAATTTTAACGAGATCCAGCTTTGCACAGGGCATACAGAAATTAAAAAAACAATTACAATATGCTCCATAATCCAATCTCACCATAGTATTTTTTTTATCAATGTGAATCAACCAAGCATTAAAAAAACCTAAAAAAAAAATACGATAGCACGATACAGAAAGAGCATGTTCATAACTTTCTGCAATCCATAAAAAAAAAAAAAAGCTTTCTATTACTTTGAAAATATTCTCCGCAATCCCCCATTTGCGCATATCTACACGCACACACCCAACCAGCCATTCATGGAAGCGCGTCCATTTACTTGTACATGTTGGCTGTAACATCTCTCTCAGAGAATTTACTTTAATGGTTATTTTTTCAAGTGAACCAATTTCTTAAAGACAAGTCATCAACTGTGTTGATTTATGGTTGCATAAATCAACATTTTTATCAGAAAACAATTAATTACTACTTTTTCAATTACGTATTCAAACATTCATGCTATTGAAAAACCTTACGCTTTAAAAAAGGCGCAGAAATTAAACGTAAAAATAAGAATTTATTGAATCCTTATAAATAAACCCATAATATAAATCCTTATAAGATAAGAATTTATTGAATAACACTGAAAGTTAATTAAACAAAATAAATAAGTAAATAAGTCTCTAAGTATTTATTCAACTTGACAGACAGTGGAAGTGACATTTCAAATTGTAAGTAGCCAAAATTGGCATTACACAAGCTCGTTCAGATGGCATTATTCAACTTCAGATTTCCATATATTTGATCAATCATTACAAAAGAAGAGTGGGGTTCTATAACTTCATCTATCAACATAAAAAAAATTCAGAAAAATTGGTTATTTCCCGGGAAATCCTGACCTACATCATGTATATATATGTATGTAACCCCAAACAACCAAAATCCAGTAGCTACACTCTCATGGATTCCAACTCCTCTTTACAAAAAATTACTCTAAACAGTCCCTTCCCTTGGCCCCTCTGTTTCCTATTCTAAGCAAAAGAAAAATAATACAAAACTATAAAGCAGGTATTCTGTTAGAGATACTTTCCATGACCATCGGCAATGCGATCTTCTTACAACCCCATAGCCCCAGGAAATGAGCAGGAATCTTTTGTTGTCAGGTTAATATCAAGCAGGAATATTACCTAACAACCATAGCCACTAAATTACAAATTCTCATTTTGTGCTTTCTTCACTTGTGTAAATATCCTTTGCATATATATAAATGGATCAATCAATCATCTTCCTCTGTTAAGGAAGCAAATGAAAAAGGTCTGAACTTATAGCCATCGCCATGGTAGAACTTATTTTGAAATTCTACCCAGTGAAGCCGCAACGCATGAAGAAAAGCACTAAGACTCTCCATCATTAGTAGTATAAAGGCAGTTGCAAAGGAAAAAACGGTGAGCCCCACCAACCGAATGATAAGATTGTCATATCTGTTTTAAATATAACCAGGAATGACATTTATTAAAGAATAAGATTATATATACACACAACAATGGAATGCAAAAAACATTACAGAAGATAATTCGGAAAGCTAAAATATTGAAATTATAAACCAAACATAGAGATAGATAATTTTAAAAGCTAAAATATTGAAATTATAACCCAATCACAGGTTTTCCATGCAGCTTTGAATGTAACTAAATTTGCAGTATACATAATATATTAATTGTAGAACCAATATTTATTACAAAAAATTCGTCGGCCTTAATTTTTATGATGATTACATTAATAAAACAAATGTTTCATATCCAATGCTAGTTTTGGCCTTAAGCATTAGTTTAAAATAGCATAGAAATTGGGCAATGTGATCAATAAGCCCATATGTTAACAGTATCAAACAAATGCCTTTGGTTTCCTCTCGATGTTCATGTAATTAAATTATCCCCACATTCTCCAATACCAGACTAGAATCTTGTGAGCTTTAAGTGCACTCTGTGGATTATAAACACCGATTCTTTAACATCGTGTAGTGTTTGTGGATAACATGGTGATATATCCACAACAATGTTGAAGGGAATTCATTTTCACCCACATTCAACTATGGATTTTTGTTTTTTCTACTAAAGGAAGCGGGTTTGTTTATTAAACATTTCAATAATGCTAAACAATACAGAAAAATCTTAACACCAATGTTGAAAGTAATATAACACGTTATTAATCAAACTTACCCCCAAGCAAGAAGCAGGACTTTCTCATAGAAAACAGTAGAAAGTTCAGAGTGAGCCAAACTGTACAATTGAAAAATAAAATCAGACAAGGAACAAAAACCCATAATATAGGAATTCATGGAGATGAAGGAGAATGATGACTGTGCAAACCTTAATGCCCAAAGACGAAGATATGATGCTGTATTAGAAACAGAACCTAGAACAAATTCAATGGCGTGGATCATTTGGTGAACAAAGACTTCACTGAAATTGAATTCTTCATGATGATGTTGTCTGGCAGAATCAGGTTCAGCCTCAAGATCCTCCTCAGAACTGTTCAGTAAGCCATAACTACGACCTTGAAATCTCTATACAATGTCAGAAAGACAAAAGATTAATAATCTTGACAAACTCCTAGCATCAACTCCTTAATAACTAACTGCAATGAAAGTGTGGAACAAAGACAGACTATATGCAGAAAAGCTGTCAGCATAGCTCACAGGAGTGATAAGTAATTTATTACTTAAACATATTGATTCAGTAGAAAATCAAAATCTTATAATGCTTGTCAAGGAGAATCAATTTTCAGCAACCTTATACAGAAATTCGCTGCCAAAAGGGGGAAAGTCAAGCCAAGCACATGTAAATATAGGTCAGTATAATAAAGTAATCTGGCTGAATATAATTATAAACTTTCAAGCAAGAAAAGCATACACAAAGCAGGTAGATGTGGCACCTCAGTATGAAGCTTCTTCAATATAAAAGGTTTTGGAAAGAGCATCCATGGAACTGCAATTACAGCCAAAAGCAATAACACAATCTGCACAACAAAACACTAACTCAGAATGATGAAAAAAACAGGAAACAACAATTTATTATGCAACAATGAATAGAAGAACCAGAATCATACTTGAAGTGGTCTTTGGCCCCAGAACAACTGATTCTCGCCAAGATTGTCCGTGGGGCTTAAAAACATGTATATCATAACATGATAAAGGTCCGCTTGAGACCCAGTACACCACTTAATAACAATGAGAAGGGAAAGATACCCAAATAGACAGTTAAGGAAAATCATCTGTGGCACAAACTGGTACCTGATAGTAACATAAAGGGCAAGTTAAATCAACTACCAAAAGAATAGCATAATAATATCAGCACAGGCCAAGCAAATAGTGAGACACCTTATATCCAATGAGCTTCCAAAGAACCGTGCATTAAAATAACTTAATATAATTCCTAAATTCATATGTGCCACACCAAACAGAATGGACATCTTCATCTTCAAAGAATTCAGGAAAGGCAATTCTGAACGACTTCCACGCCAGCTGGGATCCACACCAAATGGGTATGGGTCTTGGTATTTGACTAAGCCAATAGTATGTGCATCCCTGATAAAAGGTGAGGAATGTTGAAACATTAGACAGCACCAATGTTAAAACCTGGATGCTTACAAAAAACTAGAAATCGCAGAATAGGTTTCAAAATGTAAATTCACATCCAATGTATATAGTCATAATTAGAACAATTTGAAGGAGGAAAACGATATAAAACAAAGTAAACGAAA
>Ga0099823_1002164_pt1 | contig 17472 bp, 10 predicted proteins | sample CowpearedBW_FD_76831 | JGI IMG/M metagenome (GOLD analysis project Ga0099823, IMG submission 76831) | Root nodule microbial communities of legume samples collected from California, USA - Cow pea red BW | ecosystem: Host-associated > Plants > Roots > Nodule | place: USA: California | collected...
TAAACTTAATTTGGAAGAAACATCCTAAAAAGAATCATAAACTAACATACATACATCATAATAAGATACTAACATTGATTTGTGAGAGATCATGCAAGAATGTATACATGAATCTCAATCTATATGTTTCCAACCTATCTATTTGTATTTATCTCTCTTCATACACTTTCATGATAATTTAAACGGGGGAAAAATCTTATAGTCAGAAAAAAAATCCTAATCTCTTTTATAAATTAATGTCTCTATTAATTTATTTTATTTTATCTTTTATTATAATTTTCCATAATATAATTTTAATATAAATAATATATAATATAATTTTAAAAAATATATAAATATATATATATATATATATAATTCAAAAAAAAATGGCTCCCACTGTCCTATCCTAGTTCCGTCCCTGAATGTGAGACTATTAGGTGTACCGGGACATTATTTATAAAATAATTAATAAGATTTTAAAATTCACATTTAAATTTTTAACATTATCTGATATTCACTAGGAGGGCTCCATCGGAAGGATACTTGAAATGTAAAAAATGTTTGGCAATGGTTGCCTGCACAGGCATGTCAAGAGTACAAGACCTTGTTTCACTCATTTTACTTGAGATGAGAGTGAATGAATTTTTCCCCTCTGAGACACGACAGATAACATTTGACGTTATGTGCAGGTCTCTGACATCTTCACTGGATCTACCACACAACATTAACCTTCTTCTGCACCAATACCCTCAATTGCACACTGTGCCAACCAAAACACCTTCCATTCATCACCTGTTGCCGTTGCTTTTCCTCACCTTTCTTTTTTTCCACATTTGGTAATCACTATCCTTTTTCTTACGAACCTCGATTCCTCATTTGCTTCCTTACACCTTCTCTTTCACTGTCTTTCCTCTCCGTAACAATTTAACAACCAAACACTTTTCATTTTTAATCACAAACTCATTATACTATTTTCGAGAAAGGGAGATATTTCAGATAATTCCATCTAAAATAAATACAAATCCCTTTAATGAATGAAATACGCATTAGATAGTGATATTAACAATGTTTCCATCTCCTTTTTGTTTCGATGTAAACAAACAGTCACTGTTATTCCTCTAATAATACACTACACCTCCCATATACAGCTGGCAGGTGCCACAGTGTCGTTGAAAAGTGTGTATATCAATTATCATGAATTAAAGATGTTTTTTATATTATGTAATTAATTGATTTTTTTTTTCGTAAAATAGTGTTATACTGATTTCTAAATACCACTTTATACTATGTCTTAGCTTCCGGCCCACACCATGTGTCTGCCTGACCTTAGGAGTCCCAAGCAATTTTACGGAAAAACCACGTGACAAATGCAAGGGTGTGTTTCATATAATGTCTCCCAAAAAATTATTACACGATGTGGAACCCTTCTACACTGATTTTCATGACATGTACGATAAATTTTTTGAACTTCAAAAGAATCACGAAGTTAAATTATGTGTAATGTAAACATTGATTGGAGGAACGACGATGGTTTAATCTGCATCATGAAATGATTTGTGATGTCTCACAGCTCACGTCTTCCTTGTCCTATTATCGTTGGTAAGACCTACCCACCTCACCTCACTTGGTTATTCCACCGCAATACACACCTTCTTATCTCTCGCTTCATTGTTATTGGACTTATGCGTTAAGTCTCAACCTATAATTGTCCACACATATGTGTTGTACGCATCCCTCTAATGTCGATAGTAGCAGAAAACGTTACTTAAACCACTCCATCATTCAACATTGATGACAGCATCTCAAGCGTAATTAGCAACTAAGTCAGTAATAAACTCACATTCAAGCCTCTAATTTCGGCATTTGGTGTCTTAGTTTAACGCGCAACACCACAAATCGTCCCCTTCAACCCCTTGTTGCTTTCCTGTGTGACCCGGATTGAACCATACCGAGTGATTGAGTAATGAGTGGTCAAAACCTACTGCAAGTTCTTTTTTTGATACTGCCAACATAAAGCTTAGTTTTCCTCTGGAAACTGGTGTTTTCTTTTTCTTCTTTGTTTCAGAATCATCGCCACCGATATCTGTTTCGGTATAAACAAGATTTCCATATTTGAAGTGACAGAGGGCTTGCTCAAGAGGCTTTGCCAACTGAAAGTAGCTCCAAAAGGGGTAGATAAAGTGTCATGAAGAAGAGTTCCGGTTCCTCTCAGAAACTTGGTTCATTTCTAAGTCCAGGGGCACCGCACTATAGAGAGAAAAACAGCGGGAGCCAAAACGGGTGGAGCTCAGAGAGGGTGTTGCAGCCATCAAGTAGCAGCATAAGGCATCAAGCCAGTGTGGCTAACTTGACACCCTTCAACAGTGGAAGAACAGTACCATCAAAATGGGATGATGCAGAGAGGTGGATTTGTAGCCCCGTTTCGGGCTATACTAATCACAAAACTAATTCCTATGCACAACTTCATCGGCGACCCAAATCAAAAAGTGGTCCTATTGTGCCTCCAGGAAAAGGCTACTACTCCAATTACTCGCCCACAATTCCACTTCGTCAAGGTTTGGCGGTGAAAAACTTCATGATGGGTGGTTCCCCTTTTTCAACGGGGGTGTTGGCACCGGATGCTATTTCTCTTCACCATTATTATGCACATGACGCCGTTTTTGGTCCCCGTTATGACTTTGACAGTACTATGCAATGTTCTAGTCCTCTTCTCGACGATAACAGTGAAGCTATCCTCGCATCAGTGTCTAGTGCACCGGTGTGGTCAGAACTGCTGTGTGACCCATCTTCGCCTAATTCTCAAGGTATGAATACCGGAGTTCCTCTTCAGAGGCAGTGGTCTTTCTAAACTTGCATTGTATACTCTATTTAAGATGCTGAATATGTATATCAAATGGATAAAGATTAGTGAAAACTGATACGATATAGTTTATAGCCCAGTGTATGTGACTGACTTTGTTTCAGGGAATATTTAACTCCAAGTATACTGTATTCAGACATTCGTTGGTTCAATTTGGTAATATAGTTAGTGTCTTGGTGTATTTGTGGGAGAGATAACTCGATCAAAGCGAGGATAAGCTTTTCTGTTTTTGTGCAGTCACCGGATAGTTGAATATGAAAAGTTATATATTCACATATTTAAAATGTTTCAGTTAATTTCCTTTACAGATGAGAAACGAAATGGAACTAAGAATGAGGACGCATTGACATCTCTCTCTAGATGTGATAAAGGAACTCAAATGAGCCCTCCTGAAACTGAGAAAGATGCAGCAAAATCGTCACCCACTTCGACCATGAATCATGAAAATAGGCATGCTGCGAAGTTAGAGGTGAGAGATGTGGAGGTAGACAGTGAGGCTACTATTATTAGGTGGTCCAAGAGCCATGTACCCAGGCTGAGCTTGCTACCTGGTAAACACTCAAGGAGAAGGACTAGTATGGAAGCCCAACCTTCGGGTTTGGATATTGCAGAGTCAACGTTGGACTCTACCAAGTATGTTCTTTAGGTTCTTTAGATGTTTGGTGTTCTTGGGTTTGGATTTGTCCCAGATATAAAATAAATTTGGAAGATCTAATTGAGTTACTAAATGAATTCAAATTCTACTGCCATGCATGTTTTCCATTGTCTAGTATCATTATTATCAAGATATTTGAATCTCTCGAACATTCATTCAGTGATCAGAACAGATTTGATGTCGTTGTTTTGTTTTTGGCGCAGGTTTCAGAGAGAGGAATCCAAAATCATTGCATGGGAGAGTTTGCAAAAAGCCAAGGCTGAAGCTGCAATACGAACACTAGAGGTTTTTTATTCATCACAGCTTGTATATATATTGAACTTTCTCATATGATGTGTGTCCCTATTCCAACTCAAATTCGTATGCAAGATATTACATTCACTAATGGAGGCTCCGTCTCCAAACCGTAAAATGGTTGTGTCGTGTCATGCTGCATGATAAAACTACATCAGGGACATATCGAGTTTTTCTTTCCCCTAATTATGGAAGTATTTTACACAGATGAAATTGGAAAAGAAGAAATCATCGTCGATGGAAAAGATTCTAAACAAGCTGAGAAGGGCGCAGATGAAAGCTGAAAAGATGAGAAACCAAATAACTGTAGAAGAGGATCTGCAGCAGGTTTCCAAGACTCGGAAAGTATTTTCATTCCAAAAATATGTCCAGATATGGTCCCCAAAGAGCTGCTTCGGCACTCATGCTCCATGATTAATATTTAATCCAATATACAAGTCCTGAAATTTTTAAGGTTTTGCCCATAAGCACAGAAAAATAATTTAAGTTATAGGCCATTTTTATTTGCCTTAGTGAATTACAACTGCATTCTTAATGCATTTGACATTTTCGGCATTATGTACCAAACCCAATCGGGATTATTTCTGGATTACCTTTTTTTGTCCTCCATGCAACTTGTGATTCGGTATTAAACAAGACTGAAAAAAAAATGCACAACAATTTAATTTTTAATTTTATATCATATGGGCAAACCTGTCGATGGGCTTCCATCTCAATCTCAATAGACAAGATAATTTAAATTGGTGCCGATACATCATATAGATATGCGTTAAATAAAATAGAATGAGTTGGATCACATCCGTACGACATCTTCTCTACACCGTCTTTCTAATTTTTCACGTCAAATCGGAAGAAAAGCGCAAAGCTCGTATTGTTTGTATCTTCTCGTTCGCAAAATACAATATGGGCATAACTGAATAATTTATTATGGACCATACATCAGCATCTTGTCTGATAATAGACGACGAGGAACAAAATACATAGTACGAAATGTAGCATTGTTCTAGAATATAACATGTTCCCATCATCTTGCTTAGTACAAATCGATACAAGATAATATGTTCAAACGAAAGTATTTCTGGCTTACGATGGATTAAAAAAATTCAATCCACATTTCTTACAACTTCATAAATCATGATTAAATAACAGTACCACAGTTCGCAGTCACCAGTGAACTGTGTCCCTACTAGTATGGTCTATACCTCCAATCTGCTGCTCTTGATGGTCTCCCAATTCCGTAACCCCACTGCAAAAGAAAATTTATAATAAAAATCGGAAACATGAAACACTAGTTAATACTTTCAATGTTTCTTGACATATTGCCCAAATTTTCATTTCCTATACATATCGCTTATAAAATTATTAGTACGTAAATACTCACATCGTCAAAGTCTAAGCTACCGTACATCCTCCCATAAGATCGCACAGGACCGCCATATCCCCCAAAAGATTCCATCATGAAATTCCCACTGGGCCCTGCATCATCAACGGGTGTAGCCGAATCTATTGCAACCTACAGATGAAAACCACTAATCAGTAAAATCGTACTTAAACCAAAAAATATAATCAAAACACATTCACATCATGATGACATGTCATAAGGAATTCACACTGGGATTATATTTGTCTACTGTGCATATATGTTGTGTAATGCAATTACAGTAGACAGTCACGTTACATCACATAGATCTCGTTAAGAAATAACAGAACAACAAATCCACTAATTACATGTTTTCTCCTGATTTGAATGAACTATATAGTTAAGAGTCTAAAATCTAGGGAGGCTAAGAATGGGCATTTTAAAGCAGAAGAGTTCATCTCCACCCCGTACCTACACAGATTCCATTCCACCACATCTATACATCTAAATTTAAATCAAAGAAAAATGAACAAACAGAAACTTATAGCAGCTGAAAGTTGGTAGTAATGCAAGCCCGCAGCAAATTTAAATTAAAGTACCTGATGCCCACAAATCTCATGAGACCTACGTGAGACACGATCTGCTACACCATCTTCAGCAAAAGTAACAAATCCAAAACCTCTGTGGCCTGTTCTCTTAGGATCCTACCCAAAAAATAGGCAGTTAAGTTAACAAAGCTTTGTCAAACTCGTACATGCATTTTTTTAATATCTTATCCTTGCAACATAAACATATATGCATTTTTTAATATCTTACCCTCGGAACATAAACATCTAATATACGGCCAAATCTTCCAAAATATTGACGAAGATCCTCTGAAGATGCTTCTGGGGGAAGACGACCAACGAAAATTTTTTTACTAGTTCTACGAGCAGGTTCTCCCCCTATTTCACAAAATATGCCAGACAGTCACTAACTAGTATGAAGCCACTGAAGTCATTTAATTGAACACTGGTGCTTGCATGCTTACGTCCATAAATTGGGCCAGGATGATCATACAAAGTAGGAGTACCAAGTGCTGCATATCTAGTGGCTGCAGAAATGTAAGCATTGTATGCACCATATCCTCCTCCCTGTGGTGGCATTCTGCTGCCAATTGGCTTAAAGTCTTCATCCTGGAAAAAGAAATATATAATCTTATTTAACTAAAAGGATAAGGAACTTTTAAATTTTAAATAATAAAATGTCCTTTTAATAATAAAACAGTACACTTGGGTAGCAAATTCGCTATTAATATTTCATTAATTTGAATAAAATTGTCTTGGTTATTACTCTGAAATTTCCCAAAACTATTCTACAGTAAAATGACAACCCATAAAAAAATAAAAACTCTTGCCTTCGGTGTTGCTCGATCAACCACCACCGCAGAACCTCCCAGTTCATGGGTTTCTGACATCAAATTCTCCACAGAATCTGTACAACAAAACATGTTCCTTACAGTGATCGGGACATCCATTCCACAATATTTCAGAAGTCCAAAAACCAAAATAGTAAACAAAAATACTGCACGTATGTAAAATTCCAAGGGATACCCAAGATCCCAGATGACTAAAGCAGATAAAATATGTAGAAACTTAAAATTAGAGCACACAGGCTGATATAGACGCCAACCTGCACTTGCAAAAGTGATGAAACCAATTCCACGATGTGTTTTGGAACCTTGATCCTGTAGGAAGAAATGGTAAAGTGTCCATAATTAAGAAAAATGTACAGCACACGACAGTCTGCAGTTTATGTGCACAGCCATAGATGCAAATTCAACAGCGAGCATGCATACAAAAAAGAATTAAATATACATACAAACCGCATTTAAATTATGTATTATGTATAACGATCAAATAGGAGTAACGTACCTTTGGCATGTACAGATCTGTTATATCACCATACTTCTCAAAATGACTGAAAGAAAAAGAAAAGGAATATAAGGTTGCGATACTATTGTATAAATTTAAGTCAACACAAGAATATATTACTAAAGAAAAAAAAAATCCTCGGTGGATTATCATAATGAAAATCTTACAAACTCATACCTTCGGAAAGCAGCTTCTGTTACTGATTGTGGAATCCTGGCTACAAATATTCTAGTAACTTTTTTCACTGGTGCCCTCATTTCCTCCTTTAATATGAAAGCATTACAAGAATGAGTAGTACTATCATAAGATATGGTTATTATATTTTGGATAAAATGCAAACCAGGAATGAAGCAGAATAGATTTCAAGTTTCGGATTGAAATTTGGTTATAACCTTCGGTGTGGCCACTTTGACTTCCAGCGTCCTATTACCAAGAATATGTTCACTTGATAATACTTCCTGCGGCCAGAAGATCATCCAAATCATGATATAGCATGTAGACATTATATAAGGGTGTATCAAATGAGAGGTAGAGATATGAGAAGGAGCTAATCTTGACTATACAACTCCCCCTCTCTGTAAAGGGACTACCTTAGCATCATCCACTGAAGCAAATGTAACATATCCAAAACCACGAGACCTTCCAGTTGACCGCTCCTAAAATAAATAAGGCAGATTATGTTACTTTTTTCTCTACCACAACCTTTAGACATCAAATTTGGTCAACGAAGGAACTTTTTATGTATTTACTCTGATAGTACAAGAACACTAAACTAATTTTATTTTTGAGGAGCAGAATGGATGTTTACTCGAAATGGATTAATATTACTGAAGCTTAGAGCCTAAGAACATGGCAGTTGGATGGACAAAACATCTTCAAAAGCAGTATAAAGAATTCAACCCCTCTTCCTCTTTAATTTTTTTTCTTGAGAAAAAAAAATGTAAGCACCAGGGGCTTTTAATTAAATTCAACGCCAATAGGAATACAGACAAGATGAAGTAAAATTACAGCGGATAATTGAAACACACGCACATATTGTTTATTGCATTTAAGTATCGACACGTTAGACGAGTATAAACAGAACATGAAATAACAACACAACAGAAAAATGGAAAGCAACGGCTAACCTTCATTACAATGCAATCTTCCAGCTCCCCAAATTTGCTCATATATTCCCTTAATCCTTCAGTATCGACATCCCACGGAATTCCCAAAACCTAATATGCAATTTAAAAGAACAGGAATCGAGAAAAAAATATCAAACGATATCATTTTGCTTGTTATAATGAACATGTAAGCATACGAGTAGGGAAGAAATAAGAAAATTGAACGAGCACGACTAACCACAAGCTTTCGCTGCTCCATTAAAATCTTCAACAAATCACAATGAAAGAGAACGGAAGGCTGTGGATGGAAAAATCCCTGTCCACCACTCTGAGAATAAAAAGAAAAAAGAAAAAAGGGGGGGAAATAATCTATCCACCTCCTCCTCCTCTTGGGGTAATGGAATCTCTCAGCAGAGCACTCAGCGCTCTCAACCCTCTCTCTCTCAAATTCTCACACTCGCCGCCTGCACATAACAAGCACACTTCTTTCTCACACACAAATATCGTCGTCATCATCATCATCAGCATCATCATCATATACTACCAAATGAAAATCAGCTTTTTGGGGGGTTGGAGTTCTACTGTAAAGGAAAACAGAGATCTATTACAAATTGAAAAAGAATTCGGTGAATTAGGCGCTCACTGACCTTGGTGAATACGAAATTGAAAACCCTAAATCGAAGATCTTCCTCTCTCGCTAGCCCTCCCTATCTCTCCTCCTTCCTCTCCCGCTCGTGACGCTTTTTCGCTCCGTCCCCTCTTTGGTTTATCGGGCCATCATAAACATGCCCACTTCTCGATCTCTATCTATGAATTGGGCTGGGCCGAGTCAGACCCGGTTTAGGGTGGAACCAAGTATTAACCAAACCATTTAAATACATTCTTTCCTATGACTAATTATTTATTTTTAAAAATCTTTAATTATATACATTACTATGATAAATTCTGTAATTTTGTTTACAAAAAAAATTCTACTAATAAATTATAAGTTAATCTTAAACTTATTTAAATTGTTAAGTAAAATATCATTAAACTTGAGAATTATTGAAAAAAAAGTAATAAATAAACTAAAATAAAATATTTTAGACAACATAGCATTTGTGACAAAATAAATAAATATAACACATCCTTAAACTATGATGAATGTGTTAATGGCATGCAGATCATCTTGTGGGATAATTCTCAAATATGGGAATGAATTTTTTATTTGTGGATTTTCTCAATTTCTTGTTCTTTTGTCCTTTGGATTTCGAAATTGTGGTATCTTTTCATCAAAAGATGCTATCTTCATCCCTTGTTATGATTTAGGGTTAAAGCTATTCATGTCCTTCATATTTACCATTGTATGACTGAGTATACACTTTTTATAATTATTTTATGGAATTATTTTTATGCTCAAAAGTAATGTCATAATATCATAATTTTTCTCCTAAAAAAATAACTATTGTAAACATGAAAGCATACACAGAAAATATATATGTGCTTATTTTTATCCTGATAAAATTATTTATTTATATGCAATGTCACATTGTTAATATAAATCCATATTTATAATTTAACTTTTAATAAGGGCAAGCCTGGGCAATTAATTGTTTTAATATAAACTAACTACTGTGAAATTAAAATTCAAAATTAATTTTTTAACATAACTCTAAATAAACCTTATGATTAACTATTGAAATCAAGTCCCGAAACGCTTTGAGAAAGATGATATTGAGAAAGGATATAAAATTTCCAAACACTAATACATATAACTAGTGGCATTTTTGTGTCTTCAAGACGTGGAACAAGCATTTACCAAAAAAAGAGGTGAAATGGAGAACTTGGCATTAGCCTCATTAATGACAAACCATGCAGAAACATGAAACAGACTTTAAGACTGGGTAGCTAATTAAGGAAATACTAGTAGTGAGTTGCATGGACGCATCAATCACTCTGTTCTGAAGTGCTTTTCAATTGCTCCGAGAAGAGTGGAATTAATATAATCTTGTGTACCATGAGCAGGTAAGCCAGGTAGCACTAAACCAAATAATCTGAATCCAAACAGAAACCATCCTTCTCTGTAGTGAGGTCCATGTTTGTAGGCAATGGTAAAGCTCCTTAATAGTTCCAAAGCAGCATTGAACACCATTGGTATCACACACCATGGCGAGAAGTAATTCTTGTTCGGCTCTTCTTCCAAAACCTGCAATAATCAAACAACTTGTTCATTCTTCGGTTCACCTTGTTCTTTTGATCCGTGCATGTTGTCAAAAAAACCATTTTGCAATCCAGATATATACCACTTTCTTTTGAATAGTTTTCTAATCACATCGTTTTCACTTTTTTGATTTGAAGTATTACTGCATCATTATATATTGTTAAAATCAAATGGGTTGTTAAGTGGATGTGTTCTTTCTTTAGTTTCAAATAATTTGAAGTATCAAATAATGAATTTTCTTTAGTTTATATCAAGTTCGACTCAAGTCAATTTTTTTCAAAAATAAATATATAATTCAAAAAAGGAGAAAGTACTTACTTTGAGTTCATAGCGCCTGTTAAAGAAAAGGCAGACCCCAAAGTGCTTGAACAGCAAGTCCTTATCATCGTAGGGCAACCTCGGAACTATGTCGTTGCAATAAACAAACCTGCAATACCTAATGGAATTCTCCTTCAAATTTTTTTTCATGAAGTTCGCATATGCTTCGTCTCCAACTCTAGGTTGCCCAAACGTGTAGATCCCTTCCAACCTCTCTATCAGCAACTTCTCATCATGCAAGAACATGATCGTAGGGAACAGAATAGCGAGTGCTCCTCCCAAACTGTGACCCGTAATAATGAACTTTGCATTGGGGTTTTCACTCAAACCTTTCCTTAAAATGTCTCTGATAACATAGTAGGCCAACGGGGGAAGATTTTCGTCCCTTTGAATCTCCACAGGCCACCCCTCGTTTTTCTGTAACCCTAAAGCTTTCATAAAGCCACCGTGAACTTTTCCGACGCCGGGAATCCCATACCACGAGATGTCAAGGTCAGTGCACCAAGCATCTGCATCAAAGGGTTCCGTTCCTCGGAAAGCCACAACGTAAGTATCGCGCTGCTCGTGCTTGTCCAAAAGAATCAACACTTGGGTTGTGGCCTTTCCTTGAGATTCTGCCATGTCAATGCAACCAAAGGTGGATACAAGAGTTTAGTTCTTATCCTTTTTCATTATTGAATGTGTGAATAGACTTCTAAATTTTCAATTCATACTCTTTTTAAATTACCTTTAATTATATTTATTGATAATAATCGTTAAATTTAGAGATAAAAGCATATTTTTGAAATAGTAATATTAAATGTGATTTAGGAAACTAATTAAAATTTGATATTTAAGTCACCATATTATTTCTTTTGCTAGTACGTTAAGACATGCAAATGAGATTGGTTATTTGCAGTTCTTACCATTCCAACAATCAAAAAAGCCCACGAATTCCATCTGTAAGAGGTCACAAGTCACAAACAAAATCAATTAAGAATGCATCGCAAACTGAGGAAAAGACAGAGAATGTAAAGAGGGAAAAGAAAAAAAGCTATTATTTTACCTTCCAATGAGTTTTGACCAGATATTTAAGGTAAGCCACATTCTCGTAGGAAGCTTTTGAAGCCATCATAGCTAATGAAACATAGTACCTGCAGTCATCACGCTTGATAGCATCCAACTTTACTCGCGCATCCAAATTTCCAATACAAGACAAATAATTTTGTGCGTTACGATCTGGGACGACCAAGTGACCTGTTTTGTTTAAATTTTAGTTCATGAGATTTGATACAAGTTAATCATCTTTGAGTGGATAATTCATACTTTTGTTTGGTTGCATCATTTTTATTTAACCGCGTTAAAATGAACAATTAAGAGAATAAACAATATCAATCATAGCATGAACAGTACAAGTTATTATTCTATTAGTTGATAATTTCGAGGAGTGTTTTTTGTTCATTACTGTTATTACACGTGGATACGAAAATAAATAAATAAAACAATGGAAGCGACTACCCATAATTGATGATGGGACTTGATTGCGTAGGAGATTTATTATACTATTTTATATTAAATCACGCTTTTCACACAACTATTCACTATTTCGTGAGTGGCCCCACTTGCTTTTGTTTATTATAATTTTATTTTATTTCTTATCAAACAACTGAACTTTTTTTTATCTTTATACTTTCTTTCCCCCCTTAATAAATGTAACTTAAAATTAAATATAAAGTGAAAAAAATACTGAAAAGAAGTACAAAAGTTTATGTGTGGGTTATAAAAAATGAGAAAATGAATAAACTAAAACATATGAAGCTTATATTTTATTTCTTTTCAATTTTATATATTTCCACTCTCTTATTTTTCAATTCATTTTATATTTCCCTGTCCCCAATTGTAATGAGTTATGGGTCAACGGGAGAAAAGATATGAAAGATAATTTGTCTATATAATAAAAAAAATTATTTATTATTACAAGAAAGTTCTGGCAAGTGGCCCACCTCTCCAAATGTTCCTCAATGAGACTGCGACAAGTTGTGGGTTAATTTGGCGTATAGTGTTATTTCCACCCAACCAAATCTTTTTATGTAAATAAACAATGTTGGAAAATGAGATTGGAGTTTCAACTGGCTCACAATTTTTTTATTCAGAAACTTATTGAACTTTGAATTTAACCTAAACTTTTAAATATATGAGATAAGATTATATCAACTTCAATATCTATATAAAATATATCAATCATAATGTACATTAAAGTGATGACAAAACTCGTATTTATCTAATACAAAAATAAAAAAATAGATATGATCGATATCATATTATACTCACATTATTTATGAAAAAAAATATATCATCAACGCATATTATATAATTACTTGTTTAAAAAACATACTTCATAAATAACATAGAATATTGGATCCAGCTAGAATGTATAATCCACTATTTCTAAACCCAAAAATATTGAATCAGTAGCAGAGAAATCACAACTATGAAGAAGACTAAGAAATGGATGATTTTCTATTATCTTTGGGTTTTTCCAGTGTGTCTTTTTTTTATGATTTTAAAATATATATTTCAAAATACCATTCTATTTTAAAATTATCGTACAGAGATGATATTAAAAACTCAATAAATAAATAAATAACTGGACTCGAAAAAAAAAACAATAAAGAATCTGAAATTGGAAACGACCTTGGAAGACGATCTGATTTGATTCTGAATGACCGAGTAACTACTCTTTCTAGGACAAAGAAAAACGATAGATGGATGCAGATTTCTTCACAAAAATTTTCACAGTGGGTAAAAGAAAGAGACTAGTGGGGGTTTTAGCTTTGCACAAAACAGTGGATGAAGCAAATGAATCTGATCGATGTGGCAAACATTTTTGTTGAGTTAAGAAGACAAAACACCAGAAATGTAAAATTACAAAGAGCCTCAGATCTATCGAAGATACATTCAAAGAAATTACCTGAGAGGAAGTTCACGAAAATCATGATGAAACCGCCGTTAAGGTAAATGAGGTTGATGACGAACTCGATGAAAGAGCCGAATAACGCAAGTGGCTTGGCGAGGAGCAATAGAAGCTTCTGCAGCACGACGGAGACGAAGATAAGCCATCTGTGGCGGAAGCTTCCCTCGTAATCTCCTTCGGCCTTGCTGTCCACAAATTTTCGGTTTCTCAAGTTTCGGGAATACAGCACATGAAGAAGATCGAAGAAACCAGCTTCTTTTGGGTTCAGCAACATATAACTGTCAACAATACCCTTGTTGCAGCTGCCATTGGGTTCGCTCGCCATGGGTAACAACAAGCTCCACAAGTAAGAAGAAGAAGGGGCAAATGATAAAGCTCGTGTCCCTTTAATATTTATAATTGCGATTTTCAGAATGACAAAGCTCGTGTCTTTTTGCAACCTTTTTTTTTATTCAATTTAGTTAGTGTGAAATAAAATGGACCGGTAACCCTAAAAATAAAAATACAGTTTGAATGTACAAAGAAATTAACCTTTTTTTAATAAAATAATTTGAAAAAATAAAACAATGACTTAAAAGATAATTTATTCAATCATTCATATATGATGCTTTTGAATATTTCATCAAACAAGTACTATAGGATTTTTTACTTTTAATGTTATCAAATTAGATAAACTAATCCTATACTTTTTTTCTAACTATAATATCCTTACAGATACTGTGTAGGTGACAAACATGGAGCACGATAATATTGTTGGTGGATTCTGCAAGTGCAGAGAGGTGATATTTTTGTTTTTAGTATCTTTCTTCCCACTTGTTATGAGTATTGAAAAGATAAAACTAAAACATTATTATTTTTTATAAATCAAATTTAGTTTATACACGAATTGAAAATATAATCTTAAAAACAACATTTAAAATCTTCTGGAAATAAGCTAGTTTTAAATTTTATTTTATTTTATTTTAAAACATCTATAAAAGGAGTTTGTGTATGATATAACTTTAAATAGTACTAATATTTTTGTGTGTAAATGAAGTATGACTTCTGGAAGAGAAATTTATGTATAAACTAGCTAAATCGGCTTACAAATATATCATATTATTTTTTTAATATAAAAGATCTTATCTTATTGGAACTTTTAATCTCTTTAATTTTAACTTCTTTCACACTTTTCAGAGTTAGGTGGCCAAGTGGCACGTTGAAGGACAAAATAACATAATAAATTCGTGCAAACTGTTTTTTAATGCATACAAATATATTATCTTGTGAAAAATGGGTTTTTTAATTTATTCTTTCGAAATGTTTTGATGCGCGTAAATAATTATAAAAAAAAACAATCATTTTTAAAATAATACAACTTGTTAGTGTACAAGTTAGCGTGTTCTTCAATAAGTATTATACAAGTTAGCTCGTGAGTATTATTTTGTCGATTTCCTTAGGAGTTTTTTAATACAAGATACTTCCAAAAATATACCTTACTTTGCATAACTTACTTTTTTAAGTTTAATGACTCATTTTGTTTCATTATTTTATTTATCATTACAATTTTATCCCATTATTAATTAAAAGTTTCTATTTAGTTTGACTTCTTTTCATGAACATGTTTAGGGGTGCTGCTAAACGTGCGAATCCGATGAAGGTTTATGGTGAACTTAAATAAAATAACACTTTAGTTACAAGCATAATCATGTCAACAACCATAATTATTACATCCCTATCATTTTAAATTATTTCATTAAACATAAGATATTTTAAAGATAATATGAAGCTAAATTATTTCTATTAGATAAAATAGAACTATTGTCTTTCCGGTTGAAAAATTCATTTTGTGTTGGAATAAATAAAATAAAAATTAATACGTTACAAAAGTTCATAATTAACTGTTAAATAAATTTATTTTATTTTATTTAAATAAAAATATATTCATAAATATAATACAATTATATTTAATATTTTATTTAATATACAGTAATAAAAAATTTAAAAATAATTAAATAATTACATTTTAATGTCTTTAAAACCTGAAATATAATTAAATATTAAAAATTTAAATTAACAAAAAAAATATTAAATATCTAAAAAGTCTATATAAAAGATAATTAGAATATGAATTTGAAACTTAATTAATTTTTTTTTCTAATTTATTGATAATATTTTGAAACATTCATGTTAACTTCATAAAATATCTTGCATTAAATAAACAGATAATATTTTAATATCTAAAATTATTAATTATAAAGATATAAAGTTAAAAAAATTTGATGAAAATTTTAGAAATTTAAAAGTATTTATATTTTATTATAAAAATATTAATCAAAAATTTAAAAAATTTATCTGTTATATAAATTCATATTATTTTAATTAATAAGATTAATTATTTTGGTCTGAATATAAAAATGATAGATTCATATATCATTAATTTATAATAAGTGAGTTTTGGTTAATTCTCGATAAAAAAAAATAAAAACTGTGAAGAACACCTTAAATTAACTGGGAGGATTTGAGGACATTATGACTATTAGTTAATTTTTGAGCACCGTGTTTTTGTTTTATTTGAATTTCGTAAAATGTGAAGAGCACATGATAAATCACTGATATAAACAATTTTTATGCTTTCTAAACCTTTATATAAACAAACTTTGATATTGATGCATGAAATTTTAAAGTTCTCCCCCGAAGTTCCACAACAACTAAAATTAACATTATTTAAAGAATTAAGGTGATGTTAATGAGTGGCATAACAGCATTGGTTAAAAATAATTAACAAATATTAAATTTTATAAAAATTTATAATTAATTATGATATTAAATAAAATTTGATTTAATAATTATTAATGTAATTATATTTTATTTTATTTAAAAAATAAAAATATTCATAAAAAGTAAGTTAGATTTAATATTGTTTTTAATATTTATCAATAAAATTAAAAAATAATTAAATAATAAAATAACTATATTTTAATGTTATTAAAAATTAAAATATAATTTATCATTTTAAATTTTAAATTAAAAAATAATAATATTAAACATATAAATATTTAAAAAAAACAATTAAAGTACTAATTTAATACTTGATTAAATTTTGTTTTTCCTACTTCTCGTTAACCTTTTATAATATTCCTCTTAATTTAATAATATCTATTGTTTTAAAGAAATACATAATATTTCTATATCAAAATTTATTCATTATAATTACATAAAAATAACAATATGTCATGGAAATATATTTTATTATTTTTAGTAAAGAGCTAAAAAATTCCAATGCTTATTTTTATATCATAGACTCGTTGTTTAAAATTTACAAAGATATTTTTATAAAATTGTATATATACAATTATATTATTTTAATTAATCAATTTATTATTATAATTTTTAATATAAAAATATGGACCAATATATATTTATTATTTCTTAATTAGTATTTAGAATATTATTTAACATCCCTAAATAAAAAAAATAAAAATCCAACAAAAACAACTTATTAGTGGTCGACATTGTTTAAGTTTGGTCAATAAAAATTTTGAAAAAATAATCACAGTTATCGACTTTTGTGATTTGATTACCATTTTTCAAATAATTTATTTTAATTTATAATAAAATGTGTCAACTTGTCTGTATAGGGCATACTTATTATTATAAAAGATGGTAAATAGATTTAAGACAAAAAATTTATTTAATTATGGTCGACAGAATAAGACTTTAATTACAACTAGTGTAAACACAGGCGCTATCGCGCCTGTGTGTGTATTTTTTAAATATGAATGATATTATATTAGTAGATGATAATAGTATAATGTTATTAAGTTAATATATAAAATAAATGTATATTTA
>Ga0099823_1002177_pt1 | contig 17424 bp, 9 predicted proteins | sample CowpearedBW_FD_76831 | JGI IMG/M metagenome (GOLD analysis project Ga0099823, IMG submission 76831) | Root nodule microbial communities of legume samples collected from California, USA - Cow pea red BW | ecosystem: Host-associated > Plants > Roots > Nodule | place: USA: California | collected...
GTATTTAATATGATATATTTAATACTACTAAACCAACACTCTTTTGAGTGTTCGTTGGAGGACCCTTTGACTAAATGATGTTTTGAGAGGATGAGTGTGTGACTAAGTAATTTTGATGATAGATGTGTAATTATGATTTGTTTATAGGAGTTTTTTGTATTGACCTTGAAAGAATTCATGGCATATTGTTATTTAATATGATATATTTAGTACTCCTGAAGCAACACACTTTTGAGTGTTCGTTGGACCCTTTATTTTTTACTGAAGGATGTTGAGAGGATGAGTGAGAGTGACTGAGTAATTTTGATGACAGATTATGATATGTTTATAGGAGTTTTTTGTATCGACCTTGAAGGAATGCATGGCATATTGTTATTCATGTTTTCATTTTATCCAGCAAACCTTGTTGTAGAAGGAACTCAGTCTTCATTTATGGAACATTAAAGCTTATTCCATTGTTATCTGTTTGACATCTTGAGATTCAATTCTGTAGGTTATAAAGGGCATCAAATAATATATTAAAATGTTTTGACCTACTGCTCGCCATATTCTTAACGGCTATCATCCAAAAATTTATTTTTGTGTGATGATATTTGTAGGCTTTGTCACACAGTGTCAGAGATCGGTTGATTGAACGCTGGCATGATACTCACAGTTACTTCAAGAGAACAAAACCTAAGCGCCTCTACTTCCTTTCTCTTGAGTTTCTCATGGGTAGTTAAAGTGATGCCCTAAATTTTGTTACGCACATCAGCCATTATTTACTATTTATGTGCAAGTTACATGTATAAGTTTAATCAGTTATCTATGATAAAAAAGTATAATAAACTATCTCTTGTATAGTATCTCGTATTTAGGGGCTGTCTGTTTTCTGACTTATTTTCCTCTCATAGTTTCCTCAAATTAGTGAATGTTAGTCATAATTTTTTATGCAATTTCACTGAGGATTTCCTAAAGTGACTCAGAAATCTTTCTTCCTTTTCAATTCTTTCTTTACTTGTTAGTTATTAATTAATTATGAAATTCTACGTAACCAAATGAACTAACAACAGAATATATATTTACCTGATATGGTTTGAGCTGCAATGAGCAAGACACTTGAGTTGAGTGGTTGGACCAAATTTCAGATCTAGAAGGGGCTCCTAATTTAGGGGTTAGTCTGACAGTAATTCCACTGTGGACACCCTAGTCAATAACCAAAAGATAAATAATATAAGAAATGTTTATTATTTTGAAAGAGAAGCAAAAGCACGAACTAATTCCTGTTAAAGCTTATGATGTGCAACCAGTGTGACTAAGATTTTTTATTATATATTGTGTTCTGATGTAAGTATATATACGATTTAGTACTCTGGTGGTTTAAATACGAAGGAAACTACAGCAGTGCAAAATTTCTTCTTGGATTTGTTATAGCAAAGTCAAACAATTAAATAAATTGATACCTCATTTGATGAATTATTAATCAATGGTTGTGTTTGTGAAAGTGTACAATTGATGCCGTTCTTGTATCCAATTGTTAAGAACACGTGGCCTTTTTGATATCAGGTCGTTCCTTGTCAAATAGTGTAATCAATCTTGGCATCCAGGATCAATATGCAGAGGCCCTAAGCCAACTTGGCTTCGAGTTTGAAGTTTTGGCCGAGCAGGTGTTATTAATGTTTTTAATATAATCATTTTGTATTTCCCAGTCCACCGTTGTAGATTTGTTATCTCAGTGAGAATTCAATGTGGTTATCCTTATCCCTTAATATACATGTATGTGACATCCCTGACCAGGAAGGAGATGCAGCCTTAGGGAATGGTGGCCTTGCTCGTCTTTCAGCATGCCAAATGGATTCTTTGGCAACCTTGGATTATCCTGCATGGGGGTATGGTGTGATCTTCATATTTGTTGTAAACTTTTTCTAGCAGGTTTGAAATAGTAATGTTTTCACCATACTGTGTTTAACTTTTTAATGAATATTCTAAATGTAGATATAGGCTGTGAGCTGTGAAGTTGACATTTTAAGCTTGGACATCTAACACTTAGTTTTTTTTGGCCATATTTAGTTGTGGTGAAGCCCAAGTGTGTTTGGATAGGTAATTTTAGGAGTTTAATTTTTTTTTTTTTAATAGAAAGTTTGAAATGCCTTGTGTCAAAGTGTGTATTTTGGGTAAGGAATTTCAAAAGAAAATGAAATTCTAGAATTTTAAGAGAGTAATTGAATTACTAAAAATTAGAAAATTTCAAATTCCACCTATAAGGTAAGAATTTGAAAATTTTCATATTCTTATATTCATGTGTGTTGTTTTCATATTTTCTCATTTTAATTGGAGCATCGTTGACTTGACTAAGACCAAGACATTGTTGATGCCAACCAGTTTTATTTATTCATGTTGATGAGTTGTTTTTTTTATTTATATTGTTAGGATTACTTTGTTTATGTTGTTGTGATCCATTTTTATTTCTCAGTTGAGTCAAGGTTTTGTCAACCAATGTTGGGATGTTATTTTTTTTGCGGACGCAACTACATTTTTTCAATTGACGTCTACCATGCTTACTTGTTTTGTTGATGTTTTGAGTAATTATGTTTTCTATCATACTGTAATGTTATTCTTTATCTAGTTAGGATTTTTTTATCCTAATGTTGATTGAGAGAACTTTCGTTCAACATTAACTAGGATTTCTTTTGTCAATGTTGGTAATGGAAATTTGTCAATAAACATCACTTGAAAGGTCAGGAAAGAAACCCCAACCAGCAGTGTTGTAAAAATAATCTTAATTGATGCTAATCTAAATAATTGTGGTTGTTATAAACTGTACAATCATGGACAACGTCAATTGAAAATAAACTTTATCGATATAAGTTGAAAAAATCTTGATGAAGTTGGACCGAAAAATAAAATCAACCAAGGTCAACTAAAACATGTCTTTAATATTGATATTTTTTTAATTATTAGCAACTATTTGACATTTAAATCATTTTTGCATTTAGTGGTAGTTGAAACACTTTATCCAAACAAGAAAATTAAAGTTCAATAAATTTGAATTGATTTATTCAAACAAAACATTTAGAAAATGAAATAACGTAAAATGAGATTAATTTAAATATTTTGTTTTGGATGCCTTAAAAATTGTGAAATTTCGTATCCAACACAAGGGAAAGGTTTTCCGTGTCTAAGCAGTTTGTACATCATGTGTAGTTATTGTCAAATAAGAATGAATTTGTGTCTCAATAACTTAATGCCTGAAGTTTAGTTCACATTCTGAGTGTCTTGTCCTAAAACTATGAATTTGGAAGTTATTGTACTTACTGTTAACAATACTTTTTACCAGTTTCTGTACTGATTGTACCTATGAAATCTTGAGAACCATAAAAGTTTACATCCAATTGATTGGTTATTTTTGGAGTGTTATTATTATACTTTTTTCAAGTTCCAACCTACTTGCTGATTCTGGAACTGTGCAGAAAAGAGAAGTGTATATATTTTGCTTTTTGTTGTATGGAAAACAAATATGCCTATTATATAAAGACAGGCTGCTGTCCGCTGAGGTTGTGCTTGATCTTCACTAAGCAGATATGGGCTGCGATACGAATATGGGTTGTTTCGTCAGGTCATAGTGGATGGCTTTCAACATGAGCAGCCTGATTATTGGCTGAACTTTGGAAATCCTTGGGAAATAGAGCGGATTCATGTGACATATGAAGTGAAGGTTTGCCCAGCTTCCATCTTTTATGCCTTTTTTAATCATTTTATGGTTTCTGTTCATATTATTGCCTTTTCTTTTCACATTATCACCTCAAAATTACAAATTGACTGCATCTCTTTGTTATACTGGATGGATTAGTTCTATGGGACTGTTGAAGAGGTTGATATGAATGGAGAAAAACATCGAGTTTGGGTCCCTGGAGAGACGGTAAGAATAATATTTTTAATTTGGTTTGTAATGACACTTCTTTCTAATATTTTAGATTTATGCCTACTGCTACATGTGTTACATTTCTTTTAGACTTTGAATGTGCATAATGTTGATGACAAACTTTCTTTCCGAACTACAGGTTGAAGCTGTGGCTTATGACAACCCAATACCTGGTTACGGGACAAGAAATACCCTCAACCTTCGACTATGGGCTGCGAAACCTAGTAATCAATTTGATTTGGTAATTATTTTCTTATGAATGAGCATCTGATCTAAATTTGAGAATAAATTATAGGCATGATGGTATTATCATAATATAGGTCTAAAGCAAATAAGAAAAAAACTAAGCGTGGTCATGCAGCTTTTACATACATTATTCAATTTAGGTCATTAATTAAATATGGTCATACCTTTACTGAGACTGACTAAGCATAGAATAAGATGAAAAGTGGTCTGCTGCAGTTCATTATTCTCTGTTTAGTTTGGCATATCTTTTTCTTTATTTGGGCTTAGGGTGAACTATTGAACCCTTTTTTCCTATTGCTTTTGTAGGAGGCTTATAACACTGGAGACTACATTAATTCTGTTGTTAACAGACAAAGGGCAGAAACTATAAGTAATGTTTTGTACCCTGATGACCGTAATCATCAGGTATGGCTTTATTATCATATTTAAGTTCTGAGGTAGTTGTTTCTTTTAACTGTTCAGAACTTCTACCCTGTCTCTGTTATTGGTAATAAAAGCTAGCTGTGCCATATGTTCGGTTGTGGGTTTATGATTGTAGGAAACAGAGATACCAATATTGATTTCATTTTAAGGTTACTTACTATAGTTTCATCGTTTCCTTGTTGCATTAGAAAATTTACGTATAAGGCTTTACTTTGTTAGTGGATTCTTGCATCGATCTTTTGTGACTTGTGCAGTTGTTTTAAAATAATCTTTTAATTGAAAATTATCTCTCTTTTTTATTGAATTAACATAGTTGTTTATAGAAGTTATTAACTGCAGTAGTTTATGGTGAAAACTCACTGAAGGAACTTGGTGCCAATTGTTGAATGAGCAAAGTTTTTTTTTCTATCTTCTGCTTTTGTTCTCAAAAGTTTTCATTCGTCAATTTGTGCATTACTTTCTTATGTTTCTCAAGCTTTCAGTGTAAGATTCCACGCATTCTATTTTAGCTTGTTTTAGTAGTCTTCCTCACAATATTGACTGTCTCGTTTGGCATACCACTTGGTCTAGAAACATTGCATCAGGAAGTTAATAATTTTTCATGAATATGATAAATTATGGCTTTGTAATCATTTTGCCCCATTCAAAAAGATGAGTATTCGATCCCTCTTATCTCATTACCACTGAGTAGTGGCGGATCCAAGACTCAAGACTAGCGAGACAAATAGTATAATTACACATTCCTACATTAGCATATGGGTCTATCACTTGGTTGTTGGGTCAATATTACAAATTTGTGATGATAAAACATAACAATTTAATATATTTAGTTGTGATTTTACAAAATTGAGAGGGTGCAACTGCCCATCCTGGAATTCTGTCGGTCCACCACTGACTTTTTATTGTATTTTTCAGGGGAAGGAGCTGAGATTGAAGCAACAATATTTCTTTGTCTCGGCATCTTTGCAAGATATCATCCGAAGGTTCAAAGAAGCACATAATAGCTTTGATGAGTTGCCCGATAAGGTTCATTGTCAATTATTTTGTACTTGCACATTTGGTTGTTAACTGGTATGGTGATTACTAATTACTATTGCAATACTATCAATAACAAGTACTTTACATATTTTTTAAATGTTCCTCTTTCCTATGGTGAGAAGGTTCCCAAAATCAATTGTCCAATCAAAGTTCCAGGATATCACATGGTCATTTCTTGATGACATTTCCTTTTTTGTTTAATTATTCATTTGGTCCCTGCAATTATATATATTTTTCTTGGTCCCTACACTTAAAAAAATTCCCTTTTAGTCTCTACACATAATTTTTAATCTCTTTTTGTCCTTGCTGTGGGAACTAAAAGGGATTAAAATAGTGTGTTAGGACTAAAAGAGATTAAAAATGGTATGTGCAGGTACCAAAAGAGAATGTTTTAAGCACAAGAACTTAAAGGTTTTTTGTAACTATAGCAACGAAATGAGTGATTTAACCTTTTTGGTTGTTTTAGTGATTTTATTGCATTAGGATTGAGGGAGTTTTCAGGTTAGAAAAGGGTTCTTTAGAGTTTTTAGGGAGGGAGACATGAAAATCGAAGAAAGAAAAGGAAGAAGAAGGCTTTGGCAGCATCCTACGTTCACTCAATTTCAAAGATCTATGGAGAGGATTGTCCTCCAAAGGGTTCCCCTTTCATAAATGGTTTCTCTCCTTTCTAAAACCAAGATAATGCTCAGTTCCCACATGATAACAAACAGAATTCCCACTCCTCTCCCGTCATGCTCCTATCTTTGCAACTTTATTTGCCAACTATTCTAAGTGACTATCCTAAATAACCATGCCAGCATGCCAGATTTCTATCTGTTGCTTCAGTATATGTGAAAGTGGACTATGAGTTAAACTTGTTTTATGCATTAGATTATCACTAGTGATATAATTATGCTCCCACTACTGTCTTGCAACTTATGATCTTCCTTTCCTGTATTAGGTTGCTCTTCATCTAAATGACACCCACCCATCCCTTTCAATTGCTGAAATTATGCGAATATTGGTAGATGAAGAACATCTGCACTGGAATAAAGCATGGGACATTGCATGCAAAGTTTTCTCTTTTACAACTCACACAGTTGTTGCCGAAGGACTAGAGAAAATCCCTGTTGATCTGCTTGGCAGCCTTCTCCCTCGTCATTTAGAAGTATATTCATCAAGACATGCTTTGAGTTTCTGTATTTTATTTTGTATTTTACCTTACATATGTATTTTACCAGCAAATTAAATGACACCAAACAGGTATCTTTGATTCTTTTTTCATCTTTTATGTTTGGCTAAAACATGGGAACATTTGACTGCATGGTCCACTCATTTTCTAGGGAGTTTTCCATGTTAAACCATAAATTTCAGTAATTTGGAATGGAAATGTTGATGAATCTAAATTTTGTTTTGTTCTTGTTCTTATTCTTATAAAAATACTTCCTTTTTCCTTAATTATATATTGTAGTATGATTATATTTACGAATATTGTAAATGCTCTTTTCAGATTTTATATGAAATAAATTTTAATTTTATGGAGGAGTTGAAGAAAAAGATCGGTTTAGATTACAACCGTCTGTCCCGGATGTCAATTGTTGAAGAAGGTGCTGTGAAGGTATTCTAGAACAATTTGTCAATGCTTAATCTGGTAAATTTGGTAGGCTACATTTTCTTTCTGCGTGTTTTTATCTCTTGTAGTGCAAAATATTTTTAGTTATTCAATTTAACTATCAGATAAAGTCTAGTGCTATGTATATTAATTCTTAAAACAAAAGCTTAATGAATGATTGAAATCCAGTGGTTTTGGTTACAAATTACAATGATTAACATAACCACAAATCTGCTTTAACTTGGACTAGGCTGCCATATTCAGCCTTAGTGCTGGATATGGAAAAAACTTTATACTTATGGGAGTATTATGAAATAATGTTTTCTTGATATTGTTTTCTGATTATGTATTGCATTTCCAGAACATTAGGATGGCCAACTTGGCAATTGTTGGCTCCCATATTGTGAATGGTGTTTCAAAATTACATTTAGATACACTGAAAATGACAACATTTAAGGTATGAATTAATTGTGCCAAATCACTTCACTGTTCTTTCTTATCACCTTGGCTGATTGTGAAATCATAAAGCAATAAATTATTGGTTCGACTTTGCAGGACTTCTATGAGCTATGGCCCGAAAAATTTCAATTTAAGACAAATGGCGTAACCCAGGTAGAAAATCAGTTACTATTACTACAGTATATGTATAATGCAACTGTTTTTCTCCTGCTATGAATGTATAGTTATATGAAATGGCTCATGTGGCTTACTGTCGAATGGAGTTGTATATGCTGAAGAAGTTATCTTTCTACATGTAGAATTGTTTTTTCTGACTATAAAGGCTGTCAACACTCAATTGAAATACACAAATCTAGTTTCTGCTATATGAAATTTTGTTAGCTCCTTGTGAGTACCATTGTTGGGAGACTTGTGTGTATCTTGATTACATCTTAAATAGTGTTGTCCATTGACCAAGTAAGTTTAAGATGCTTGTTTTACAATTATTTTTTCATATTTCTCTGCAGAGTAAATTTTGTTTGTGGTTCTTGACAATTGCAACTATTCTTCATTAAAAAAAATGTGTGATTATGTATACACAGTGCAACAACTAATAAGTCAATGAATTGATATTTTGTCAGCGTCGGTGGATTGTGGTGAGCAATCCCAGTTTATGTGCTCTTATATCAAAGTGGCTTGGAACTGAAGCCTGGATACGTAATGCTGACCTTCTGACAGGATTGAGAGATCATGTTGACAATACTAATTTCCATCAAGAATGGAAAATGGTAATTTTTCAATTCAAGTTTTATCTATTACTTATTATACGGAACAGCAGAATTCTGGTAGAATACGTCATCCGTTCCACCACTGGAAAATCATCTTTTGAAATTGTTTGTCAACATTTCCTAGATGGATGCAGCTGTCTCCCAGGTTTTATCTATTACTTAAGGACAGGGCAGCTTCTGTAGTGGGTCGAATTAATAGGAAATAAACTTGAGTAGGATAGGCCTTTTAAGGTGTATCCAGGAAGGCCGCCCAAAACAGTGGGGAGGGACCTAACCAAGATCTTTATCTGTGGGGAGATTCTGGGAGTTAGTTAGAAGAGAGGAAATGTTACGGAGGAGGAAATTTGAATGGGATCTGGGAGATTAGAGAACCTTTCTCTGTCTTGGGGGAACATTTCTCTCATTACTCTTTCATGCATTTTCTTTTATTTTCCCTATTTCTTCGTACTTTGCAGGGGATTAATATCCAATACGAATCATATGATCTGCTTTATATCTCTTTCTATCCTTTTGATATTGTAGGTTAAAAGGGTCAATAAAATGAGGCTTGCTGAATACATTGAAGCAATGAGTGGTGTGAAGGTTTAAGTGACATAGGTTTACTTGAACTTTTCTTTTCTTTTTCATTACTACAATAGAAGTTATTTTTTCGGATATCTTTCACAATTGCAGGTCAGTTTGGATGCAATGTTTGATGTTCAAGTGAAGCGGATACATGAATACAAAAGACAATTTCTTAACATACTTGGAATAATCCATAGATATGATTGTCTCAAGGTAAATGTATGTTCTGTTGGTGCCAAAAGATCTTATAAATACATAAAAAAATTTAATAGCAATATATTTTTTTCCATTAAAATAAAAACATGTTTCTTTGGTATGATAAACTTTTTCCTCTGTTTATGATGCTCTTTGTTCTTTCTGCACTTGAGCAAGAAATCCTAGCACCTAGAATCTGATATTCCCCTCAGCTGTGGTTTAAATTCTTACTCGTCTACATACAAACAAACTGATCACACACTCATACATACTGATCATGACTTTTCACTTGGAGTTATACTGAGACATCGACTATTCTTTTGCATTTATTCCTTGGTTTCTTGCAGAATATGGACAAGAATGAGCGAAGGAAAGTCGTACCCCGTGTTTGCATAATTGGCGGGAAAGCTGCTCCTGGTTATGAAATTGCTAAGAAGATTATCAAGCTTTGTCATTCTGTGGCTGAAAAAATCAATAATGACACTGATATAGGAGATCTTCTGAAATTGGTAATTTTCTAGTTTCTACAGTTCGTCTGTGATTCTTTTTTGTTATCCTTTTTCTTTCGTTTTGTTAGCATTTCTCTCTGTGTAGTACAACTCAAGATGGATCTGTTAAGTATACTGTATTTTTGTTGGCATATCTCTTGCTGATCCAGTCTCTATTATTTTGTAGGTTTTTATCCCTGATTATAATGTCTCTGTTGCTGAATTGGTAATACCAGGGGCTGACCTTTCTCAACATTTAAGGTCTCCTAATTTAGCGTTCATCGTAGTTCCTCTTTTTATTCTCATAATATATTAGCCTTCATCCTCATTTCTCATCGTGCTTGATATTTGCCATGCTTATAATGATCAAGAATTAGCACTAAGTTTCAAATAAAAGAGATATGGAGAAAAATGTGGGGATAGTATACAGATGGAATAGCTATTTTGAAGAATTCCTCTTTTGTCAGAGTTGAATTTAATTTATAATCAGTATATTGCAGCCAGCTTGAGCAAGAACCTGTATAGTCCACCCATTGCTTCGAAACTGCGCATGGTCTTCATATTCTCTCTGATTTTTATGCATTTGATGTTTATTGATGACAACATGAGGACACAGAGAACAACATAGGACAAGAAGTTGATTCAGCACTATTTTTTTATTTCTGGTCTGTTTTTGGGTAGTTGATACAGCACAAGCAATTTTAGAGTTGGAGCAGGTGGTTGTGCTGGGTATCAGTTGGATAGGATATAAGCCCACTTGGTCTTTCTAGTTTTTTCCCATTGTTTTGATGTTTACTAGAAAATATCCCCTATTTTTTGGGTTAAAGATATTTAGACCTCCGCTTCCTCCTTTTGTTTTGACATGTCTCATCATTTTTCAAACCAAAACACGCCACTAAGTATTTTGATGCTATTTAATCCTTCATCGTTTAGCAAATCTAACTAACCTTCGAGGTTTTTATAATGTTGTATTAATATATTCACTTGCACCAATTACCAAATGACACATTAGGCTGCATCCTAGCCATCTTATTCTTGCTCAATGTAGTGCAATTTATATTTTCCATACATTCACCCTGCCTGCCCTCCCAATTTTTCAAATTTAGTTGCGAGAAATGCAATAAAAGTTTCTTACATATTGACAGCAATAATTATCTTGTAGCACTGCAGGACATGAAGCTTCAGGAACTGGGAGCATGAAATTTTTGATGAATGGTTGTTTACTTTTAGCTACGGGAGATGGATCTACGATAGAAATAATTGAAGAAATAGGGTCTGATAACTTGGTGAGTGATAACACAGATGATGTTTTCATGTTTCTCAACACATTCAAATAGAGTGTGCTCTTGAGAAAATTATGAAAGATTCTTAAATTTAGAAATCAAGTTGCTTTGGCATATTTCCTAAGTTCTTTTCGTGTATAAATTTTCTTTCTATAAATCTGCTTGGAAGATGTGCTGATCTGTAATCATATGATGCTTTTAAATTCCTACGTATTCTACCCTGATTCCTAGAAGGGATAGAATATTGTAGTTGGCTTGGCTAGCCTCAGCCTTGGCTGCGTGATTGCCTGCCAAAAATTTCTCAAAGAGGAAATATAATTTCATGCTCGCGGTTTATGAATAATTGTAATATAATAATGGAGGCTTTCTTTGATCATTTTCGGAGACTAAGGTTCATAACTCACGTAACAACTTCAATTCAAAATGTCTACGCTTGTTTCAGTTTCTCTTTGGTGCAAAAGTGCAAGAAGTTGCAGAACTGCGTGAAAAAGGATCTACTTTAAAAGTACCTCTACAGTTTGCTCGCGTGTTAAGGTAAATTAACGGGTACATTACTCCCATCTTCAAAGAATAAGTGGATTATTAACAATTCCAGATGAAATTTCTGATCAGGGTTCAATTGTTACTTTGTTAACTATTAATATATTACTCTTATGCATACTAAAATAGGGAATGTTACTCTTAATTGTTCTTTTTCTCCTTATACATAACTGATGTTAATATGATAATACCATTAGGATGGTTCGAGATGGATATTTTGGTTATAAAGAGTACTTCAAATCCTTATGTGACACGGTGGAAATCGGTAAAGATTTCTATCTCCTTGGCGCTGATTTTAGTAGTTACCTCGAGGCACAGGTATTTCCATTTTTCATTGTTTTAGAATCCAAACCATTTATAATACCCCAGTTTTTATTTAATATTAGAATTTAACCTTGATTAAATACGATAACAGGCTGCTGCAGATAAAGCATTTGTTGAACCAGAGAAGTGGATCAAGATGAGTATCCTTAGCGTTGCTGGTTCTGGGAGATTTAGCAGTGACAGGACCATTCAAGAGTATGCAGAGAGGACATGGAAAATTGTTCCAAGCCGATGCCCTCTCTGATCACCAATATACCAGTAGACGAGGCTAACAATGAAGAATAATTGGTGATCATTTTAGTTTTGTTTGGGGAGAGGCCAGATGAAACGAGACATTGAAATTCCCTTTTATTTTATAACCAATAACGCAGAATTGTAACTTTTCACGCACCTTGATACCAGTTATTGGATAAAGAAATGTCTTGTACTATATCGTGTATCTTGGCATGAAAAATTGAAGATCAATACTAGATACAAATCCATGTATAAAAAAGATATTGAAAATTCCCAAAGAATGAATTTCGAACAAAAACATAAGTTTGATAGAAAATTTGAAATTACCTGTATCTTTGGGAACAAGATGTTTGATAGTATTTTAGTACATATTTGAAATTTCAGCTGATTTTATAAATTGTCTTTAAATATAAAAAAACTCTAACCACAATAAAAGCATTTTTTTTTTACTTTAACTTGAATATTTCCGATACATAAAAGGATTTTATCAGTATCATACACATAATTTTTATATACAGTGTATATAAAGTAAAGTTTTACCAAGTTTGTTAATCACAGATTTTATGCTTTATATGATAATTAAATTTATATTTTTGAAGGAAGAGTTTTTATGCTTAAAAAAAAGACTTTTTCATAACAACTGTTCAAGTAAAAGAAGTGTTTTTTAAAGTTTTATATTAAACAGAAAAATGACAATATTTAAATTTTTTGATAGAGTTCATCTTATAAATGGGCATTTTATTTGCATTTAAAGAATGGAACTATCTTTACATATTCATACTTTATATAAAACTTATGTGAAAAGCTAATTTATTGCATATATATATATATATATATATATATATATATATATATATAGAGAGAGAGAGAGAGAGAGAGAGAGAGAGAGAGTAAATGTGCGAATTTATGAAATTACTTTAATATGTAGATTTAAATTGGTTAAAAAGTGAGGGATGGATTAAAGTTTGAGATTTTGTATATTTCAGTAATTCTAGAAATTAAGAAGACAATAGAAGAGAAGCAGCTGCACTGAAAAGAAGAAATTACTTTAATCTGTAGATTTAAAATAGTTAAAAGGTGAGGGATGGATTGAAGTTTGAGATTTGAAAATTTCAATAATTCTAGAAATTAAGAAGAGAAGAGAAGGGAAGAGAAGCAGCTGCACTGCATCACTATGGCGATGGCGCTGCCATACCTTCTTACTTCCATTCCCACACTTCTTCTTCTTCTTCTTCACGCTTCGCTTTCTGCTTCTGCCCAATCAATCCACCACGAAATCAACCAAATCAACGTCAAAATCTCTCACTTAGGTCATTTTCATTCAACGTTATACTTCATCTTATCTGCATCATTATAGTTCTTATATTTGCTTCTGTTCTGCATATCATTTTATGCTCATTTTGCATTTCATTCTGAGGAATAATTTCAATGCAGAATCAGTTCTCGAAGAAAGCAATAAAAGATTGAAGGAAAGTGATGTGTACCTGGAGGAGTGTGATAAGCGAGTGAATGAATTGTCAGAACAAATCCACCATCTGCAATCTACTCTCTCTACATTGAAGGTTTGTCTTCCACTCTCTAGAATGGGGGGAAAAGAGCAAAGCGTTCATTATCTTATTATTAGATTATAGATCTTTTGCTAGACCTTCTTATTCGCTTAATTTGACCTTATTTATCCAATGTATGTCACCAAGTCAAGTTCCTCTTTCTTCTTTATTTTGATAGTTTATTAATTATTATTTTGGTCGGATAATCGGAAATATATGACAATTTATTCATCATATCGATGCCTACTTATTTTTTATTTGTTTTTTATATATGATTCTTGCAGGCTGATTCATTGCTTGTCGAAAGACAGAATAAAGCTCTGGAGGAAGAGGTATTTTCCTCCAACCCAAGGCTCCTCTGGCTCTACTACTATGCTCCCTCCCCACTTCCCCTCTTACTTTTGGTTGTTCATATATTATAGCCGAAAATAATGTATAGCTTTTACTCATGGATTTAATTGAAAGTTCGACTGATTTGAGAAATAGGATTGAAAATGCATAGGTACAACTTCTTTGGCACACCTTGAGAAAGAACAACTTTGATCTTCACATTTTGAAATCTAAAGCACAAGAAACTGAGGAGAGACTAGAGGAGGTCACTTCAAAAGTTGAAAAGGTTTGTGCGTTATACTATCATTTATTATGATTTCTGTTCCATTTTATTTTATTTCATGTTTGATATACCTCATAGGAGTTGGAGGCATCTAAGAAAGCTCGTTAGTGGCTAGCTATCATTTAGGCAGTTAGATGACTCAGATGGTTACCGGAGGTTGGGCAGTTAAATAGGGGACTCACTTTTCCTAAAGTTAGATTCATTCTCTGATAATTGAGTGACAAAACAATCTTTGGTTTTAAGGGGAAACCCCTGGAAAGACTCTCCCTTTTATTTTCAAAACTCTCAGCCATTCTACTAGTTCTCTGCTCTCTTTATATAATGTCCTTGTATCTGGGATTGTATGTCCTGCCAGTCTGGTAGTGGTCAGCATGCATCATCAAATTGAAGGTATAAGCATGTGGCACGAAAGTCAGTTTTGGAAAACATATAATCAATTCTAATTCAAAGTATAATGCGTTTTAGTCACAGATTTCAGCTTATATAATGCTCATTATGAATTTGCATACTTCATTTGCAACTTAACATTTTCCTATACATCAGTGAGACTTGGTTGCGATAAATTACGGGTCCTAGTATTAGTTGAGGTTATTCATCTTTTCCATTTCAGATGGATGCCATTGTGAATGAACAGTGGATTCAAGTTCAGCATCTCGAGCAGGCTCTTCACATTACCAAAGTATATACAGTTTATTTTCTAGTTATATATATTTTGGGAAACCTTAGCAGAATTACATCATTTGTTTTTTGAGCTTTATATTTATTTTCTATTTGGACACTTGTTTGTGTATGTGCAAAGGTGAGGACTCTAAGGGCCCGAAGGCTAACAAGCGTTACAAGATGCACATTCTTGAAGGTAAGTTTTAAGTGTTTTGAATATCTAGTTTAAGCGCTTCACTAATTTTTTAATGTAAAGATAATTAACACTTTATCAAGTCTGCATTGGTATTTAGTACAATCTTTCAGGGTAGTATTTCTTGTTTAAAGAGATGTGAGAAATTGCTAAAGCTTCCTGGCAATAAGCACATCTATATATTCCATTAGCCATAATTTCTCATCTCCCTTTCTTTATCATTGTTTGTTCCCTAGTTTTTCAACATCCTTCTTGATGATCTTCGGGCACTTTATTCATATGTATTTGGCGAAAGGACTGCAGTCAGTTCACTCATCTCACAGGCTATGGATAAGTTGAAGAGATGCTTTTTACTGACAAGAATGTATCACCATCAGGTCTGCATGGACCTTCTATAAGCTTTTGGTTAATAATATTAGATAGATGTTTCAAATTTGTGGATGAAAGTGATTTTTTTATTTTTTTTACGAGGATGGGAAGTTCATTCTCATACAAACTTGATATTTGAAGCTTCAAGATCACGTTGTTTATCATACTACTTATTCCGGCATGTGCATTCTGAATTTCGAATTTTTGAACTGCAAAATTTTTAACGTGTAGCTTCAAGGTTATATCAAATATCAGATGGAGAGAAATGAATTGACTGCATCTCTTGCAAATGATGAATTAGTCTTCTTCCTGGTATGCTTAAAGCTTTCAGTTTACTTATCAAGTACAAAACTTAGATGAATAAATTTGTTATAACGTGTGCAATTCTCTGACCAATGTTACATGTTTTCAGGCTTCTGCTCTAATCATCTTTCCATTAATGAGTGCTTGGATGTTGCTTTCTTCGTAATTGCCATGCTTGCAAGGTTTTTCTTTTTAATTGAACAGGAATACTGCTTTCTACAGCGGCAACTGAACTTTCTTCCAACGCTTTTCTCCTTCAATAGTGATGGTAGATTAGTGTAGTTTTGATATTGGATCAGGTTGCAAATAGCCAAGAATAGTGGCATTACGTGCAACTTTATTTCTTGTACATATCCTTCTGGAAAGTAAAACTAAAGAGGTGGATGAATTACCCGTGTTTCCAAATACAACTAGTAGGGAAAGTTACTATATTTGAGTGTGAATGATTATTGAAGTTCATGATATTTCCTTCCAGACATTTTCTATATCAAGGCATACACTAATCACAAATAATTTTCCTTGAAATTCTTTAAATGTCATAACTTCACATGCTCACATGTAATTTTATATCAATTATCATCTTATATATTCACAACATTTTCACCTAAAATCATAATAATAAAAGCCAATAAATATGATTAGTACCAACTAGAAATCATTTAAAAATAACTAAACATTCAAACAAGCAAAACAAGACATCTGGCCCTTGGCGCCATTTGTCTCATGAAAATAGGCGCTCAACGTCATAGAGCTAAAATGCTCTTAGACCTGCAATGATTTCCGATGCTCAGCTCCAATCAGCTCATAAAAGCTGGCCCTCAGCGTTGCATCAGAAAACATAATTTTTGAATTTTTGTTTTGTGATTAAGGGAATTGTGACCTATCCTATTGATCTATTTTGTAGTCCTCTTTTAGTACTTTGAGTCAAAACAATTTTTACATAAGGTGGAGCTTGTACCAAATTGCTCGGATTTCAAATTATCTCATTCACACACCAAAACAATCACAAACACTCAATATGCAATTATCAACCAAATCATACTAGATCACAGGAAGCATACATCAAACCAAATTCATCAAAACCATCCACATTTCATCTCCAAATGCAAGAAAGCGACAACATGCAAAACATCAATTTTTGTAAAAACTCATCCAACATAGATTAAGACTAGCTTTCCTTATTATGTGAAAAGTTCAAATGACTCTAACAATACCAAAACATTTCCCAAGCCACATAGTACTCTATTTACACATAGAAATAGCACTGAAATGATCACATCATACCCTTATGACCATTGATCAACATAGAACTAAACAGAAGAGTAAAAAAACATATGTCACTTCAAAGAGAGATGCATGCAAAAGTGAACAAAATTACACAAAAAGAAGAGCTAAAAATGAACTTACTCAAATGAGATTAGATAATTTAGAGAAAACTCTTAGAAAGAGATTTTAGAAAGAAGAAGTGTTTTTAAACAATGAGATCCTTTATAAACTTTTTATTTATAGTTAAACATTTTATTATTAAAATAATAGTCTCATTATTTTAAAACAGAGTATCACTTCTTAGATATTATTTTCTAGTTCTCGCAAAGATGATGTGATCAAATTTAATTATTTATAGTTTATTTTATTTATCTCTACATAATATTAATATATATATATATATATATATATATATATATA
>Ga0099823_1002180_pt1 | contig 17413 bp, 7 predicted proteins | sample CowpearedBW_FD_76831 | JGI IMG/M metagenome (GOLD analysis project Ga0099823, IMG submission 76831) | Root nodule microbial communities of legume samples collected from California, USA - Cow pea red BW | ecosystem: Host-associated > Plants > Roots > Nodule | place: USA: California | collected...
AAAAAATAAATAAAAATTTTTTTTTTTTTTTTTGTAAAGGGGATTACCACTACCTCAGTGATAGACCATGTGGCTTGGTGCTGCCATTCAAGTTCATGGCTTCTGCTGAAAATCCTGGTTCCTTCAACAACAAGTATGATGGTGATGAACCAGAAGTCGGTTTTTTCTAAGGTGATGGCGAAACCACCCAGAAGGACAACGGTTGCCCAAATGAAACCGAGAGTTCCCAACCCGGTGGCTGCTTTTTCAAGCACTGCAAGCTGGAGCGCAAAAAGGGTGAGCTTCTTTTCTGGTGCCGAGGTTGTCGGAGAGACAGAATTGACAGTGCTGTTACTGTCGAACTTGTCTATGCTGCTGAGGCCACGAGGCTCAAACATGGTGGTGCCTATGCTGATGGTTTCGCTGAGCCTCATCCTTTGGAGTTCATCCACTTCTACATGAATGCTTCCCTCTCCTTCCATTGCAATGCAACTACTGATGTTTAACTTTTGTTGATGGTTGATAAACGGTGATTGCGTTATATGTGATATATAGTGAAAGTTGTATTCCAAGTGTGATCACAGAAGGAGAGTTTTATAGAAGAATGAGAATGGCAAGCTTTGGGGGCACGCTTATGGTGTGGTATGGCATGATATATATAGGGAAAGAGTAACTTCAAGCTTCTCTTTCTGCCTACTAACTTGCCCAAAGGGTTAACGTTGCTTTCTTTACTAAATTTCCTCAAGGTTTCTTATTAGAATTTTAGAATTAGAGATTATATTTGCAAGTTATGGACACATAAAAATTTAAACTTTTATGTTAAAATAACAAGTGAGATAGATTTAGCCACTCTTTAATGAGTCTTTTGATAAAAAAATAAATAAATTATTGGATAGATACAACACTAATAAAATATAAGTTTAATTAACATCACTTTTGATCCAAATGTGTATATAGATTTTCATTCGTTTTCATATAGTATTCGACTTCTTTTTTATTTTTACTCGCTATGATTTAGACTTACACTTTCAATCCAAAATTTTTCAAGACATTAAATTTACGAGTTTTCTTTTTATGTACTATTTATATCTCAGCTGAAAATGGTTGGCATAAATTAATGAGATAATGATTTGTAGTTTGGCACATAATAATCTTATCACCAAACATTATTTGGATAAAGCATGAAAGCTTATAGACATACAGTGTGACATAGTACACATCCTCAAAATAATTGGCATTTTGACTCTTTCCATGCCAGTTTCTTCCTTAGAAGAAACCTAATCAAACATTTTGTTCATATATAGCACTGCCGAATTTCTTGTTTGTGGATTGCAAGTTACATAATCAGGTTGTGTCATCGGGGCATAAACCTTGGAGTATACGGTTCGATATAAAATAAGACAAAATTTAAAATTATCGTACCATAAATGTTTCTCTGCACCATCATTTATTGAAGCTATAGCTTAATTTCAATAAGTGTAATATAAAGATTGGTGTTAAATTGCGCAAATTATTAAAATAAATATTTAATTTTACTTAAATTAATGTAAGAAGGTGTCAATATAATACACAAGTTTTGTGAATTAGGGTGTTCATGCGTGCTACCCATTTTATGCATGGGAATATTGGCTGTGATCCTTCGAAATTCATCCCAATTAATAACAAAGAAATCAAGTTATTACAGTGGTTCACGAAGACTTCAACATTAGACCTAACTTGATTTAATATATTTATTTATATTTTGTGAAAAAATAAATTATCCACATTCGTAATATTTACTATATAATTTTTGCATAGTTAAGTTAGAAATATACAAATCTAAATCATATTCAGAAATAGATGTTGATCATACCTAATAAAATTTATAAAACCTAATCGTATTAAATTTGACAGTTGAAAAATATAAACAATAAAAAATAATGTAACTTTGTTTTGTTTTATTTTCATATAAAAGTATCTTCTTCTTTTTTATTTTTATCGATGATTGGCTTTTACTTTTGCAAATCTTAAATACTATTAGTTTTTCGTAACAAAGGATTAGTTTTCAACTGAAAACATATTATATTCCATTTACTCAAATTTGGAATAATAGTGATAATAAGTCCAATTATTTTGAAGGTCTATAAACTATTCCATGATTTACAGTTAGATCTGTAAATTATTTTTTAATTCAGTTCTTGATCTTATATTAGTTTTTAATTAGTTTCTTTCATCTAACCGTTGTTATAAAATATTAAAGAAATAAATATGTTTTTCTAGACATTGTTCAATCAAATTTGTCCTAATTTTAATGAAAATTCTCACTACTGATCAACTACATATATAGATAAACTTTATGTATATTGTCGTTTCAAATTATTGAAATAATCATACTTCACTAATCAGCTTAAAAAAAATATATTGGTAATTGCTTTTAGTCTTTAATTTTATGTTTTATTTATTTTTGCTACAGAAATTTTCTCTCTCTCTATGTACTTGTTAAAAATTTTAAAAATATATACCTTCAAAATACTTTTTTTCTCTAATCTTAATCTTAATTACAATTGTTTATTTTATTTAAATGATATATTGTATTTCAAAAATAAAAATAAAAATTTTAATAAATCAAATAGCTTAAAGAACTGGTCTCAGTTACTTTAATTTTTTTTTATTTACTTTTTAACATGAGAATGTTTGACTTTTTATTTCAAGAGTTCAAATTATTAAATCTTTAATTTAAATGATAACATAAAAAAGTTTATTTTATTTGTTTTCTTTTTCTCTTAATTAGATTCATTTAAAGAGTTTTGTTTGAAAAAAATATATCATTCTTTCTCAATTATTCAAAAATCTAATTTTATTGAGATCTTTAAGATAAATTTTTTTTTCTCATCACAACTTTTGATTATATATTTTTTTCTCTGCATGATCTTGTTCTAACAATGTACTGCATTTTAGGAGATGAAATTCTCAATTTCATTGAAGTTTTATTTTTTTATAGTTAATTAATTTTTATCGAACTTTTATCTGATATTCTAATTTAATATTTATGTAATTAGAATTTTTTTATCTTTGACATTGAAGAAAATAAAAAATATTTTTTTTATATTTAACTTTTTTATAATATCTAATTTGTGTGATTTCTATTTTTATGTTTTAAAATATTAAAAGTAAATATAAGATGCGAGTAAAAAATTAAATGAAATAAAAATTTCACACTTATCGATAAAGATGAAATTAAATTTTTAATTTGGAAATAAAATAATAGATGATATATACACTGCGACAACAATGTCATGTATCTTCAAAACTTTTCATTCTCTTTTTCTTCCTCAAAAACGGTACATTTGTGGAAGAAAATCCAGTATTAGTACGTAATGTTGTGTAAGAGAATAAAAAACATACCCAGATGAAAATATTTAATTCAGCTAATTAAGTTATCGTGGCTAATTTTATGGGATAATGATTAAAATAAATAAATAAAATTTGATGTTTATTTAATAAAGACTTATATCTTTTTATTGGGTGATTCAGCATTTAAAATCTAACAATGTAATAATATTTTTAATAAAAGCTTTGAATATAGAATAAACAATTTTAAGAGATAAGACGTGATTATGACCTAATGATATTAATCTATGATCAATAATTCAAATAAATAGTAAAAAAAAAAACAGAATGTAAAGGAACCTAATAAAAGATATTAATTATTAAATATAACAATCAAATATTAAACCATTTATTAATATTTTATTAAAACATGAATGAACCTAATTATGAAAAACATGAAATAGATTTACGTTTAAACTAACATAATATTTAAATGACATAGACCTCCTTTTGCTTACCTACATTTAGTTTAAGTTAAATATCCAAATGAGGTAGGAAAAAAACTAAAAATGCACCTAATTTCATTTAAATTCCATATAATTGTTTTTTAGTTTATTTTAGTTTTACCAATAATTAGTTTTAACTTTTATAACTCTTAGATACTATTAGGTTTTTTTTTTTTCTCATCAATAATTAGTTTTCAACTAAAAATAAGTTTAACAATTATTTACTTTATTCATATATTAAATAATAATATTGTACTATACTTTTTTTTCTTAAAACCAATAATTGGTTTAAAAAATGTTTAATTAATGTTTCTTATTTTATTTAAATGTATAAATTCTACAATAAAAGATTAGATGTAATAATCATCAAAAGTAATAATTTTATACATATATAATTAAATTTAAACAGTTTACGATATTTCATTCAATTAACAATTAAGGATACAAATAATTATTCAAAGTCTTCCTGATCTAGTCAGAAACTAAAAAGAGAAGGTATAGATTGGAAGAGAGCCAGCCTCAAACCTGACATGAAGAAACAGAGAAAGATGTGATTGTTTGACAATACAAATCATTTATATTCTGCAAGTGCATTGCCTCCAATTCCATGTTTTTCAGATCATTCCTTCTCTGTTGGCAACGAACTAGACAGAAAGAATTCCCCCATTTTTAACCTTCCAAACTTCAAATTGGTGAAGCAAATTGCAAGATCTAATAAAACATCAGCTGGAGACTTCTTTAGATTATAATCCCTTTAGCTCTCTCAAATTTTGATGTTGTTGATGCTATGGCCACTCTTATCTTTGTTCAATTCAGATGATTGATTGATCTGGTTGTGTGTGAACAACAAACCCTAATATGATGGCACAAAGCAATTGCAGGGCATAGATTCAACATTTCCAAAATCAATACCAATTACCACCAGGTCCCCCTTGTGCAGCAGCAACTTTGCGTGCTAGATATTGAGGCTTTGTCTGAAGTCCATTAGCACCTTCAATTCCTTCAACTGCCCTCTCAATTTTACAGTTTGGGTTTCTTCTTGGATAAGAACAGCTTTGAGCAGCATACTTGGCTGAAACAGATGGGTTTTTACCCGTCTTCCGCTGCTCAGTCTCAGTTGTCACTGCCACCCCTCTGTTGTTGTGACGCAGTACTGAACCTACAACTTTTCCTGGACGTGCAGCAACACCTGAGTCATGTGAACCAAATCAGAAAGAAGCAAGCTTGAAATACACTCATCAAAAGAATCACAAAAAATCCACAAATCTATTTCAGTAATACAAGTCCTGCTGCTTTCAGCCATTCATACATAATTCTCCATCATGTGACAGAAGCAAGAACAAGTTCACACAACCAGAAACATACTTCTTATTGGGTATGTAAAAAGCCAATGAATAAAAAGAAACAAGCCTCAACAACGAGCACACACACACACACTCTTTGAAGACAATGTCTACCATGCACATATGAGAGACCAGGAAAGAAAGAGGGAAATGAAAAAGTAAAATACATACTACAATTAGTCATCACACCTTGAATATTTTGAGGAGCTTGTAAAGGAAGCCTGGTCATTGGGATACCACCGTTCTTGTCTATGGCTGGCTTCTCAACTTCTCTGATCCTACACTTGGAGAGATCATCCGCAACCACTGCCATATTTTGCTTTTCGTTATCTGAATACAACACACATGGCCTGCATTTACAGCCTCAAATCAGCACAGTTGGCGTGCAGTTCAAGAGAAAATAAATGGGTACACTGACAAGATAAAGGAGCAATAGCAAAAGACAAAAGCCATGTTTCCAGAACCAGTTGCCTCTCAGGATACCTGGGTAATGATGCATGTTGCCTCTCAGGTGGAGTAACAGTTCCACCTTTTCCATATTGCTCCTCAAGATATGCAAATTGTTTTTTGAAATGGTCCACGGCACTATTTGAAATACGTGTTAGCATAAAAAAAATGCTGAAGTGATATACTATATAAAGTAGGATTGAAAATTTACATGACTATATGTATAAGCATGAAATTGCAGTTAATCATACATTTCAACAAATGTAAACTCCAGGTAAAGTTTTAAAATGTATTCATTAACAACATTAATATCAAAAGGAAGTGTTTATGATGATTGAGGATCTAGAGCAGAAAAACTTAAGCATATATTGGGGGGAGGAGAAAAAAGTATAATCTTTACATCAGAAGAAGTTTTATGGCTCACAAAATCAAATTCTATCTTTTGGTAAACACGGAAGTCATTAAAAGAAGGGGAAAATGCAGAACAAGTGGAGAAGAAGAAATCCTCCAAGCACCTATATATGAAATTAGTTAAAAGGTAGAACAAAAAGGCTGACCAAACGTTATTAATAGCTACATAGTACATCGCTCCATGTTGAATTAAATATCTCGTCAAGCGTACTTACTTGAGAAGAAGAGTGAGAAGTGAAATAGAAATTTCGGTGCAAGTTCGTACAATAGTACCTTGGATACATGAATCCTGTTGGCTCTTCTCCGTCTAAATGTTCTTTTAACATCTTTGGATGGTACTCCAGAATCTCTCGGTATATAAGCTCTCGCACGTCTTCCTTTGTTATCCTACGTCTCTCAAATTCAAACTCCATCTTGGTAACTGGCTGAGAACAAGGCTCTCTCTCAACTTTGGCCAGGCCTTTAAAATATGGATCTGCTAGAGCCTAATTAAATCATACACAGTATTCTGATTAAAACTAATCATGATGTGTGGAAAGTTAACAACAGACGGATGGAAATTTAACCTCTTCAGCAGTAGGTCGATCCTTAGGTTCAAATGCCAGCATTCTTTCTAAAACCCGAAGAGCAAGGGGATCTACATTGGGAAACTTTTGAGAGAAAGGCACCGGCTTTTTCTTGCGCATACTACTCAAGTATCTTCGAGCTTTCTCATTCCGTACCTGTTAATATACTGCCAAGGTTATATTAAGCAAAAAAAATAAAGGACACAAATTTGCTATAAGGATTGGCAAATGAATAACAGACCCTAGCAATGGCTTCAGGAGAGGGTGTTCCAAGAAAATCAGTCATGAGGTCCAATTGATGGACAACATTCTTCCCTGGGAAAAGAGGTTTCCCAGTTAAAAGTTCTGCGAAAATGCAGCCAATGCTCCATATGTCTATAGCTGGGGTATACTGAAAGAAAAAAAGATTGTAACAACATTAATTATCCATTGTCATTTCACAAACAATAAGACATTTTTTTTTGTTTGACTAAAAAGTAAACAATACATAACCAATAATTATTTAACTGTCAAGCTAAACCTCTTCAATTGGACAATATTAGCATACAAATCAAAACTTGATGAAATAGCTCAAGTCTCAACACAGGTTCTTTTGTACATTAAGTTAACAGCAGTTTAAAAAACATAAATTTCCAAAAATTTCCTGGAATGCATATTGGCTTGAGGAAAGAGACAAAAAGGATGTGGGGGAGGAAAGCATGTTCTCAACTTTTAGATTCCAAGCAGTAATAAATGAGATAAAGAGAGCAGTGATCCAGGATAAAAAAGGTAACAGATATTGAACCTTGGAGAAAAAGGATCCACACAATTCAGGAGCCCTATACCACCGTGTAGCAACATAATCCTGTGAGGAAACAAGTGGTGAGAATAAGCAACATGTGATAACCAGAGAAGGAAAACTACGTTTAAGGTGAGTATTTCATAAGAAAAAAATTCTTACTGTCCAAAATATAGCAGTTGGTGTATCATTGAAAGCCACTCTGGCAAGACCAAAGTCACAAATCTTCAGTTTGCAGTCAGAATTTGCTAAAATATTTTTTGGCTTCAGATCTCGGTGAAAAACATTTGCTACAAACTCATTAACAAGTTTAAATCAGCCACAATGATTATGTGATTTAGCAATTAGTGTTTGTATAAAACATTAACTATGAAGAAGGTACATTAAGAAATTTAAAAATAAAAGTTAGCCAAATATAAAGATCATAACCTGTGTGTATATACTTCAAGCCTCGAAGAAGCTGATAGAGAAAAAACTGATAATGCTCTGCAGTCAAATCATCATTTGCTTTGATGACCTGATGTAAATCAGATTCCATAAGCTCAAATACAACATATATATCTTTGAATTCCCTACTAGAAGGAGGTAATAAAATATGCTTGATCTCCACAATATCAGGATGGCGTAAGAGTCTAAGAAGCTTGATCTCACGAAGAATGCGGGTGGCATCAGAAACGTGTTCAAATATGTCGTTGATTTTCTTTATTGCAACCTTCTCTCCTGTGCGTGTATCATAAGCAGAGCAAACAACACCATAGCTTCCTTTACCAATCACTTCCTCTATTCTGTATCTACTCCCTTCGCCATATTCTGTAAAGAAGTCTACATCTACAGATGACTGCATAAACACAACACATTAGACTCTGCCTGAATATACCAAGTAAAGCCAAAGTCATGATTTAAATGAGCAACAACACCCATGAAACCAGAATAAGGTTTCATATCTTATAAAAGTAGCAAGCACAGCATCTACAAATAGAAAAGAATAGAGCTAGACAAAAGCTTTTAGACAATGGATATAAATGTAGTTAATTTATACATGAGATTTAAAAAATCACCCAGAGTACATTAGACTTATTCCTTTAACAGTAAGGAAAATTCTCTTTTCTAGAGATCTTAAATATAAGAAAATGAATTTAAAGATAAAAAAAGGAAATGAAACAAATAGCATTTGTTTCATGTAGCTTTTCATGAAAGCACAATTTGAAGTACCCAGTTAAAATGTAACAAGGAAAAGGGAAACAGAATACTAAAACTAACTATAACACCGGCATACTTATTTTGGCTGTAGTAACAAGTATCTCAAATATTGCACGGGCTCAAAAGTTTAGGTAAATTTAAAAAGAACAGATTAAAATTACAAAAAAAAAAATGTTTAGAACTGTAGAATATATGCATGTCTCATTCAGATAGAATCCAAAACACTTGTATTAAAAGGGAAAATGTTTAAAATTATAAATTAAATGAGCTTAATTTATTCAAATAAATTAGACCGAAAAAGGTAAAAAAGAAGAAGAAGAGGGTAGTTAGGAATAACATATACCATTTCTAAAGAGAGAGGAGACTGAAAAATTGAGCTACTTTCAAATCTTGAAACACAAGGTCCTGGTTCAAACTTTGCCTTTGTACATCAAGAGCATATATCTAGTTTAAAATATATACACATAGATGATTGTTTGAAAATGTCCACTGAGAGCTTGTCACAGCCGGTACCAAGCCCCAGTAAACGATGAAGGTGTTAAGCCATTGATAGCCAACCCAATATTGCCCAAACTCCGAACATAAAAGGGAAGTTAAAGCAGACTAAACGATCAGTGATTTCTGGTTAATAAGCCATGTATTTGATGGAAAAAGAGAAAATGTAAGGATGTTATCCCTATCTCAAGAGTCGTACTTCATATTTGTTATATAATGGTGGATTATTCAGCATTCTGTTTCATGAAAAAGATTTCCTATGTGCTATATAAGATTTAAATTGACATGAACAGTGAACAAGTTTATAAGAGAATCCATTGCAATGGTTTGCGCTCAGTAGATAAGCTATGAACCAAAATAGCTGACAAGAAAGCTTAAAAGATGAAAAACATTTTGCAGTACATATCACGAGCCAAAATAACTGGGAACCAGACATAATGCCATATGAAAAATACAGTCAAAATAGAAACAGATGTAAAAAAGTGTATGCAGTGACAGGGACCGCGAAATACTGGAAGGTTTGAAAGAACAAAATTCAATACAAAGGGTACAGATCCTATCCAAACCATGTATAGATGCAGAAATCACAAAACATGGAAGTAATAATTCTCTTCACAAAAGTGTACCATGCTACGCTACATAAACATACATCTACTCAAGTGTGCTGCCATATTGATCAAGTAACAATACCTTTTTTCTCTGATCATGAGGCATATTGGAAACTAAGCATAAAACTCGATAATGATCGAACAACCCAACCGTAACCCAAATTCAAATCACTGAACTCCCACTTCCAGTTAATTTAGAATGGCACAAGAATCTCCGGGGATCACGAGGGATGATCAAAATGAAAAAGTCAAGTAAAAGTGCAAAATAAAAAATAAAAATAAAAAAGAGAGGATAAATTTAGAAGAAGAATAAAAAAAAAATTAGAGCTCAATAATACGAAGGCAGACCCAGTAAAATTTGGTAGCTAAAATCAACCACGGTTGTAACAAAGGAACGTACTCTACACTACACAGTACTGTACAAGGGGCGGAGAACACGGAAATGGAAACAAGAGCAACATAGACAATTTGGCGGAGGTACCAAAAGTGTAGTTGTAACAGATCACGTAGGAGAACGAGCTAGTCTAATGAATTAAGCATAGAACCAGCCGAAAAAACTAATCTTGTGGCGATAATCACTAACAGGGCTAAAGGGGACGAATAAAAAGTAATAAACAGAGACTTTTGAGAATAAGATTGGTTTCTTGGTGTGGAGAAAGAGGGGAATTGAAGAAGCGAATTGCAGAGGTTAGAATGGAGAAGTTGGAGTGAGAAAAAGAAAAGGTTTTGGATCTGAAAGAGAGAAGTGGTGGATGAGTGCAATGTAGTTGATGTTGAAGAAGGGTGTGGTGGTGGGTGTGTGTATCAAGCTCGGAAACAGAAACACACATAATAAAGGGAACAAGGACCCCGAATTAATTACAGTTATTATAATTTCAACATCAATCCAATTTAAAAGGACGGGTATTAGAATCTTTTTTTTTTTTTACTTTCATAATTTCATTCAATCATTGTCATAAGAACGTATACATGGGTTCATGTCTATTTGTGTTTTTGTTTTAATGTTAGCAAATATGTATTTATATTAAAAATAAAATTTAGAGATTAAAAGAGAAATAAAAAATATTTGTATATTTAAAATTAAGTTTTAAATAGCTATATGTAAAAGGACATATTAACTCCCTCTAGAAAAGTAATAGTAAAACTATTATTTTTATTTGAATTCTGCAAGACATATACATGATTTTAAATTCAACAACAAGAATATTTAAATCTTTAAATTTGTTGAATTTTGAATTTGATCTTTTGTCTCTCCATATTGAATAAATTGTTGATTAGACATTTTTTTCACATGCTTTGATATATTAGAAACCAATTGCACTATTTATAACCCTACTCGCACATAAATTTTAAAAAAATACAGGATAATAATTAAGCAATAACGATTTAGCTTATAAACAAAATTCTAACATGAAATCAATATTTAAACAAATTCTACAACACACACCAAAACAAGAATTACAAAACAAAATTCCACCATCAATAGATAACAAGAAATACCAAAATTCAACAAATTCAACCACGAACAAATAACCTTCAACTTATAAAAAAATTATAAACAAAAAAAAAAACTTAGAGAGATACCTATTGTGAAACAAATTAGCAATATTAAAATCACAAAAACAAGCATAAACTCATTAGAGTATAAACAAACCATAATCCAAACATATAGACAAGTTTAGCTAAAAAATATAGATCATCTTAGACTAAAAAGAAATACATTGATAAAAAAAAAACATTAAAAAGAAGCCAAGTGGTTACTTATGGCAGTGACTTGTGACATGTTGATGTTAACCGTAACACAATGCATGTAATGGTGATATTAATAATAATATAAAAAGTTAAATGGTGAAAGAAAAAAAATCAAAGAAAGGAGATGAGAAATGAATGTATAAGAGAAGAGAATGCTCGAAGTGCATCACATTCTTGTTGTTTGGTTGTAGTATTTTTTGTATTAGAGGGGCTTAGATCTGTACACATAATTAGAAAGTAGTCGGAGCAGGTTCGCTTATATTGTTGAAACGAGGATGCAAATTTAATACCTTTGGTGCAATTGGCTGGTTGGAGGGAGGATTGTCGTTTGGTGAGGTATAGGTATGACTTCTTTGGAATTTCATATTTTTTTGGGTTACTTACAAGATAAGATCACGAAAAATCATTTTTCTCTAAATCTTTTTTAAATATATGGACACTAGGGTGAAGTCTGTGATGGATCCATGGTTTGATCTTTTATGATACAACTTGTTGTGAAATAACTTGTTGCTCAAACTCAACTTAAGCCAACGGTTGTTAATCGTGTGATAATATTTGTGTTGTGAATGGATATTTTTTTGTTAAGAAACTAGGCAAGAATTAGATGGTGGTGTGCCAATGAAATTTGACTTCTTGGCTGGTATGTCGTCTTTAGAGGATGTCACTCCCATTATTAATAGTTTGCAGGGCTTACAATAATTATATTCAACTCAGAGACAATTTATAATCCTTTAACATGTAAGAAAACAACTCGTTTTGTAGAGAAATTAAAAATAATTTCTAAATAGACTAATATGTTTGATGAAAGAGAAAATTCTAATACTGAAGAGAATGATAACATCTTGATTATTAGTTGCAAAAGCATTTAGAAATATCTCTTCAATAATATATGATAAACATTTTATGTATTTCTAACGAGTTATAGTCATTGAGAGATTATGGTTTTATATATATGACATTGGTCTTACACATATAAGGCATTTGACACCATTTTTACCTCCAAAATCTTAAGGCAATGTGGTTATGGACTTTTCATCTTATATAATGTTTAACTTTATATATTCTATCCAATATGAAACTTTTGACTCACATTTAGATTATTTCCAACAAACATTTATATTTTAAATAGATATTACAGCCTAATATTTAAAAAAGAAAAATCTCTTAGCACTTAGAATGACCTAATACAATTTAGAACCCACAAATATGTTTTCTCTTAAAGGAATCTTTATAGATAACAAATCCTTTAAAAAAATTAAATGAATGTGTAATATATATTTTAAAAGTTAAGAAATTCATATTATTTTTAGTATAAATGTGGTGAATTAGACGTTATTTATTTCTTTGTGTAATTTTTCTGCATGTGAATTTTATGTAAGTATTTTTAGTAGGAAGATATCTGAGGATTGAAGTTACTATTATTGAGTTACAACTTTAAATTTAATTTTTCTTCTTTTTAGTATTAGAAATTTTTTTGAGAATAACAATTTTAAAATTGGAAACGTTCATGGGTATGAATATTTATTAACCCGAAGTGATGCAATTCGATCAAATTCTGTATTTATTAGATTGGATAACGGTTTCACCATAACAATTTTCTACTTTTATAGGCATAATTTGTCTACTCCGTGAAAATGAATGTCGACGGCAATTTAAATCATATAGAAAACAATAACTTAATTTTTATTATCTTTTTCAAATATTAACTTGAAATCGTGATACCAAATAATGAGGTTGAATAGAATTTGTACAGAAACATGTAGCTCCTGGAGAAATGTGACAGTGTTAAGGTCAATAAATGTATTTTTATAGGTTGCAGAAGATGTCCTTTGGATGAGAGAGAAATACTAGACCAAAATCTACAAAATATGTATGCATATGTTTGTGTTATAGTGTTATTCCACATGATACAACACATGTTCATTTTTGTATTATAGTGAAATTTGTGAAAACACGTATGCACATTTTAAACTTAAATACAACGATGACACACAAGAAAAAAAAATAGGATCAATTATATTAAAGTTGAAAATAAAAAAAATACTAAACAAACTTGCAATACAACTTACAATGTTCACATTATGCAGCGTCCTATTGACGAAAATCCTTCCAAATCCAAAAGTTATGTTTATTTTCAGTTCCCAACTTGAGGGAGAAGATATGAAGTAGAAAAAGTTATGTTTATCTTCAGACTTGTAACCTTAATATTGTTTTCTTGTATTGATTAAAAACACAGAAGAGGCCAAATGTTCCTTTCCAGCTTATTGGATGCAGATATGAGCTGTGGGTTGAAATCCTCGGGATTTTCAAACAGACAGGCTGAGAAGTTTTCATGTGACATTTTCCAATTTTTTCATTTTAAGATAAGAAGACAGCACTTTAATATCCTTACATCTTATGCACTTGTACACAACATCACCAACATAATTTGGATTTCCACCTATCCTCCAATATTAGATCCATTCATTCCGCCCAATAATTTGATCGCAGCTACAAAGACAAAATTCAACACATCCAACTACAACATGCTACACAGTCTTATTTCACTTTGTTTCTTTTATCTCACACAGATTAACTTTTTGGTGGAATCCATAAGTTTTAACACCAGGACGGACATTGTTTAATAAAAAATAATGTTTAAATTAATTTTAAATATAATTTACATTAAAATATTTTCTAAATCTAACAATAACAAGCAAATATCGGATAAAACATTTACTAATTAGAATCTATCATCACCATAAGCTACCAATTTGGATAACAAAATTTCTAGACCTGACTTTTGTCAGATGTAGTACAATTACACTCTATATAAGCATCTATAAGTACGTGGCACCTCTTGTGCTGTGACCATAATATAATATTTTAGAATTGGCTCAACCCAAGGACAATTAGTCCAAAATGAACAAAGAAATTAGCCTAAGGTTCAAATCCAATATCTAGCACCATTACTACAAGCATTACCCTGCCAGAAAATTTCATCTTTCATACGAAAGATATTGCATAAAATTAACTTTTCTAATACCAAAAAGTAACAAAATTCGAGATATTGGGGACGCCTTTTACCTTGATCACTCGATACGTGTGAGTCAAATGGACAAGAGCGTCAGACGAGAGTTTGAGGTCATTCATTTGAGAATAAAGAATAGTTAGCGGAGAATATATAATTTTACATCGATGTCAAATTATCAATTACTTGCTAGTTCATAAAGTCATATGACTAATATTTACTTTTCAATATAGCACTATAATATATTTTTTCTCAACACCATAATATTTACTTTTCACTCCGCTTTTCTCTGTTCATTAAATTTCGGTCCCATAGACCTTCCAATTTCGCCACATAACAGAACCATCTAGACCACCACAATCGCCACAACTACTTAAAACAAGTTAAAAGTAGAACTCGATTCCTAGGAGAATTTCATCATACCACAGGCTGCCACAACATACGAAGAACTTTAAACAATCAACGAATGCAAATACGTTCAACGCAAATTAGACAATTAGTAGATTATAGTGCTACGGAAATTATGACCACAATTGTTACCAAAAGCTTTATCCAAGGACACGCCTTGATGAGGACATAACTATAACAAACATAAAAGGGACAACACTTTTCACGAACTAATAGATAGTTTACTACTGTGAATACGCCCCGCAAGGGTAAAAAAAATCGTAGTTCGAAAGCTTTTAATTAAGTGTATTCACTAGCTGGAAAGACTGAACATGGCTTGAGAAACTCATTTTAATATCAAATATAGAATCAGCATAATCTAAAAGTGGGCTTAGAACATGATTTTTTTTCTACAAGCATGAATACACTAATTTCAAAATTCAATCTGTTCAACGCAATATGGAACTATAACTCATAACAGAATCTCAAACTTCGCTCGGCTTCATGTTTCTAATCAAAGGTCTCACAATTTAAAATAACTTGGCCAGTACATTTTGATATAAGAAAAATAATGATAAAGAAAGCAGAAAAGTTTCAGTTACCAACTTTGCAAACAAAATAAAGAGCATCACAAACCACCTCCTGCTATGATGATATAATAACTAGGGACTAGCATATCCTCCATTGCAACCGGTGAATCTCAAAATTGAAATCACTTCCATCCTCAATTGAAAATAACCTAGTAGAAGAAACCCAGTACCTTACCACCAACATTTTTCCTCCTGGCCTCTTCATGATCCATAATACCAGCAGACGTTGTCAATACAATATATCCAAACTGCATAATTAGTGTAAATCAAACAGTTAGGGATAAGTACAGGAGCAATCAATATTCAACACCACACAGTAACCCATCACATATAATTCAATCCTAGATATGATATTAGGGAGATAACGTCACAACCCCGCTAGAAAAAAAAAAACAACCTTAGCACACAGCCTTGACTAATCTAACTCGATCCACGAAGAAAATTTTCACAACATGGAAGAAATCCAATCACGACAAGAAAATACTGAAATATGTTTTAATGCCATGGCACTATACAACCATCATGTAAGAATTCATAGAAACACACATTTGAACACAACAATAAATATATATATAAATAATTAAATTTAACAGACCTGTCTTGACGGAAGAAGCCTAGCAGTCCAAGGTTCTATATCTTTGACACCCACGTCAAAACGGGGACTAATAACCCCGCACTTGTTCAGTCTACCGTTCAACTCAACCACGATTTTACCAGCCCTATGATCATCAACGTACTCAAACTCTCCAATGTATCCTACACCACAAAGCAAAGCACCGGAATGCAACAATAATTCAACACACAAACTAATTTATTAACCAGAAAGAAAAAAACAAAAAAAATAATATCAGAGAGATACCGTGCTTTTGCATGACCAGAAGAAATTTGATAATGACTTTGGAGGATGGCCTAATCATGACTTGGCGCTTCCCCCTTTTCTCAGCATTGTACATGCTCTTGAGAGCATCGTTCAACACACTAACCCTCACCATAGTGCCTAACTGACACACAAATTGCAATCAGAGTCAAATAATTATCATAACGGCTAAAACCTAGATCACACACTCAGATCGAACCAGCTATTAGTAACGCGAGTATAATACTAATCTTACCAAAGAGAAGAGAAGCCTCAACCAAGCTGCGCCGGTGCTCTCCCGTTCAGGACTAAGCGACAATCACGAAAAGCAAATAAGAAGACTTGCGACTCGATATTTAGGGTTTAGGAGCTGCACAGGCTTTTATTGGGCCCTTTTGGGCCTCAGCGTATAGTTTTAAGCCCTTACCATGTACTGCTTGCTATTCGATGTTGGGCCAGATCTAGACCTTCTTAGAGGGAATTTCTTTTCCACCTCCAGACTTTTGTTCCGTGCCCCAAAAAATATTGAAATTTCCATTTTACCTTTCTGTTTAGTTTAAAGTTCTTTATGGACTAGAAATCTTATCAATGCACAATATGAACTTAGAAAAAGTATATTGGATTACACAATCTAATAGAGTAATTTCAATATCAATTAAAGTTAATATTATATTTTAGATTGCATAATATAAAAACTTTTTTATAAAAAAGAATAACATATGAATTATACAATATAAATAGACTTCATTGAAAATGACTTATAGATTATACAATTACAAAAATCATATTTCGTAAACAAAAAATAACTTTTACATTGTGAAATCACAAAATACACTATGATTATAAAGTAATTTTTTTATTAAAATAACCTCTAGGCTGTGTAACCGAAAAGAAACTTTTAGCTAATTGAAAACACGTAGCTAAGATAGAATCTAAATATTTTTTAATAAATCCACAAGACATTAATGGATTTAGAATAGAGATGGCAAATAAACCCGTCTCCGTGGGTATTGTCCGAACCCGTCCCCATTTTGACGGGGAATCCCCGCATTGACTGGGTATGGGTATGGGTATGGGAAATTCCCGACTTTTTCAGTTGGGTATGGGGATGGGTATGAGGATGTACATATACCCGCCATAATACCCGTCCCCGCCATATCTCCATTCTCGTTTAAA
>Ga0099823_1002181_pt1 | contig 17409 bp, 8 predicted proteins | sample CowpearedBW_FD_76831 | JGI IMG/M metagenome (GOLD analysis project Ga0099823, IMG submission 76831) | Root nodule microbial communities of legume samples collected from California, USA - Cow pea red BW | ecosystem: Host-associated > Plants > Roots > Nodule | place: USA: California | collected...
TATATATATATATATGTATGTATATGTATGTATATACTTTTTCAAGGTGTTGACTTGGATCAAATTGCCCTCTGCGATAAGCAAGAAGTTGAGACAGTTCAAATAGTGGCTGCCCCTCAAGGAAAAGTTCAGCAATTACACACCTGAAGATGTAAAATGATATTTCCAACTCAGAAAATAAAATCAAAAACATAGCAAGAAAATAGTACTTAAAAACATGATATAACTACAGCACCACATTAGTTATTGCTTCCACAAAATAGACCTAGAGAGAGTCAAGGTTAAACATAAGTTTACATAAAACAAAATCAATAGCAGAATTAAACATCACCTCTACCTCACCATAATTACAGCAGTATAATGCCTTGCTGGTCAATTATTTTCTGCATTGCTCTAATTAGTTAATTAAATTACGTGAGCATAAATATTCCCATTTCCAGCCTGAAACATAGATGGTTGAAAAACTAGAAAACATCTTCTACGTTGATATTCTTGCAGTAAAGAATGCTCACCCAACAGCAAATATATCCATATAGGGCTTTAAGGGGGTATCTTGTGCCACCTGCATCTCCCCTCCATGTTCATAAAATCTCTGTAAGCCACGCCCCAAAAATAATGAACAAAAAAGAAATAGAGAGAACGAGAGGATTAGTAACATAATCATGTTAGGTATAAACAAGTAGAGACTAACAAGAAAACATGTAATCAGTGGAACAAAAAGGATTAACAGTTTTTGTCACTAACTGCATTTTCTATTTGAATAAAACAAAAATATCACAACAAACTCGTGCAATAAAGGTCGAAAAGATATCTGTAAACAATTTACCAATAAAGGTCAAAATTGTTAAATCAACAAAAAAAGTACAGAAATTGCCCCTCTAAGATCATGACAGATTTTTTGTTCATCTTAGCTTCAATTCTAAAGCACAGAAGTGTCTTATTTATAAGCTTGAGGTGAATACTTAATTAAATTAAGCCTCTAAATAGAGGTTTACGTAGTAAGCACTCCACTTGCATCTTTATCCTAAAACCTCTAATCGATTAAAACAAAGAATAAGACAAGATACACAGTGATATCATATTTAACAGTTCAACAACAAAAAATAAATGAAATAGAGAAAAAAGGAAAAGAACAAACCTCAGGTGCAAGATAACATAGTCTTCGTCCACCAGTGTCAAAGAAAAAAGAGAAATCAGATGGGTCATCATATGGAATGTATGTGGGTTTGAAAGAGGCAAAGTCAGCAAGGTAAAGCCAATTGGAGGAGGTAATCAGCACATTCTCACACTTGATATCACCTTAAACAAAATGCAAATTTATACAAATAACATCAATGCACAGTCAAGCCGAGATAAGAGAAGGTACACTATCATCATATAATAAATCCTTCTCCACTCTGTCCTCCATTTTCTTATTGTGTACATCTTTAAAAGATGGACTCTAGTTAAATCAAGACTTACCGTGACAAACTCCATTCTCGTGGCACTGGTTTACAGCTACAAGTAACTGCACATTACCCCCAAACAACAATTTACAAAAACAAATCGAACTCCAGCTCCACCCAACACTAACTAAAACAGAAGATAAAGTAAGGAACGATGAATAATACCTGAAAAGCCAACCATCTCTTCTCAACAAGACTAAGAAAAGGTCGAGTACTTAACCTATCATGCAGATTATGAAAGAAATACTGCCTCAAAAGGTAGGCTGCTTTATCCGTTTCTTGCCAAAACTGCAACACAACACTCTCACATGCTCAGTTCCAAACAATAGCGTGATTTTGGACAAAATTGATTATGAACAGAAGTAGATTTTCCAAAATTGATTTTCGTTAAAATTGTTTTTGATGTCTTTATTGTAAAAGCAAGTTGTGTTGTATTTAAAGACACTTCAAATCACAAAATGACGCAGAAGCTTATACTAGCTGCTTATGCTTTGACGCAAACTACTGCAGTTGGACGATAAACCAAACAGACATAGGGTGTGTTTGAGACAGTTGCAAAAATAAAATTATTCTAATAATAAATTATATGTCTTTTTAACAACCTAATATTATAATAATCATTATTTGGGTAAGTTTGCTGAAAGAGGTCTATAACAATTTTCCTTTGAATGCAACAAAAAAAATATCAGTTTACATATAAATCTGAAAAGGAAAAGAAAATTATAAGCTACAAATTTGCAGAAGCCAAAAAACAAACTAATTTTTCAGTTTTTTTTTTTTACAATTTTCAACTGTTGATCCAAACACAGCATTATCTGCAAACAGCTTTTCTTTCCCTAAAAAGCAGCTGTAGATTTCAGCTGTCACCAAACATGCTTACTAGGGACATTCAGTATAATTTTTTCATTCATGCAAGAGTCGTACTTCAACTCAATCAATTCCAGAGTCAAAATCAATCATCAAAGCGGTACTAAACAAACGTATAAACATTTACCTAAATTCACATCAGCTAGTATTTCAACACGAGTACCGTGAATTTCTCAAAATGCACTAAATCGAAAATTCTAAAAATGAACTAATATATTGATCAATTGATTAATTGATTAATTAATGAAGTAATTAAATGTCAAAATGAAGGAATGAATTGATGGAAGAAAGCAAAGAGAGACCTGAAACGGCCAAACGTGAGGATGATCGATGGAGGTGAAGATTTGTTTGATCTGAGAGAGACGGCGTTCGTAGTCGGAGAGATCGAGGAAATCGCCACGCTTGAAATAGACCTTGACGAGGACCAAACCCTCGTCGTGTTTGCACTGAATAGACTTGAAGAAACGGCCACGACCTAACACCTCCTTCAGAACCAGATTGTACGTCGACGGCAGGTCGTGCAGGTAGTACTCCGACGCCGAAACCTGCGTCGTGCGCGCGATTTTGTTTCCCATATCGCGCTTCCGCTTCGCGATTAAGTGCTTCTACTACTTCCCATTGTGTTTCGCTATTCTTCTCAACTGAACAAAAATAAATAAGCTTCGCTTCGGATTATTAATATTATTATTCTTATTATTATTATTATTATCGGAAGTGTTTGTTTGGAAGGAAAGGAACTTACAATTCCAAATGCAAACGTGGTTGCGATGAAACAAAAATATTTGGCGTCTCAATGAATCGGGCGATTCTTTACGTACGGCTCTGAATAGCCGGTTCGGTTCACTTGACGTGAACGTGATAGAGTGGACTGAACCGTTTCTCGTACACACTCGGTCAAAATTTTCAGGAGTTGTTTCAATCCGAACTGAATAGTTGGTTTAAAATTTCTTAATTCAGTTAAGACTAAATTCATCCTATATATAGAAAACGGGTAAAAATTTTATTTTAAAAAATAAAAAAATGGTATTAAAATATTTATATATAATTTATGGAAAAAATGTAAATAAATAATAATAAAACTACACGAAAATACAAAATTATGTATGATTATACTAGTCAACTTTAAATTCATAGGATTTGTTTGTTTTTGTTTTGTTCTGGTTATAGTATATTGAAGACCTATTAATTTAAATTTTTTAATTGAATTTTTATGTTAATTTTTTCTGTTTATTATAATTTTAAAATTTTAAAATTGTATGGTTTTAAAACTAAACTTCATAATTTTAGAGTTTTATAATTTTATAAAGTATCAATAAATGGTCTAATTTCATCATCATCCCCCATATATAGGACAAGATAATGACAAATGTCCATCCGTGTATTTTAAAATCACAACAGAGGATCAGGAAAACTCAGTAGTAGAGACTTCAAATTCACAATAAGTTAGTCACTTAGCATTAGAGATGTCCTACTAGTGTAGTAGATCGTTTTAAAGCTCATATAATAGCTAAGAATACACTCATGTTTATGGTATCAACTACTATGATAGTTTTTCATTGCTATAGTTGTCTTTTGTGGATCGTTCGACATTAAAAATGACTTCATTTATGGTGATTTGGACAAGGAGATTTACATAGAACAACTTCTTGGATTTATTGCTCAAAGAAAATTTGGTTTGGTTTGTCAATTACATCATTTACTCTATCTTAAAATAATCACCCCAAGCTCGGTTTGGTAAATTTAGTCATATTGTGTAGATTTTTGAGATTTAAATAGAGTGACAAAGATCATTTAACAAAATATTCTCTTGGTATTGAAGCAACGCAGTAAAAAGATGTCATCACTTCACAAATAAAATATACTCTTAATATTTTGGAGGAGACAAACCTGACAAATTGTTTGTCCGTTGATATAGAAGTAACAATACCTTATCTTTTCTCATACCTAGGTAAATATTGAAGGTTAGTTAGAAAACTCATTTATCTTAATGTAACAATACCTTATCTTTTTATCTAATGGGAGTTGTTAGTCAATTTATACAAAATTCTCACATTAATATCTAGAATGTTGTGATTTGTATTCTCAAATATGTAAAAGGGAACTTAGGACATGAATTGTTGTATGAGAAAAAGGAAAATATTTAAGTTGTTGGGTATTGTGGTGCAAATTAGGTTGGTTATATGGTTTACTGGAGATCTACTACATAATATTGTTTATTCATATGAATGAACCTTGTATATTGAAAAATAAATAAAAAATTATTATTATTCGATCTAGTGCATAAGCTAAATATCGATATACGATTCTAATTACATGTGAACTTGTATGGAGTAAACAAGTCCTTAAAGAGCTAAAATTTTTGTATTGCCTCCGATTCAAAATTTCATGAGAGAACAAATATAAAAATTGATGTTATTTTCATAAAAAGAAAAATATGCCTAAGAATCTTATTAATGAGTTTGTAAGCTCCAATAAACAACTCACACATTCGAACTAAATCTCTAAATGAACTAAGGAATCAATTTATGTTTTAACTTTGGTACATATAATATATACTCTAAGTTGAGAGGAAATATATTCAAATGCAATGCTATTTTATTACTATTTTTCTTGCTTCCTCTTTGTCTCTTATAAATACATCCACATAAGTAAAAAATAATAAGTTGAATAGAGTGCATTTCCTCTATCTCATTACTGATCATTTAATAAGGCTTACAGAAACTAACGCTGAATTGTTCTCAAATATATTATAAATTATAAAATCTTTTACATTTGCAGTCGATTAAAAACCATCATAGATATATCTTTTAAAATCATCACAAAAACCATGGATAGATGACAATATAAACAAAAAATATTAAATTGTCACTGAATTCTAATTAAATTAGATTCTAAAGTGTGTAAAGTAGGTTATTTGTATTGTTTACTTATTAGTCATGTGGCAATATAAAATTGCCCCTTATTAAAAAAAGAAAAATCTAAGTTACACTCGACGTAAGTGAATAATTTCATTTGAGAAACAGATACGGCATTCACTATCGTCTACTTTTGTTATTAAATACTTTACAAACAATTTTCAAAACTTGATTAATTCTAAATTAGGTATTGACTGTTGAACAGTAGACAATAGCTTTACAAAATGTTTTTAAATTAAAAAACCCATAAACAAATGGTTCTAAGTTTTACAATTTTTCTGGGTAAAGAAAGGGAGGGTTGAGCAAAATTGAAGAGGAGAATATACAAAAGAATCAGCAGAAATTCATGAACAGTGGTCAATGGCAATTTTTCTGCCCTGTAATTTGCCCAAACAGTAATATCTGTGCAGTCTCAACAATTGGATCATCTCACGCATCTGCCAGCTTTAAACGGGGAACAATATTCATTGATTGGAGTTCCTGAAATTGATCAACAACAAAAAAAGTACGACAAAATCAACAAAAGAAAATAAAATGTTGTAAATTCCAGACAAGAGTGGCAGCTAAAACAAGGCTTCATTGAACATTAAAAATCACTTTTTTTTATGTTGACATATCTACACATCCTGCTAATCAGAACAAATGGGTAAATAGAATCTATATAAGGTCTCGCTGTCAATATATGCATGTTAGTATAATTACAATGATTCATTCCTAATTATTAAGATGTACTGTCCTAAAATAGATTTTAGGACGGCTCCTAATTGATGCTATAATCATACATACACACACATATATATAAAAGGTTTCCTACGATAACTGACTATGAATGACACATCATACCTGAATCATAAGTTTGCAAGCATATGGAAGCTTCATGGTGGAAATCTTGTCTCCATTCTTACAATATGAACAAATACCAGTTTTCAGCTTATGGTTGTAATATCCTAACAACCCACATGCTGTACATACCTGCGTAAAAAGGAAATTACTATCATCAGTAAGTTTGATCATAAAGAAAAGGATCCATAGCAATATAGCGTATATTGTTTTCATTGACAGCGAGGTAAATTATCACTTCTTTTAAGGAGAAAGTGTCCGATCTGAAGACATTAAGACTAACTTTCAGTAGCACATATATGAGACCCTATGATTGCCTCATACAACTATCTCTGTAACATGTTTTGTTTCATATGATTAAGACCTACATGCCATCACTTGGATGAGTGTTACAAACACGTATGTGTATGTAAAGGTTCAGTATATCATGTATGTATATACTTACTGGGTTCAACAAAATCCTTATTTCACTCGGTGAGTCGACTACATGGATCACACAGTACCATCAGGCTCAATCAATTAAGGATCCAATCTTCATAGATATTTTCTGTTGGCCTTCCCAACTCATCTTTTCTTCAATCAGTGTGACACCAGTATCTCCCGATAAACTATAATTTTGCATCATGTCCTTTCATGCTTGATCACACCTCCATCTTAACATTATCATTTCTACTACTCACTTTTTTCTCCAGTAAAGCCCAACGTTCACAATCAAAATATAGCTAGACGAATAATTTTAGTATATTCACAACATGTTGAGTCTGTTCTGTAGCTCTAACACATGATTTCTCTTTTCTCTATCTTTCACCATCTTCAAAACATTGGAAAGTTTTCTGAACATGACCCTTTGTTACCGGGGGCTTTTAGCATTTTCCCGTGTTATAAACTAAAAATCTTCATAATATTTAAAAATGTATTTTTATGATAAAAGAAATGAGGTTAATCTCCATGCTCCCTTTCCAATAATAGACTGATAGTGGAATGACAAAGGTATTTAGTTGAGGCAGCCACCCTAAATGTGCTGGCAAAGCTTCCCATTCAATAATATTTATGCTCTATTTACTGATAGTGGAATGACAGTGATACTAAGATAAAGTCAACTAGATTATTACCTGCACTTCAAAAGGATCACTAGATAACATAAGTCGTTCATAAATCAACATACTAGCACCATAAGCAATCAAGCAATCGCGTTCCATTTCTCCAACACGAAGACCTGAAAATAATTATAAGCGAAAGAATTATGTGAAGCTGTAGATACCTTAACTAATACATAGATAAATTACATTTACTGTGAAACCCACAAGAGAAGACAATTTAATCACAAAAACTACTCCCGACCAACAGAACAGCAGAAAATAAAAAATTAAAATATCATTATACTAAGGTAGGGAACAGGACCACTCTAACAATTTTCACTAAAATAAAATAAATTCTAGAACTTATTAAAAAGGTATAAATTATATACCTCCATTTCTAGCTCTCCCTTCTGTAGGCTGCCTAGTTAGCATGACACGAGGGCCGCTGCCACGAGCATGCATCTTATCAAGCACCTGATGAACACAACAGCGATTACTTGTGGACTTGTACACAGGCAAGTTAAATTAAAAATAAGGTTGTTATAATTGATACTTCAATTTTGTCCTTTAAAAGCAAAATATATAACAAATCAATCCCTAGTGTTATAACAGTGATGCAAAAAATGTTGTCTTTCCTCATTTACATTTATCATGTAGGAACCAATTGAAAAACGGTGTCAAGCTTAGCCATACATTTTTAATTTACTCTATTGTTAACCACAAATGAAAGATTCAAGTACACTAATTAATACTAGGAACAGAAAGATTTTATTTTTTAAAAATAATTGTACCTGAATCGTGAGATAGTGGTGAAGTAATGTGGGAAATATTGTCGAGATATGTTAGAGAATGTTCAATTGTGTATTTATGCTCTATTTACTCTATTATTTCACTTAAATCTTAACTTAGAGGGAGACAAGCTTGAATCTTTCCCTCAGCTGCAACATATACATGTATGTAACTCAAGTAAAAAAGGTACATTGCGACAGCAGGAGTGCAGACTGCTGTACCTGTCCATTAGTTTGGAAATGGGACACCCCAAACGGGAAATAATACCAATATATTTAATGAACTCCCATAATTTCATCCAATAGAACATGGTATATTAGTATTTTATTAGTATTTTGTAGTAGGTATTTAAGAGAAAATATTCTTTGGAAGGACTTCACTAACCATATGTTTTAATTTTTGGTAGTAAATAGGACCCATGAAAATATATGCTTGCAGTGGACAACCAGTAATACCTGAAAAAGAAAAAGGAAATTAGCACCCGTATTAGAGGGTAAATATGATTTCTTGTGTATAAGTATTTATCGAGCTGAAACATGCATTAAGTAACAAATCTAGAGTAACAACCTTACCCTCACTCTTGTCAAAATATAAATAGTTCATATTTTATTAGAAATTCAAGCTCTCACAACAAGCAGTGCCAACAGTCAAAGTAACAGTCATTTTATGATGCACATCATATTGGATACTGACATACAAATATTTTAAAATATATGACGTGTAAAATACATATTTAGATATACAGAAATTCATATAACATAAAAAAAATGTATAATTGCAATTTTGAAAATTCAAATTGTCAACATAAATCACTCTATTATCTACAAAGAATTACACTATCAATATCATTTCTTTCTTAAATTCATCAATGGACAATAATTCTATATTATATATCTTATGTGCCTCATATGTTAGTGGTATTGGATTTTTTTATTTTTAAAGACTTAGATACTCCACAAATATATTTCGGAAAAGTATCTAAAAGTACCTGTATCAGATACATTATGTAAAGTAAACTGAAGTATTGTATTTCATAATGATATTTGCCATAAATACATTACATACAAATCGAATAGTAATATGGAATAAGAAAATAAAAACCTGAATAAATGAAATCTTTCCCACTGTAGCTGAAGCCTTTACTCACAAGAGTTTCACTGTGAAAGCATGAAACTTTGAGAATACAGATATAGATAACTCTATGAATGCCATACAAAAGACAAACAAGACATACCTTATGGCTTCAACCTTGTCTGCATGTCCACTTCTTTCCCCAAAAGCACTGCCATAATGAAATCGACCACATGAAACCCCTGCTTTCCCTCCAAGAAGCTCTATCATCTTTCCAACCGTCATTCGACTGATACCATTAACAAAAATAAGTTCCCATCTTAACACATGTTATATTATATATTTATTCACTTAAAAACAAATTTGTTTCTACTCAATAGGCATGAGAAATAGTAAGTTTCTTTGACTAAGAGTTTGACCTGTGCCAAATAGGCTATCCAATCTATAGATAAGTATTATTACAACAGATTTAACAATAATCTTCAAGTTCATAATTTAGATCTTATTGGGTACTCAGAAATTCGAGTTTATTGATGGCTTATAGCAAATTTGTGGCCACAATACTTACTGTTGTGTTACATAATGATAAGTAGCTAAGCACTTGGGAACCCTCCCACAAAAGTTATATGTTAAGGGGGAAGAACTAAGCACCTAAATACTCCACCAAGCATCTCATACTTCTACTACCAATATGTACCCAAACATTCGGGAAACCTACCCTTAGAAACTAGCTATTAAGCGGGGGAAACCAAGCACTTAAATACTCAATTGAGTGTTTCATACTACATGACGTAGGACTTAGGCATCCCATAAAAACCCAAGTCCTTATCACTTATTTAGCTCAACATTTGTTCCCCTGTTATGCATTTGGAACAAATATGACCACATTTTATTTGCCTGCAGCTGTCATGCAATTGACTTAATATAAATAACATTCACTTTCCAATTTTCCAAGTACAAAAGTGAAAAATTGTTCCCAGTTGGGATGTTGGAACTTGTTGACCGAGTAGTAAAGCTAGTCAGCTAGTTATGGAGAAGCCATAAACCCTAAGATTAAAATCATGTCATTGAAGGAACAGAGAAATATCAGAAATCATGTCAGTTATTTGCCTAAAGTAAAGATGGTTCCCTGCATAAATTATTTCAGTTGAAGGAACAGAGAAGAACCAAAATGATCACAAATAAATTATTTCAGTTATTTTCCAAAATCAAAGATTGTTCCCCCACCTATATATCATGAGGAACAATGACAAGTAAAATGAGTTATAGTACCTTGGGAAACCATGAGGATTCATAATCAGATCAGGACAAATGCCTTTCTCAGAAAATGGAAAGTCTTCTTGCGGAACAATAGTTCCACAAACACCTTTTTGCCCATGTCTGCTGCTAAATTTATCACCAAGCTAATGCAACAAATTCAGACTACAAATAAATACACTATTTCTAACCAATAACTCTAACTCACGATAAACCATAAACAGCTTTACCTCAGGTCTACGAGTGTGACGAATCAGAAATTTGATACACATGTTTTTATCCTTATCAGAGCATAGAACCACCCTATCAACTACCTCTCCTCCATGACCCTTGAATGATTGTGCATTAGACCGATATGCACTGCTTAAAGGAAACAATAGAAAAAAATGTGAACCAACAATAGTGAAACCAATATTGAGAAAATAAGAAACAAACCTATCAGGCAAATTTGCTGCTGATGCTTTGGGAGTACGTGTATCAATTGGTGATTGTTTATTGATATAGATGTCAAAAGGCTTAAGAATTTCCCCAGGAGCAGCAATACCATCATCATCAAGTACCTACAGGGAGCAGGAAAACACCCAGTGGCATAGAAAACAATTTCAGACAATTATATAATTTGAATCGATAATAAATGGTAAAAAATGTGTAGTGTTGTAAACATACTAGTCTGGTTTACACACATGATAAGAACATAATTATAGTAACTATAACACTACATATAGACACTTTCATATATGTTATTAATTACAATACTTCAAGAAAAATATACAAATATAATGTAAATAAAAAAAAAAATACAATGTAAACGAGAAACATAAGCAGTGAGTGATTAATTCAACCATTCCCGCTCAAGATGGAGCATAAATGTTTTATCCATTAAATATAACAAATACTTGTTATGATTAATGGAACAAGATAAATCTATACAGTGAGAACATACATTTATATTCAGAACTTAACTTGACCAACAAGACATAACAGCTCTGATTTTTGTCAATCAGCCCATAAAACTCCTGCTGAGAACTTGATATAGCATGATAATTATTATATGATGTGTACTCTGCCTCTTACTTTGAGAGTACAGATCTCACTTCTGTGCAGGATTGAAGTCTTGCTAGCCCAACTGTTGCTGCCATTCAGGAGGCCTTTTACCACTATTGTGACTAGGAGTGTGTTTGGAGTCCCACATTCAGTAGGACAAGCTACTTGAATAGTCTTTTGAGTTGGGCTTTCCTATTATGTTTAAGTCATAATTATTGCAGATGACATCAATTGTCCTATGGCAGAGGGTCAGGACACAAACAAATTACGACACTTGGGCTGCTACACTCTTAAATAGAAAGAATTGCATCTTTACAATCAGTTATAGTTTTTGACATATTGTAACTGCTCGATTCAACAATGGGTACTAGAGCTAAGGTTTTTTGGAAAGGGCTACCTATAGGCAGGATGAAGGAGTTGCCTCAGAGAAAACACCCTAACATCAGGTAAATATCCATAAAGTGGAGCAGCATAAATCTCAAGAATGGGATACCAATGTTGAGAGTCCCACATTGAGCAGGATAAACTACTTGATATTGTACTAATTTTTTGAGTTAGACTGTCCTCCTTTGCTTAAGTCTTAACAAAGCATTTATAAATTGAATTGGCTAGAGTTATCATCCAAACTATTAGAGTTTCGAGTGAGAGAACAGAGAAGAAAAGGATTAAAAGATATAACAAACTGTTTTGATTGAACTGTATTACACACAATAGTCTGTGCAGTGTTTGTATTTATTTATAGAGATACAAGAGAAAAGCAGCTGTACATAAGAGTTGACTATTGACCATGATTAACTAATACAATCATACTAGCATACACTAACACAAACTATCATATTTAAGCTTGTTGGAGATCCTATTTAAGTTTATGGGAGATCCTACATCAAACCCGCTCTATTCTCATGCTCAATGTCCTCGCAATAAGAGATATGTTGGAGATTTCACATCATCTAGAAATATAGTCATATCATGAAGTTGATTTTATGAAATTGAATTAGGCTTAAAGTCCATTTTCAAAGAAAGTTGGTTGGTTTGTATAAGGTTTTCAAAATATTTTGGTCAAACTCAATCAATCCAATACAAAAAGTATAATTACATTTTTCCTCATTTTTACCTCCACTTATATGTTGTTTTTTAAGTTGTGAGATCCATTTAAAGGGGTGGCCTATCCCAGCAGATGTTTCTCCATCGATACAATTACAAACCAGAGATTAAATCCTTGGCCACATGCTTAAGAGACAGTTATATACCAACCATGTCACACCTTGTTGACAATGTTGACCTCCACCTATTGTTTACTTTATATAAATATCCATGAATTTGAACCTTATATATACCAATTGATTCATAGAATGAAATCACCATTTCTCCTAAATATTTCACAAATCACCTATATGAAATTTCACATAATTGAGACATTTGTTTATATGTATGTAATTCCATAGTTCAATAGTAGCTATTTATGTTTGCTTAAATTAGCATTCAATACATTAAAGTAAATTTATGCAACAAGGTATCTGCATCTGTAAACGTAAGCAATTTTATAAACTTGATATACTTTATAAATGTCACATTATCCAACGTACTATAAGATAGATTAAAACTAAATTTTAAGCAAATAATAATTAGTTTCTATTCACTATGAAGACATTACCCGCATTCGTCCTGCAGTGTCTGCAGCTCTATTAGGCCTAAGTATTCGATCTGATGTGTCATTCGAATGCTTCTGAATGACAGCACTATACCTATATATATGGGAGCATCAAGGTCAAAAGTGCTACCGTGAAAAGCTTAGAGAATAAAATATGCAGCAACCAAATACAGAAAAAACACCAAATAAAATTGCATACTTTTTCATAACTATACAACGACCAAACCCACGATCAAGAGATGCCTTGTTCATGACAATGGCATCTTCGATATCATAACCACTATAGCTCATTACAGCTACCGTGGCATTTTGACCAGCTCCAAGTTTATCATATCCAACCTAAAATCAAATAGATTATTAGTCAAAGCCCTTCAAATCAGTGAGAAATTAAACAATGAAACTATACACACCAGCTCAATGGTCTTTGTTGTCAGTAAAGGTCTTTGAGGATAAACGAGTAGGTAAAGCAGGCTGTCATTCCGGCGAAGCTAAATACAACAAGACTGATATAAGTTCATCAATTACATTATTTGGAATTCTCTATAAACCTATGCTACTAAAAATTTTGAGCGTAAAAATATAATTACCCAACACACCATAAGCATTCATAAATTACTTTAAAAATCTAATCATATGCAACTATTTAGAATTTTAAATCTGGATCCATGTGGACACGAATTTACAGGCTTGTATTTATTTATTGAATGCATGCATTATGAAGAAGTTATGAAAAATTGATTCATTCAAAACAAAGATATAAACTTGATTTTTTTGAACAATAGGAATAATTTCATGAAATCTAAACATGCAATTGTTGAACTCGTGTAAATAAGAAAACTTTGCTTACCTGATTAAATGCTATATTTCCCATCGCTTGCTTACCCATTGCACACTACAGTGAGATAAACAATAGTAATTTCAGGTTGGCAGAAAAACACACTTCATTCATAAAAGTGCAAAAATCAGGACGTAAAACATAGAGAAAAGAGGGAAGAAGGGGAACCTGATATGTGTTCCTAGGTGACTGATTATGATGAGGATAAGGAATTAACCCTGCAATAACTCCCAAAATGGTAAAAGGCTCAATCTCAATATGTGTAGTTTCTGGAGTGGCATCTCCTTCATATAAAGCAATCTACAGAGAGAAAAGGCAACTATGGGTATCAGCTGTGATTAATAAGATAGAATTTCATAGCTGAAAGAAAAGAAAAACTAAACGTAATTAGAGTAGAACAAACCAAAGTGTTGTTTTCTTCATTAACATCAAGATACTCAAGCAAGCCATCTCGTAAGAAATCATCAAATGTGCGTACTCCATCCTGAAAAAGTATAAAATTAAATTTTCACAAGATACTTTTTTTGTTTCCAGGATGAAAGAATATAATACACATTACCATTAACTCTTTCATATGATGCTCTTTGATTCTTGATACTCCCTTGTCAGCAATGACTAGGGGACGGCAAACTCTACCACCATCAGAAGCTAAGTAGACACAGTGCTGTAAACATGTTTTTTTCAATTGAGACCACCATTCATTCACATATTTTCAACATTAAAATAGTTATTGAAATACAATAACTAAATAGAAACAATAAATATTATGCCTAGAGCAAACTGTACCCCCTAAAAAAGTAAAATACAACACAAAATCAAAATAGCACAGAGCAGGAAAATAAAACAAGTAGAGGGGGTCGGGTTGGAAAAACATGAACAGTATTATTCACCTGCTTGTTATGGACAAAGACACTTACAAACTCGCCAATTTTACCAACTCTCCGCAGTTTTCTAATTGCATTAGCAAAACGCTTGAAAAAAAAATGGTAATGTTAACAACACATAATAAGAAAAGAATCATGTACTGTATTTCTTTAAAAATTATGCATTTGATGAAAGAGAGAACAAATACCAGTGGCTTCCTATGCTTTCCAAGGATTAAACCATTTAAAATTACAAGAAAGGAGTCAGGTGTGTGAAGCTCCTCTGCAGAGAGAAGTTCCAGGTCTTCAACACCCAACGAATAACACTGTCACAAGAAATAATGAAACACAATAAAATGCCATACATCTACAGTAAAAAGTGAAGTATACGGAAATCACCTATAATTTACTTCTGTACCAAAAAATGTACATTGAAATACAAGCACAATGACTATTTCAATAATTTTATGAGAAAAGCCTTTCCAAAAAAATAATAAAAGAGACAAAAAAACTAGAAAGGCCAAGGAATCTCCAAAACCAAGGGGGATGATGGGATAGTAAAAATTTTCGGACATTTTTAACATAAAAAAAATAATAATTTCATTGAGTTGAAACTATGAAAAGAAAAGAATAACAATTTTCAATTTTTTCCAAAAAAAAAGAAAGGAAAATGCACCTTTTCTTGAAAAAATTTCCAGGTAACTGTTTAACACCTTTGAGGACGGATAGAACCTTTTATTATGCTGTCCAAAAATCAGATTGTTGGGAGTAACATCTTAAAGACAATTCTTCTTATTTTTAGTATTTCCACTATCTCCAAGATCATTATAACTATTGCATTTCTTAAAAAAAATTAAATTTATTTGTGCCTTTATGTACACGACCTAATAATAAATTCAACAGCCTTCCTACACAACCCAAAAAGAAACAAAAAAACCCAGCTACAGCAAAGGAGGCTGATCAAGACTGTTGAGCTGCAGAAGTTGGCAAGGTTTTGTTTATATCGAGGTGTGAAAGGTGCACAAGTTTGGCTGCAGATGAATTTTGTTAAAAATATCTAAGGATATTATCTTAGAATTTTAGTTCAGAGTATCTCAAACGATTCATTAGGATATTCATAATTATAAATAGATTATTAGAATATGATTTATAGGCAAATCATATCATGTATTTAATGTCATCAACTTATATCAAATGGACCATGTTGTGTGGTCTATACACAGTTTTTAGCGTCTCTTGCATCAATTTTCTCTCTTTCAAAAGGTTTCATTTACCCAACAAGGTAAGGCATTTTTTTAGTTCAGAACAAAGCCTAGTGGATCCCATGGCTGCAGTAGTTTGGCAGCATTTGGAGGTGTTATAATGTGCCCTAGTCTGTTTGTAGGTCGAACTAACAATATGTCAAACTTCATGGGGACAGTGAGAACTATGTGCAACAGAAGTATGTCATTAAGGCTAGTCTCCAAGAGATGGGTACTGGGTAAAGTATGTGTAACTATGCACTGAGGTCATAATAAGATTGAATTTTGACCTCAAAAAGTTTCTTGGAAGATGTCATAAATCCCACAACCTGGATGTAACATCTATATATGTTTTACCTAAGTAGTTAAAATGATAAATAATAAAGGAAAATATCATCATCCTATAGTATAAGAAAACACACCATAGAAATTAAGGGGGCCTCCTCTTCATCGGTAGTAACATGAGTCATCAAAGCCAAATTCTTGACCAGTCCACAAGCTTCACCTTCAGGGGTGTCACAAGGACAAAGCATGCCCCACTATCAAATGGAAGAGATGAGAAAAGAAGGTATAAATTCATAAGTATATAAGATTTTATTAGTTAAAGCCAAAAGAATAAAAGCCTAAGCAAAATAAGAATACAACAAGAAGTCTTTCTATCCACCAAGCAAGGTTGGGTACAAGTATAAAACAATCCCAGCTTTTCCTATCCATAACTCAAAAAACATGAGAACAATCCATCAAAATAGCTACAAAATTAGACTGCATCTCACCTGACTAGGCTGCAAAGCTCTAGGTCCACTTACTTTCCTGGACTTCTCAAACTGTGGTGAGACTCTTGTCATGTGGCCCATAGCACCAATAAATGACAACCTTTGTAACACCTGTGAATAAGAGAAATTTCATTATTAGAGGTTATATATCATGTGCTAGATAATTCCAAGTTCCATACATGGGTCGCTAGGTACATAAGCAAGAGCAGGTGACTTTGTCATGGTGAGTATCAAGAGAGAAAAAAAAAATACTTGAAAGGGAGACAATATACAACCTGTGTCATTCCTTTTCTTTCCATTCTGAACCTTTTAATTTCAAAATTACCAGTGGAGAGTGTCCTTTCCAGGCCTAGAGTGATGATATTCTGAGTCCGATTAAGAAGCTAGGTGCATTTCCGAAGAAAAAATATAAACAGAAAATTAGGCATGCTAAGACCAGGTTGAAAGAACAAAGCAATGAACAACAATTCTGAACACAAATGATAAAATGAAAATCATCACCATTGGCAGATTTTACATTGATAATAACACATGAATAAATAAAGTTTCAACTACACTTCAACTTTGAGATTTGCCACAAATGATCACTCCAAGATAAAAACAAAAAAAAAAACAAATCACATTATGTTCAGATGCTGACTAATTGTTAGTCAACTTCATATTTGTTGAAACCAATGATAAATGGTCCACTGTTGTCTCAAATAACAATATATAAGAGAGATTGTAATTTGAGACAACA
>Ga0099823_1002186_pt1 | contig 17396 bp, 12 predicted proteins | sample CowpearedBW_FD_76831 | JGI IMG/M metagenome (GOLD analysis project Ga0099823, IMG submission 76831) | Root nodule microbial communities of legume samples collected from California, USA - Cow pea red BW | ecosystem: Host-associated > Plants > Roots > Nodule | place: USA: California | collected...
AAAAAAAAAAAACCTCAAAACACGATCCTTATTGTTAACTATGCCAGAAGACCTTGAATCGGATCGGAACAAATATTGATTATCAGCTTCTATTAGAGCCTCCTCCACCAAATCAAATCTTCAAGCATAAAAAAACAGAAGAAAAAGCAACAACAGCCATGGTCGAGTGACAGAGAATACATGAACTTTCTGCTTATTAAGATTATAACTGTTTATCCATGCATTCAACAGAAGCCTTTACAAGTTAATTACAACACCCAAACTTCCCATAACCACCGCATTACAGAACATGACACAAATATAAACAACACGGAAACACACGAAACAACGGAACACAGTTTTTTGAAAAGTGAAATGGTTGTGAGATCTGAACCATAAGACCTAATTAACCAGAAATTTTAACCGATTTGACCTCAGGCTTCTTCTCTTCCTCTTTAGGAACAGTAACAGTGAGCACCCCATTCTCCATAGCAGCCTTAACCTGATCTACTTTAGCATTCTCGGGAAGCCAGAACCTTCTAATGAATTTCCCAGTTCTTCGTTCAACGCGGTGCCATCTATCATCTTTCTCTTCCTTCTCTCTGCTTCTCTCTCCACTGATCTGCAGCACCTTCCCATCTTCCACCTCCACCTTCACCTCCTCCTTCTTCAACCCGGGAAGGTCCACGTTGAACACGTGAGCCTGCGGCGTCTCCTTCCAGTCCACGCGAGTGTTGGCTATGGCGCTGCTTTCATCACCGGAGGAAGTGAGGTTGGCCAGAGTAGCTGAAAGGGGAAACCCCTCAAAAGGGTCCCATATATCCAGAGAGAAAGGGTCGTCGAAGACGTTGCTTCGTTTACCACCGAAGAAGCTAGGGATTAGAGACATCGTTATTGCTATCTTTATCTCTTCTCCTTTTGATCAAAAGTTGTTGCTGACTGAATCTCTTCTTCAAATCAACTGTGTCTGATACTGGGAATGAAAAGCGAAAGCTATATATAAGTTTCAAGAGAAGTGCTGAGGATTTTCCAGAATTTTCTATTCAGATGGTGATGGATCAGAAACGTGCTTCTCTTAACCTTCTACGTCTTTCTATTACAAAACCATGTTAATTTCAAAACAATTTAAAATATGCTGTTAAGAATCTTCTAATTCTATTTAACTATAGATTATTATGCAATTAAAATTATTATCAACACCGTCTTTTAACACTTTTTTCTTTTTCAGTTGAATACCATGAGATTTAGTAAATCTTGTATCTTATTTAATAAATGTGTATCCTGGTTTTGAAAATTCTAGTTAAAAAATAAGTGTACTAACATTATGTAGAGATGTAGTTTCTAAAATGTCATGCTTTTTATTTTTAACATAATTTGATTTATTGATTATAGTTTCCTGAATTTATTTGAAAATAATGCTCTGTAAAGAACATATTTTATACTTTTGTCACGTGAAATGTATAAAATCAAAGTTAAACAGCTAAAACAGCATGAAACAAATTTGCGAAAAAGATTAAGGGAAAAATTGTGAAATTAAAAATTGGAGGAATTAAATATTATCTTTCTTCTTTTATTTTCTTTTCTTTGTGAGAGTTTTTGGTTTGATGTTAATTACACATGTTAATGTCAAAACGTAAGAAATTAGATATTTTAATATGAGACACGTATATACATTTGATATTTTTTTAATGTAATATTTAATCTATAAAATAATAATATTTTAATAATGATAATAATTTATAATTTTTTATTTTAATAATTTTAATATATATTATTTTAATTTAAATTTATAAAATAACAATAATATATTTATTATACATTATTCAATAATGGTTGTATATCAAATAATATATATTTTATTATTTTCCAAATCAACAGATATACATGTCATACCAATATCGTAAGAGTGGATATAGATTATGCATTCTTTAGAAAAAGCAGTCTCAAGTAGATGAGAATCCAAATATGCAATTTATGTAATTCAATTTCTCAGGTGTTACCTGGATTGGGCTGGTATGCAACTTCGGCCCAAAAGCTCTTTCGGACATGCCAAAAATTATCAGCTACAGATGTGCACAATGGAGATGATCAACCTTATTCAATGAGCACAATCCTTAAAAAATTGCCATGAATTAAAATTAATTTATTCATAAACTAAAATAAATAATTTGATAAATTAAGACTTTAACCAAGATATTTTGAATGAGACCAATTAGATTCATTAAGCTTATATTTCCTGATTTTATGACCATATTTATTTGTTGCAAAGAATGAATAAAAATTTAAAGAAATAATATTTATGGATAAATTTAAGATTTCATTTTCAGACTTGTTATAAACATTAACATATGCAACACAACAAAAGCTACTAATTTTCCTTTTGGTATTTAATATCTAACTAATAATGATGGGATTGAATTTTGCAACTTTTATTTTAGAGTACATTAATTTACCCCCTTTACCATTTGTATTTTTATATTTATTTACCAATATTTTATTTTCATTATATAGAAACTTATGATAAAAATTGAAAGTATTTCTTCTATTGTAAATTATAATCATAATTTCTTAAAGAAAAAATATATGTTTTTATAACTATTTTCATATAAATATGTTACTATAGTTTTCCTTTTTTATTTTGATAGAAAATTACATATTATCCTATTACTCTTAGAATTATGACATTCTAAAAGTGAATAAAATGAATTACAATTACTTTTAATTTATATTTTTTTTATACTATCAATAGAAAGTATAGATATATTTGTAATTAATTTTAATATAATAATTAACTTTTAATATATTTTTATTACTATAACGGAATAGACAAAGTACGGGGATTTATATTCCTCATCTTTTAATCTTTTAATCAATTAGACAATAATTATAACTACCATTATTTTAATATTTAATTATCATTATTATTATTATTATAATGAAAAGATGAAAAGATTGAATGCTACCTGCTACTAAGAAAATTATAATAGGAAACATATTCACGTATGTTTGTGTTTTTTAATAAAAAATATTTTTATTTAATTCTTAGATAACTTTTGTATTGTAAACAGTTATTTAATTTAAAAAATAATTAAATTAAAAAAGATTAAATATATAAAATATTTAAAAGATAAAATCAACAAAATGATTATCTTAATTTAGAAAAAAATTTACTTATAAAAAGATAGAATTAGAAAAAGATATGTATACAAAGTATGAAGTTCTCTATATAATGATATTGATAAATCAAAGGTCTAAAGTGCAATTAGGTCTTCCAATTTTTCAACCTAAAACCCTGTCTGGTAACACAATACCACAATTTCCAGAGGATCCTGCAAGGACAGAGTGAGGCAATGGCAACCAGCGAAGACAGTGGAAAGAAGGAAGGGACCAACTTGCTAGGCTCGCCCACTTTCACAGAGTTGGGAAACGCCCGTTTCAGGTGCGTTGAAACTGGGCACGAGGTCCTTTCTAAGGACATAGCGTCCTACTCTCAGAGCAAAAAATGTCGTTTGGGTCTCATCGATTTCGCCTTGACGAACCGCAAAGCCCCTCTCAACATGTTCAAACAAGACCCTCTCTGTCGGTAAACTACAATTTCCCTTTCTCCTTTTCTTTCCCACTTTTTTTTTTTCCCTGATTTTTGTTACTCTCTGCCTTCAGGCCTTCACGTGTGTCTGTCGAACCAATGTTACGTTGTTCGATTAGGTTTAACAGAATAATATCGAAACCTTGCTGACAAAGCTCTTAAAAACTTCAACATATGTCTGTCATCAAATATTGTTTTAAAAATTGTGAATTTTCGACTGAGTTTGTGTGAAATCTGTTTGTATGAAGTAGCAACACAGTCTGTACATGAAAATGTGACAATTTTCAACTGTTACATATTTTTCTGTCCCCATTTTCTGTGTCTGTGGAGTATGTTACTGACGTAGTTGTTTTTGTTCCTCTTTTTCAGTTCAAAGTTGATATGTAAGCTGACTGGGGACAACGTGAATAAGTCAGAGGAACATATCTGGAAGCATATGAGTGGGAAAAGATTTCTCAATAAATTAGGTCAATGATGTTATGTCTTTTATTTCACTCAATATTGGATTAGGAGTGATGCCAGGGCTTCAATAATGAAGCGAGACTAAGTTTTCCTGCTAGTATTTGCAGATTCTGTGATCTGTGATTGAGTATAGATATTGGGAGCTTTGTTTACTGATACATTTTTTTTTGTGTGAACAGAGAGAGAGGAAGAAGAGAAGTTATCGTGCCAAGGAATGGAAGTTGAAGAGAGTTTACAGGAGTCAGAAAGTGCAGAAGGTGGAGGAAAGGATAAAAAGAAGAAGAAGAAGAAGAATAAGAACAAAGGGATTGATGAGGAGAACTTACTGGAGTCGAAAAGTGCAAATCCTGGAGAAAAGGATAGAATGAAGAAGAAAAAGAATAAGGACACGACAATTGAAGAGATTAGATCAGAAGTTACGAAGTCTCCCGTTGAGAATAGTGACACAGAAGTTGAGGATAATGACACAGAAGATGAAGACTTCTGGATGCCTCCTGTTGGTGATCGGTGGGACCATGATGATGGAGGAGATCGATGGGGTTCCGAGTCTGAGTCTGAGTCAGTGCAGGAAATTGAAGATGGGAATGTAATCGGTATGTATACCCCTCATGTCACTCTACATTTAATGTCAAATGAACTTAGACAGTTAATAACATAGAGTTTTTTGTTTCAAAGTTGGTAGAATTGATTTTTGATTGAGTTAATTTCCTTCTGCTGGACTTAATTGGGATAGCCTGATCGATTTTAAATTTTAATGCTTGTCATGAGTTACTGATTCGAAATTATTCTGAAACAAGCGCTTGGCTGATTTATAACTTGTCTTCATACTGAAGATAATGCCTAAATAATGGTTTGAACAGTGTTGTCAAAACTGTGAATAAACTCATCAATTCTTTCAATGCTACCAGTTTTGGGAAGGGGTTGGGGTTCACATGCTAACATGCAGAGGGATTGCATGTTGTATGGATTATTTGTGGAGTAAGTTTTAGTGCAAGATTCTTGGAATCATGGATCCACTTTACCTTTACAAATGAAGATCCAGCAGGTCAATGCTTATTAGGTTTCCATAGCCAACAAATGGGTTCTTAGACAACACAATGTTCCAGTTCAGGAGAAGGTTTGACGAGGTTATTACAGGAAGCAGTTTAAGAGTACGAATTAAGCTTTGTTTTTAGAGGTTGGGTGACAGTTATATCTGTTCACCTTTTTTGTTATAAAATGTTTACAAGTAGACTTCTGTTTGTTTTAACGGGATCATCTTGGAATATTAGTTTGTGGAGTCAAGTTATCTGGTGTGAAAGGATACAATTCCCTTTTGTAATCTGTTTTGCTATTGGTTCAGGAATAAATTCACGAGTGAACCTTTTCCTTTAGTTTTTCTTTTCTTGATCCTGAGAATCCTAACAATTGGTTTGACCTGCTGGATTTAAAATTTGTGGTAGCAACCTGTTTTGGTGCTGATAGATAGTGGAGCTAGCCACAAATTTTTTTCTTCTAAGTTGGTGGGCAGTTTGGGTTTACAGGTGGAGCAAACTCCACCATTTAGAGTAAAATTAGGATATGGGCATAAAAAACAAACAGCAGGACTCTGCAAAATATTAAGTTTCTGTTCGGTGAGTATGCTCATATTGAGGAGTATTTCATATTTGAATTTAGAGTGGATTTTGTTTTAGGTGTGTCATGGTCAACCACTCTAGCAAATGTAAAAGTAAATTGGAGGACTTTGACAATGAACTTTGTTGAACAAGGTCAGGTTGTGGAAATTAGAGGTGATCCCCAGCTGTAAAAAGCTTTTATTACTCCACAAGCTCTGATGAAGGGGACACAGATAGAGGCAGTATCAATATATGGGGGATAGAAACCAGGGAACACAGGTCCTTGAAGGAAAGAAATAATAATCCGCCGGAGGCTGGGAATGAAGAGAGTTATAATACATTATTGAGGAATTCTCTGCTGCTTTTGCTGAACCATAAAGACTGCCACCAAACAGGTCAGTGGATCACAGAATTCCCATAAAATATGGGGTAAGTCCTCTAAATGTGCCCTATACGTACCCACACCTTCAAAAGAATGAAATTGACTAGCTAGAGAAAGAAATGTTGAGTTCAGGAATTATTAGGCCCAACTATAGTCCTTATTCCAGTCCTGCCTTGCCAGTGAAGAAAAAGAATGGAAGTTGGAGGATTTGTCTTAATGGCTTGAAATAAGGCTACTATAGCTAACAAATCCCCTTAGTCCCGTCATTGAGGAAGTCATTTTGAGGAACTGCTAGATGAGTTACATGGGGCCCAATTTTTTTTACGTTGGATTCAAAAGTTGGATCTCACAAGATTGATATGCACAAGCCAAACATTCCTTAGACTGCATTTTTGAACTAATCAAAGACATTATTAATCTCTCTAGTCATGCCTATTGGGCTAACCTATGCCCCAACTACATTCCAATGTGGTATATAAATGTAACTTTATAGCCCTACCTCAAAAGGTTTATGATATACTAATCCATAGTTAATCATGGAAAGAACAATCGGTGGATTTGAGAAAAAAAAGGTTCTTAGTACATTACAACAACACATATCCTATGCAAATTTGGAGAAGTGAGTTTGCTCAAACAGAGTTACATAGGGCATGTAATTTCTGTGCATGGAGGGAATAGCCATGGGTCCATAGAAAATGAAAGCAATTCTACAACAATATATTCTTGAGTGTGTCAAGTCTTTAAAAAGATTTTTAGGGCTCACATGTTACTATAGGAGGTTCATTAGCAATTATGGAAAAATAGCAAGACTTGTCACTGATTTGCTAATAAAAGGGATCTCCAATGGTCTCAAGATAGTATTGCAGCATTTGAACAATTTCCAATGGTCTCAAAATAGCAACAATTGTCATGATTTCCACAAAACTGAGCATGTTGTGACCAAACGCTCCATCCACCAGGCGGTTGATACTGGGGAGTGGATATGCGTCTTTAGGACAAGCCTTGTTCAGATCCGTGAAGTTGGTGCACATCCTCCATTGACCTTTTGGCTTTTTAACCAGAACTACATTGCCAACCATGTAGTATATTTGATTTTTCGAACGAAACCGACTTTTTTCAGTTTTTTAACCTCCACCACCGGTCGGGCTTTTCGTCTCTCTTCGAGCCAACTCTTCTTCTGGGCAAGCGGTCAGGCTTTTCTAAATATGGCTAGTTTGTGGAACATGACGCCCGGGTGTATGCCTCACATATCCGCTAAGGCCCGCATGAAGAGGTCTTTGTCTTCTTCGATCACGGCTATTGGTACTTGTTCGCTCTGCGGGTTCATATCAGTGCTGATTTTGGTCACCTACCCTTGATTTTTTCCTACTTGTAGGTCATTAGTTTCTCCTTCTTGCTCTATGTGGTCGTCCATATTTGTTGGCCAATGTAGTTCGGGTTATGCTACTAGTTAGGGCATCATTTTCAATCTAGTAGAATAACATTCGTGCGCAATTTGTTGGTTTTCATAGACCGTGCACACTCCTCCTCTTTTACATGGACCCATTCGCTATTCCACACGGTTTCTTGTCCTCCACCTTGTGATTCTCTGTTCCAGGGGGTTCCGCTCGGATCTGATTGCGAAAGTCCTTTATATCCTCCATGTGCATGAACTGAGCGGTTCTCTCCCTTAGTTCGTCCTCTTGGCCGGTTTCTTGCTGAGCTTATCAGCAAAAGGCTCGGCTTTCACCAAGGTAACCAAGTGGTGCATGGCTACCTCTGGTAACAAGTTTTTGGTCTTCATAGAGACGTTGTTAAAGCGTTCCATGAAGTTTCGCAATGATTTGTCTTTGCCTTGTCGGATGTTGACGAAGGCCATTAAGGTGAGCGCGACTGTTCGACTAGCAACAAATTGGGCTCTGAATTTAGCTTTCAGGGTACAAAAACAATCAATGTTGTGTGATGGGAGGTCGAAGAACCATTCCAATGCGTCTCCTGTTAGAGAAGTAGAAAAAACTCGACACCAAATGGCGTCACTTGCAGCATAGAACATCATTTGATTCCTAAAGATTGACATGATGGTCCAGATTAGTGATTCTGTCGTTCTTCTTTACTTTCGGCAACTTCCACCGCTCGGGGAGAGGGGTTTTGAAAGATCTCTTGGTTGAAGGGACACACCGCGAACGGGTCGATAGGCGCAATTGTTGGGTTATAACCCTAGCTTGCTCTAGTACTCGCATGAACAATTATGGCTTGTCCATGTGGCTCCTTGATAGATTCTTCACGAACGGTAACGATCGGTCGCTCTAGGGTTTGCATCGCAAACATACTTAGGGTTGATGGCACTGAATTTTGCCTGCTCTTTTCTTGCCTCATTCTCCACTCGGAGTTCCCTCAAATCTTTTTTGTATTTGTTTTGCATGTCCTCCATCTGTTTTTGCATCCTTCTCATCATTTCCCTCACTTCCATCTCATCGCTGTGTATCTCTTCTCCAGTGACGTTGCTCGTCATGTTCCTTGTAGTCATCATATGGGTTTTAAGGTAATCTCTCGACCCCACATTGGGTGTCAAAATGTTTCGGGTTAAAGGGGGCGAGCGTTCTCCTACACAACTTATCTGTCATTACTCGTGATGTTCCTCAATGCCAAGGTGTCATGTTCGTTCAAGACTGATCAATTGTACTGGCTAAAGATACTCTGACGCTCAAGTCAGTTCAATGTCAAATGGTTAAGCGGATTAAATCAGTCTTAAATATGTATTTAATATACCAACCACCATACTTTTGACCTCTATTTATAGTGTTCTTCAATGTTCTTCGATTAGGGACGGCCTAATAATGGCCAAATTTCCCTTAATCATGTTTATGGTTTTCCTTTAACATAATCTGTTCACCGACTACCAGGGTGATAATCTAAGAGCTGAAATTTAACGCACACAACCACACGGGTACCACGAACCTCTATGGTAATTTCTTGAAGTTATTGAGTTTGCTAATTTGGACGGTCTCTAGCGTAATGGCACAGTTTGATTATGTCAAGATTCATGTACATAAAGGAAACTACAAATGGAGGAAACCTCCACTTGCCCAAAGCATAGCTTTTCTTAACAGAAAATCAGTTCATCACCCTGTCTCCCCTGTCTCATGAGACTTATAATTAAAGTATTCTCCCACGGCTAACAACCTCCTCACTACTCTTGCCAACTCTGTTTTGTAACAATTTCTCCACTTACTCATGCCACCTCTGCTTGAGGATTTCGCTTTCTTTTGTGCACATTACACCTTGCATACCTTAGGTGTCTCATGTACCTTGTGGACCAGTGGCTCTTTTGGCCCATAAACTTCTTGAGCTGCAACATTCCGGTTGAAGTTAGCCTAGGGAAATAATTCAGTGGAGTCCACTTTACCTTGAGAGCTTCGGGAAGAAGTTTCTAATTATGTTCCTAATCAGGTTTCGGCTTCTTGCATAATAGCAGAATTAGGTGTTTGGAGTGTGTTGACCTGTTTGGGTTTATAATCCTCCGTTACATGAAAAAATACTCTATTTTCCGTTCGTAGTTATTATGACAAGTATGAGCTATTAGTTTTTCTTATCTATATTACTTTTTATGCATATGCATTTATATAAATATAATTTTGAAGTTTTAGGAAGCATTTTAGGATCTTGTTGATTTTTGCATCATCGAGTTACTAATCTTTTACACCATTTTTATCCTTCAAGTTTTTATGATAGCCGAGTTTGACACCATTGGACATGAGTACATGCCCATGCCATTAGTTGTTTCTTGTTTGATCTGTCATGTTTTTCCTTAATTTTTGGAGTATGATAAGCTATGATTGAGCAGAGGATTTTTTTATTCTCACAGATGGTGATGGTGATGCTGCTGAGGATTGCAAGGAGTCAGAAGAGTTGTCATCAAGGTAATTTTTTTCAGTGTGAAATATTGGAAACGATACAGTTTCTGAATTTTTTAAGTAAGATTTTACTAGCAGTGTCTAGTTTCCTAGACTGACACAATATATATGTTGAATTTTCTATTTTCTGCAGGACAAAAAGAATGTCAATAGAAATTGGACCGAGCAGCTTTGCTACAAGAAAGAAGAAAAGTAAGAACCATCACGCTTAGATTTGTTTGCAAGCCAAGTTTAGTCTAGAGAATCACAAGTCAATTTTTCGGTGCATGTATCAAACTATGTCAACCCACACTATTCGCACATGGGTACAAAATGCATTACCTATTCAATTTTTTCTTGTTTTGAGCAGCTGCTTTATCATCATATTTGTATCAGAAGTAGCATGAAATTGGATTAATTGTAAGTCTTAAAATTAAGCATGCAATCAATTGCAGGTGTGCTTATGATATTATTTAAGGTCAAAAGTTCTTTATGATGATCGTTCATAATTTTGTGTCCTTCACATTGACAGTATTTTTTTATTATTTATTGTTATTATTATTTGCAATAGTGATAGTAATAATTAACTATTTATAATAATTGTTTTAAAAAATATATATAGAATAATTTTTAATTCTTCAAAATCTTTTTACATCGACCATTCTTGAAAATTATGGCAGCTTTTACCCTGATCTACAGTTTTCTGCGTACTCCACACATGCTTATGATCTATTAAATATAAAGAATGCGACTAATCTGTCAGAAAAAGGTGGGATTAAAAATAAAAGTACCATTATCATAAAGCAATCCACGATAAAAATAATAAAATTTCTAAAGATATTTTTAGTGTTTAAAATTCGAAGTAACTTCTGTTTTGATTCTTTATTTCGAATCTATTTTAGTTACTCAAATCTAAAAAATTTGATATTGATGTGATGCAATTTATTTATTATAAAAAATAATTACCAATAGTATTGAAAAGTTAAAAGTCACTACACTATTAATCCGCAAATTCAAAATTCTGAGAACTAACTCTTTAATTAAAAGGTTAAAATTATTTTAAAGCAATAAAACCGGTAATAAGGAAGAAAAAGAAAAAGAAAAAAGGTCCATAGATATAATAAAAATATTCATCCATCTTAATTCCCTTTATTATAATTCAAAATATAGTTGCCTCCATAATCCACATATCTACATCATTGACAATAGCTTCAGAAACCAATTGCTTTAATTAAATAACTAAGAAAAAAAAAAGTGAAAATGAAAACCTGATCACAAACGGCGAATTTCCCTCTCAAACAAAATGGTAGCTGCAAAATGATTGACTTATGTGCACGCCATGGAGAGTGGATTATGAATTGTAAACGATGTTACTGTTTTCGTATTAACAAAATGAATGAACGCAAAAGAACGTGCGCGGTGTGGGGCTTGAAGAATAGCATATAAATGACGCCAACACTGTACCTAGCTTCATCAAACTCCGTACACTCACTTAGTATTGTTACTCAAACGCTCAACACCCTTTGTACTTTTAGCGTGTCACCATAATTCACCCACAATACACAACAAGCATTAAGCATTCACACATTACACCATAATTAAATATTAGCAACATTTTGGAGTATGTTAATAAATAAGTGAAACTAACTACCTTGTGATTTAACATGCCAAAAGGCAAGTGCAAGTTATAATGGTTGTAGATGGAATGAAGAAAAGTGTTAAAAAATAGATGGACCGTGGGCCCATAAGAAACGTGATTTACGGCTAGATATGGGCCAGAAATCAAGCAAGGGCAGAAGGGAAACCCATTCGTCAAAAGACAGAAGAAAAAAAAAAAGAAAGGGCAAAAGAATGATCACATCAAACATGATATTATCAGTGACCCTCCACGTGTTGACAACCCATCTCCTCTTGCACGTTACTTTAAATTATTTTGCAGGCTTTGCTCGGTATCTTGGTGGCAAAGACAAGTCCATAATAGTGAATGAATACGCACAAAACCTTTCATCAATACTTATCTTTCTTTCTTTAAAGAGAAGGGCCTATTCCACCACCAACAAAACCAAATCAAATCAAGAAACCCATATGAGGGCGTGCAAGCTGCAATTTCATCATCAATATTGTTTATCTGTTGTCCTTTTAAAATATATATGAAAAGTGTTTCAATCCAATATCAAGAGGATCGATAGAAACAACGACTGTATTTTTAAAGTATTGTTTGTTTTAGAGTATAAAGTTCTATCACAATTTTATCTTTAAAAATACCATAAAAAATAAAGAAAGAAAGATGTATTTAAAACTTCGACTCTCAAATAATATGAAACTTATTCGGAAAAACAAAATTTAAGTGTTAATATAATGTATTTTTAGTAACCAATAGAGAATTTGAATCACTCAATTTGTATCACACAAAAAGGACAACTAGGTTAAAAAAAAACATAACCAACACAAGACACATGATTGAATTGATTAATTGGGAGCATGGCATAGTAGATAATCCTTTAACAATAGGCTTAAATGGCAATAATTGAATTTGAATGGAGACAGAAGTGTGGTTGTTTGTTTTGTTGCTCCATAGGGACAAATCTAACATCCTTATTGGGTGTTGATTAAGAAGTGAGTAAGTAACCAAACAAAACAAAACCAATTAATAAGACGCAACAACCGCCACCGACCTCAATCTCTGCCTTTTACTTGCACCATTTCTAGTACTAACCACTTCACAATCCTACGTTTCTTACTCCTATAAACCCTCTCATATGGTAAAAGACAACAACTTAGAGCGTCAATTAAGCAAATAAAAACCATGCTATCTATGAACTGTCACCAACTCACTCATCTCTGAAAAGACAGCTATGTTTATTCCCTTTTGAATTTCAGCCACCCACGATGCACCAAAATGACCTATTATGCTTCCCAAACCATTATTATTATTATTACAACAATCTCAAAGTAAAAATCCATTCACATTCACAGTGAAATGAAATGTTGCCATGTTTATGATACTTAGTGGCAAAGTAAGTGAAAGAATGATTTTGGGTTTTGGATTACATCGTTTGATCTAGCTACATAGGTAGCCACACGTGACTAAGAGTAGATTGAAACATAGAGGGTTGTTTTATTTTATGTGCTTGCTTGCATAAGTTGCAAAAACCAAATGAGTGAAGATGAACCCTAGTGTGTGTGTTACCCCACATGCTCACAAAGGTTGCGATTGGGTCTTTCAGCCTGAGGTTTATCCCTATTCCAAGACCCATCTCATCTGCCATGTTAGTATTCTCTGTCACAAACTTTATAGCTGTATTCCACTACCTCACCACCAGTCAACCACTTCGATTAATATAACAAAATCTTACACATTTTTACGTAGGATCATGTCACGCATAATTACCCTTTTCTTCATCTTCTTCGTTTTAATTACAATTACCACACTTCTTTTTTCGGCTGGACTATACTATGTTGCGGGTTATACAATTGGCCGGTGACAGAGGTTAGGTGGACAAAGTCACAATCTAAGTGGGATTCCATATTAAACAATTGCTAAGAGAAGACCAAGTGGGTTGAGTTATAATCGTGATGTTTGGGTTATTGCACTCTTAAGTAAAAAGAATTGCTTCTTAACTAAGAACTATGATTTTGATTTAGTGATAAGCACTTGATCCTAACAATTGGTATCAAAACTAGATTACGTGTTCAAAACTATGTTCACTAAGCCCATAAAAAATGTTAAAAACTTATTTTACCATCCAAAATATTTATTTGCTTTCTGTGTCTGTTTCAAATTTGTAAGCTGATCTGGAAAATAATAATGTTAATAATACGTGAAATTTCAAAAGGGCACTTGCAATAAGAAAATAAGAAAAACAAAATAGATGTGCGTTTTCCCTCTGCACCAAAGGAGACATGTGGAGAAAATTGTGATGGAAAAAAAAAAGTATTTGTTGAAGGCTTCTATTGATTCTTAAACAAGCAAGTACAACAACTAGTTAACTGCATAATTTATTAAGCTGATGTGTTCTTAATGCTATATAACGTGCCGTCCATAAATCCTTTAACTGTTATTCATTAATTGTTTCTTTTATTACAAAACACACTCATAAGGTCACTCTTATCAGTTTTATTTTTTATTGATCGTAAATGAATATAATCATCATTCTACGCTTATTTGATGAAACAAAGCACTTATTACATATGATTGTGGTTTGGTTTTCTTGAGATAGGTTTATAAATGATTTGTTTACTGGTTTTACTGATAATAAAAATGATTTTTAAAAATTTCATTTTCATCGTATGTTTTGTATACATTTAAATTGTTTATTTTTTCATTTTCGGTAAAATATGTTGATGTGTCTGTTCTTAAGAGAATCATGGAAAGGAGGGTAGCGATCTATGCTACCCTGTCGTGTGAGTATACATAAATTCATTAAGATTCGCATTTCCTAATGAAAATCAATATCCCGTTACCCGTACAAGGCCAGATTATTTTGATACTCCGTTAAGCAACAATAATGCTTAGATGATCATGTTGTGGAAAAAGTGTTAAATAACCATACATTAAAAACAATGATAATAATTATGATCAATGGATCTAGCTTAATAAAATAATCATTAAAATTGTGCTATAGATAGGAAAGTGGGCATATTAGTATTTTAAATCAGATATAAATTAACATTAAATAAGAACTATAGAAACAATTATTTGCTTCAAATAAGCATAAAATTTGAAAAGGAGAGATATATATATAATAATGAAAAGTTTGACCAGGTCAAAATCAGAAAAGAAATGTCCCAAATCAAATCACGAATTTCAAAATGACAACTCTTTAGATCGGTTTTTGGATAAAAATAATAATAAAATAAATAAAAAGGGGCGGGAATGCATATGAAGAGGGTAGTAACCGAGACGAGAGGGTCCTAACACTGGATTCAGAGAGGGACCCATCAGAGGTACCCTCCCATCTTCAACCAGCATCCCCTGTCCCAATGCTTACACCTTCATCTTCCTTTCCTTCTGCTCTTCTTCCCTCCATTTACTTGATAATGACCTTTCAAATTTACTTTCTAGTGAAAATATCTTTCCTATTTCAATTCCAATATGTCCCACACAGTATCATTAACCAGTACTCTAGTATCCTTTTTTAATTAATTTTTTTGCTTTTTCACAACTTTACTTTTAAAAGAAAATAACTACTGGCATTAGCAATACTCAAAAATTAATACCAGTCAAACATATTGATGAACCCATGCACAGTGGCAGCACAAATTCTATAAGAAAATCAAGAAAGGCTTAAAATGCAAACTCTGAACAGGAGGATGATAGAGATATGGAGGATAATGGAATTACACAACAGTTGCCTTTACTACATATAGTATACCTTATTACATACTATTCTATAAGGAGTAAGAGCTTTCACAAAGAGTTATGGGCAATCTTCCAACACTTTTTCTGCCAGCTAGACATGAACCCTCTTCTAACGCACCAAGCTCTTTACCCTTCTTCCACAACATTAATTTTAACATGGAAGAAAAACAACCCCACTTATTACAAAATAATAAATATATTCTTAATCAGAGATAAAACCCGTCCCCTAAAACTGCTATCTTTCACTGTTTCTTCAACTAACAGATCCCAAAGCTGCATCTCTCACAAAAACCGGATGTTTATTGCCACTAAACTACCCAAAACACATTCTTGAATCTCATCTTTATATTATAAAATTTAAACTAATAAACTTCCCTACGAATTTTTCACTAGCTTGCTTTCTTCGCCGAATTAAACTTTTGGAAATTGAATCTTTGTTTGAACTATCAGATTAGTCAGTACGTCCATTCCTGAGGCAAGCGAAGTTCATGGTTGGCTGCATCCTCTCGCCGCATGTTGAACTTCTGTTGCAGAATCAGAGCGTTTCTCTTTGCTAACAAAGCATCTACAAGAACCCCGAACTCAAACAGGTTAGCAGGGGAAGAACTCAAGTTTACTCCAAAATGTTTTGCTTAACTTGAAAACCCACTTACCATAGTCCGCCCCGAATGCACCAGAAAAACGTTGTTGGCTAGCGGCATTGATGTCATCAATGTTGAGGTTCAAAGCATGGATAACCTTAGCTGGGACCAAAACCGGAGCAGCACAACCTGTTACAAAACAAAAACAACAATCAGAAAACCGCTAAATCAGCAGAAACAGTGCTTAGTCAAGGGGGTTAAGTAAATTACCTGTTTTCTTGCGAGATTCAGGGGGAGGGGCCCCATACTGACGAGGCAGGAAAACCCCTGTTCCAGCACAACCCCTTTTGTTAACACCGCCAGATCCAGCTTGCAAACCGGGTCGAGACCCGGTTCCGAAATGCGACACCGGCTGATTCTGTGGCTTCACTTGAAGAGGACGGTGCCATGCAGAATGAGGCAAAGCGCGTGTGCAGTTCATAGCTTCATAGTCACACCCAAACTCACGCAAATCACGGACTCTGTTCTGAACTTGTGGCTGGTGCTGCTGGGTCACCCAGGCAACCTTCTCTTGCCTTCCCCAAACCGAACCACACTGCTGCTTCAGCATCTGCTCCGGTCTCACCTGCGGGTACCGAGCCTACGCAAGGAAAACAAAGAGTAAACACCCGATTTCAACATGCAAGTTCTTATACGCATTTTTACAAACAACTTGAACGCGTTTGTAAATAACTCACCTGTGGACCGCCATGGTTCACGAAAAACGCATTCTCCGCCACCACTGCCGGAGAAACACCCCCAAAAACTCCCCCGTTCTGAAACTCAAACTTCGAAGAGACTTCATCGTTCATCCTCAACCTCGCAACTTGCCCTGCGGCTGCGTACAGCACATCCCACGCATCATTCGTCGCCTTAAACGGCGTCGTCGTTGGCGACGGAACACGAGAAGACCCGTTCGGACTCCCGTCGCCGGAACCGCCACTCCGACCAGACCAGCTTCCGATACCACTCAGTATAGACTGAGGCGACCCAGCCAAACCCCGAGCCTTCATTTTCTGACTCTGCAAAAACCCCCAGAAAAACAAAAAACACCGTCAGTCCACCGGAAAGAAAAAAACAACAAAACAAAACAAAACCGCACGTTCCGGCCATCATTTACCTCAGCCTTGTCACCGTTGCAGATTGGAACAGTGAGCAGTTGTTCCTTCTTGGTGTCATAGAGCGATGCATGACTGAGTCGGCGAGTCAACCCGGCGAAGAAGTCCTCCTCGTCGCTGCTCTCAGTCCCGGTCGAACCGGACTCGACCGGTTCGCCCCCGGGCGAGTGAAACTCGTAGGGAAACTCGGACGGGAAGCCAAACGCGGCGTCAAACTCAGCTTCATCCATGGGTGAGAGAGTGAAGGAGTGAAGCAAAGGTTGGAAGAAGGAAAGACGCTTGAGAGAAGAAAAAGTAAAAAAAGCGGTATGAAGCCGTTACGAGTTACGAGGGTAATGAAGGGGAACGAGGAAGCTGAAGTTGCTGGTTGAGGAAGATTTAATAATGACCCAGCTGTGTGTACAGGGTGGGACCCACACT
>Ga0099823_1002195_pt1 | contig 17375 bp, 17 predicted proteins | sample CowpearedBW_FD_76831 | JGI IMG/M metagenome (GOLD analysis project Ga0099823, IMG submission 76831) | Root nodule microbial communities of legume samples collected from California, USA - Cow pea red BW | ecosystem: Host-associated > Plants > Roots > Nodule | place: USA: California | collected...
ATTGTGTAGAGAGGTGGGTGAAAGAATTAAAACACTGGCAAGTGCCTATAGTGGCCCCAATGCAGCAAACGGAATGCATTCTTCGCATTATACATTGGGGACCATCACCCTTTTCTTACAGAATTACAAGGTTTTTCTGACCTAGACATACATGATAATTTGGGAAATTATGGACCAATTAAGTGCATAAGATTTTGATCCTTATATCACTTGTTTTTTATTCATTAACAAATGGTAAATTTATTTACAAATACTCCAACCTTGTTTAGAAATATAAATATGAGATCAAGCGTTTGTACCGAGATGAGAAAGTTAATGATATATAAGAAAAATAAAACTTTTTAAGTCTTAAGGTTGATGTCACGTTTTTTTTATGTGAGTAACTCTTACTCTAGAGGTAATAATTTTTCTCGATAATATATCAGCAAAATAATTTCAACAAATCTTTGGAGCTAAATTGGACTTTGTACTTGCACATGCAGAGATTATGTTAGGAGTTAGGTACAAGGAGAAGATAATTAATATATAGTTCGGATAGTGGTTAGTGAGTATCAGACAAATAAATATGAGGTCAATGTAGGGGAACAGACATACTGTCAAGTATCAGAATTGTGTTTTGTTATTTATGGAAGGGTTAAATACAATTTGAGTTAAATTTGGATTTGAAACAGATAGTCGTTCTAGTTTAAATTTTAATACATTTTAATTTTTGTATTTTAAAAATAAATTGATATAGTCCTTTTTTAATTTGTGTTAATATCTTTTACGTATCAAATATATTTTAAATTAATATTAAGACTGTTTATATTTTTTGATACAGTTTAACTCAAATCTCAGTGCAAAAGATTAATATTATTAAATTAAAAGAATTATATTCAATACTTTTACTTCTAGAACTCAAAATATATCATACTTCTAGACATCAACAAATTTTAATATCTAATTTAATTACTAAAAACATATTTAATTACGAAACATACATGAATCTGGAAAATAATTGTCTCTCCTATTTTCTGTTCTTTAACAATCAGGAAATACAATAATTACTAACAGAATATTTTCATTCTTCCACCTTCTAATCCAGTTCCCAACAAATTGACTCCTAACAGATTCTGTTTCTGGGATGATGCTGCGCATGTGTCCCATTAATTATCCTCAGTAACACATACCGAATTTTCTGTTAAAAGCAATGTCTGAATCCACTATTGAAGGGCATTAATTTTTTTACTGTAGTACCATAAAGTTAAAGTCAAGCTGCATGACAAAGCATGCAATGCATACAGACCTCTGAAAAACTCAGTTCAGAACTACCTTTAAGCCAAGAGAAGTAATTTCTGATCTTTTTTCATATGACCAATTTACCATATACCAGAGAATGAAGGGGTTTGAAAGGGACAAAGAACATGAGATGCCGTAGACAAAAGGGTAGAGTTTAAAGCTAGCGAGAGGAAACACATTGGTTTTGTTTTTTAAGTGACCTTAGTAACAAGCCAGTTACCAACCGCACTTTTTCTTTGTTTGAAATTCTGAATGTGGACAAAATTAGAGAACCCTTAATAACCATGACTGCCCTTGAAGATCGAGAGAAAGAGAAAGCCACTTCATTTCACTTTCACAGTAGAACCCCAAATGCAGCTAAGACAAACCTTTCGCAAGACCAAGGTCTTTTTCCACAAAAGCTTCCGAAATTTCTTGTCTTTCTTCTTTGAAGAGTACCGAAAGATTCCCAGATCTTTTTCCTTCAATCAATTCCTTTGTAGAGCTGGCAATGCAAGAACTCGCACAAGCGACCAGTTTTACAATGAGTTTTATGATCTGCTGCAGACTGATCTCAACAGAATAAACATGTATGGTAACAACAACAGGCACGATTCAGCAATGGGAGCTGCTTCATGCAGTGAAAGCTCCGTTTGTTTTTCCAAGCAAAGACTGCAAACGAGCAAGAACGAGGAGAGAGCACAAGAGAAGAAGAAGAAGAAAGGAAGCTCACACCCCAGAAAAAAAGAGGACTTCAATTCAGAAAACATGAACAAGAAAGTTCATGCTTTAGCACAAAAGATGAAGGCAATGGATATGGTGGATGCGGGTGATCTAGAACGTGTGCTAGACATAGAAGAAGCACTGCACTACTATTCTCGACTTAAGAGCCCTGTCTATGTAGATATTGTGGACAATTTTTTCATGAGCATTCAATCAGAGTTATCTGCTTCGCAGCCATGTGCCAGCAGCATCAAACCCTCCAAGGAAAGGCTTGGTCCAATCCAGTTCAGATAAGGTTTCCAATCAGCAACATTGCAAACATTTAACAGTTTATAGGGAATTAAAGAGTTTAGTTTAACTCACACTATTCCCAGGTTTCTTTTCTTTCAGGGTACTATCTGGTTATTGCTCAATAATCCACATTGTCCTTGCATAATAGTGATTTCTTACAGCAGAGGAATCTAACTTTCTTGCTTGCAAATTGTCCCATTTCTCAGGCGTACTTGGATCCTGAGAACTTTGTGCTTTTAGTTATCTGTGCCAGAAAAGACAACATATTTTTAGCTTTCCTGCCATTCCAGACTTACAATGGGCAATGACAGTGTAACGTATAGTGTTGAAAATTGTATTAATATATACCTGATCTGTAGCCAATTCTTATCCGATTCAGAGGAGCAAAATTTTCTTCTACGTACGTGTATTTTTTACAATGAACTTGTATGTATAAATCAAACTCCATGGTGTCAATTCAATACACAGATTTAACATCTGTGTCTCATCTTTCTTTTCCCTCTTCCAACACGGTATAACAGCTTGGTCGTTGTTTGAGACCATGTAGATGAACATGGGCATGGGATCCTGGAGAAATAAATTATTGACATTTGGCATTCATTTTAGTAATAGCTCTTGGATAGAGCAAGATAAAGAAGCAATTTCATCGTCTGTGGCTTTACCAATGCCCTAAACGTGTGATGGTAGTCAATTGTATGGTATTGACGATACCCTTTTGCAACCAGACTTTCTTTTTGTGGGTTGTATCCGAACAAGAATCTGTTCCTTGAGTCTTTGATATTTGGTTGTAGGGGTACATGTATACACTTATAGTCTGTTATTAAGCTGATCATGTAAAGTGTAGTGAACTAACAAACGATAACTTAGGGTAATAAACGATCTAAGTTAATTTAATAACAATATCGTAAAACTTGTTAAATGTAGAAGACCAGATTCAAATAAAAATATAAGATAAAATGTAACTAGCTAATTACTTCACAATCGCACCGTAGCACGACCAGCAATCACTTGCCTCCATCCACCATTCAACACCCAACGGGATTCCACAGCGGCGACGCGCAGTTCCTTTCTTCATGATTCAAAGTATTAACTTAGAAATATTTTCACTTTTTAGTTCTGATTCTATTAGTAGCCACCAACAAGTTCTTTTCTCTGTAGTTTGCCACCCAGAATCATTTTCAGCAATGATGTTTAAACTGCCGCCAACCTGGTTTATGGTGTTCGGTTGACTGCGCTGATGAGGCTTCACGCCCTGAGACCTCGGACGAAGAAAGTTGGAACAGAGAAAGAAAGAGAAGGGCCAAAAAGATTTAATGCAGACGAAGGTGCGGTTTAATTAATTTAAATGAAATACATGAATGTAAGAGTGTACAATGTTGGCTCACCATCAACCATATCCCTTATCCGCAATAAGTATATGCAAAGAACATTCTCCAAAGACAATATTAGCACCTCCTAATATTAATTAAATATTTTAATGTTTTTCTATTACATACGAAAAAAAATTGCCGTTATTCAAGAAAAGAAAAACTTTTAGTATTATAAGTTTTAAACTTTTAAAATAGAACGGTTGAACATTCATGATGGTTAGTGTAAAAATATTTATACTATTATCTGGAAGTCTAGATATATATATATATCTTTTCTTAAGAAAATGACTGTAATGTTTTTACAAAAAATAATAAAATTACCATACATGTCAATTGGTGATTAGATGGCAAGGTTGTCAAGAACTATTTTCTAAAGAAAGTTAACAAAGTAATAAAAAAATACAAGGGTGGCGTTGGATTTAAATTTGTAATTTATATCAATTATTTATAATCTTAACTTCCAAACAAGGGAGATGAATGCACCACTCCCTCATTAAAACTCCCAAACAATTTAGGATTTAAAAAAGTAGAAAAAAAAAAAAACCCTTTTCACGACATCCTATTCCAAACTCTTCCCCATCACTACGAATAACTCGACTCCCATCCACTTAACCCCAGGAGTCTGATTTAAATTAGTAACCAGCAGATGAAGCCAGAACGCTATGCTCCTTTAAACGTTTCTGGAAATGAGTTAAACGAGTTTGTAACTGCATGATGCCAGCTGCCTTCTGAGACAGAATGGCATTTAGTTTTGCTATATAATCATCCAGCTGATTACCTGGTTTGTCTGCTTCAACCAAGAGGTTCATTTCCTGCATATGTAAAGCATATATTAATATGAAGCTACAACCTACACTGATAGTCACAACTCACAAGTTTCGAAGATTTTAAAAATGGCACAGTTGCGTAATGCGCATAAAATTTATAAAAACAATAAAATGTCAAAAGGAAAAACAGAGTCAATTTAATTACCTCTCTAACAATATTCATAGTCTCCTCTACTTGTTTCCGGTGAGCATTTACAAGGTCTTCTTCTTCCTGAAATCATGGTATATGCATTTACTCTAGGTTTTGCAAATATGAAAAGTCGTTTCCAGAATAGTATAATTTACCTGTAAGAGGGCATTCAAATCATCATCAGACTGTACTGCTTTAGGTTCAACTTTTGGGATGTCCTTCCATTTAATCTGGCCATTGGGGGGTTTCTTAAATCTGTCATCTGTTACACCATATGGCTCTATCTTTCCATTTTTCTTCCATGATGGTTTCACCTGTTCATAGTAATCTTCAGGAGGACTAAATTCATCCCCGTCTTTTTCTTCAGGCCATGTATCAGTTGTGCGATCCTCATACGTATATGTATTAACAGAAGACAAGGGAATAGAAATTGAATCTTTAACGTTGAAATTTGAAGATAAAACGTCCTTCTTAGAGTTGTTCCCTTTCGATAAGCTTTTTACCCTGAATTTTCATATATTTTGTGACAGTCAAATCAAAAAGCTTTCATTTGGAACATAACAGTGATTGCACAATGAATGAATGGTTTGCAGGGAAGTGGAAAATCAACGACATAAAATTATTGTTTGTTTGGTTGAAATGTCGTTGTTACCTGTCAGCATATCTTAATGTATTCAGAGTATGTTCACATGAACCGGAACTTGGTGATATGCAAGATATCATAACAGTGCGGGAATCACCAACAAACGAATCCCTTAGAACTTCAGTCAATTTACTGCCTCTGAATGGGATGTGTCCTTGGTCATTATCTAATGCTCTGATGCATTCCTTTAAGGCGAGCAAGCTCTTATTGATCTCAGCACCTTCTATTCTGCATTCCATATATTTTGGAACACCCGACCAAACAGACAAATTCATTAAGGCTGAGAAAAGAAAATCTAAGATATCATTAATATAGTTTGTCTTCAACAATATCACTTTAGCTACTCCGTGAGACATACCTTGTCTGTTTGTCATTATCTGTGGTATCTGCTCCACGTTCACTTCCAGCAAGATCTATGAAGGAGAGCTTCCCAACAACACGGGGAGGCTTGGATACATTTCCATCAACGGATCTCTTGATAGCAAGCTGAAGAATTGCATGTGACCGTGAAGACTCCTCGTTTGCACCTGTGGTGCCAGTACTTCTCGTGGCATTTCCTTGCTCAATCAGTTCCTTGATGGTCTCCACATCCGATACTTGGTACTCTTGCAAACCAACAATGCAAACTTGTTGCTTACCATCCTCCCTCATGCACAGTTTTCTGCAGAAGAACAATATTATTGGGATTGAAGATCCGAGCAAAGCTTGAAATTATTTGATTTGATGCTCCCAACAACTTGGATTTGATGATTGTAGCGATGAAGTGTTGATCTTGGAATTGAAATTGTTAGAATTGTAACTTTAGTGTTTTTAGGGTTGTAAGTTTTTATTTCTTTATCTTAGTTAAAGTTAGTAGTATTAAGAGCCTCGATTAAAATGTCTAGTTATTAGTTGATTAAAAAGACTAAAATCTCTTAAGCAATTTAATGAATGGAGTTCATCTATTTTAACCGATTAAAACAAATTTAATTGAATAAAATCACTAAAAATGTCACTTTTTAGTGATTTTAGCGGACTAAATTCACGTTTGGCTGATAAAAAAATCATGCAACTTCATTTGGCTTAGTTTTAGCGAACTAATGTATTTTAGTTGGCTAAAACTTTCAGATCTACAAAACTATAGTTCTTACTCTTCTGAAATACCATATAATTCAATTTAATCATCAATAACATTTGAAATTTTGAGAAACACTTTGTGTAAGAACTTTTGCATTCTGGACCATCTTGTGTTTTTCTCTTACCCTTATCTCATACAAATCGTAAGTACATTGATTTGATATAGTATGCTTTGGTTTCCGAAGGTTTCATTTGAGTTTTTCATCAGGAATTGATTGATTCAGAGACTGCTATTCATTAACTTGCAAAAAGTTTCTGAGGCTTGTGAAAAGATTAAGGCATCCCCCTATTGAACTCAACCTATAATTCTAACAAATATTACACCTAAAAAATATAGAGACCACGGGTGAATAAATGAAAGATCAATCAACTCACTTTCGGTCATTAAGGAGATCAAAAAGCTTCCCACCATATATTTCAAAGAAACTCACAAACAACTGAAATCCCTGACTCCTGTACGTATGATGCATCAATCTCAAGATGTCCCTTGATGCTTTAAGAGGCAGTGGCTTCATTGTGTAAGTTTTTCCACTTCCTACACAAGAAGAAAATTATGTATTGAAGTTCACAAATGATACACTAATATAAAATGGCAGTAATAGTGCAAGCAAACAAAGTCACTTCTGCTTAAATTAACACCCATTAAGTATCAAAATTTCTGTTCAATATAAAAGTGTAGACATAACGTGACCATTTGAGAATATCTATCAGATTACTAATTACTTTAAACTACAACTTATTAACTATTCAAATAGAGGACCACCTACAGTTGTAAGAGAAAAAGAAGTCAATAAAAGGAGATTTAAACTCTCTTGGTAAATTGGAACACACATAATTAATCAAATTTGAGAAGCTGCTATCACCTGTTTGACCATACGCAAAGCAAGTTGCCTTAGTGCGTTGAAATATTATTGGAACTATGGGCTCCACTGTTTCACGATACACCTAACCAAGTCCAAAGGTTAAAAATAAAGTTAAATAAGTGGGCTATGTATTTGTACATTTATTCTTTCAACTAAAAACTTAATTGCATTATAGCTAGTTACCTCATCATTTGTAACCTCTTCATTCAAAACAGCATCAAAAACAAACTCATGCTTCTCAACATACTGAGTTAGATCAACCTGTAAAGCATTTAAATTTTAAAATGTTCAAATGAAAACATTTACTATAATATAGCAGCCAAAAACTAATCATATGCACAAGTTTGTGAAAAATAAACGGATAGATAAAGCTTGAACAATTTTCTATGAATAAACACTGACAATTACAGTCTGTGGAATTTACACTTAACAACATTGTTTGTCTTTCTAGTAGACCATATTCATACCAAGCATTCCAAGTTCACCAAGAGAAAGATTTTGAAATATCAACGAAATATTTAATAGGCAACATCATTCTCTATTTCATCGTTCTCACAAATCATTCAAAACTGCTTGATCAAATATTTTTCAACATAAAAGACAATTAAAATATCCAATTTTTCAATACCCCGGAATTCCATTGCCTACTACACTCACCTTAAGTTTGGTCTCGTGCACGGTTAAAGAATTTGAAACTGTGTCTATAATATCCTCCTCGTGCTTAGCTGTCTCCTTCTTATTTAGCGGTCTCTTGCGAACCTGCATAGAGTAGCAAGTTACCAACTCAGAACAAAAACAAAATTCAAGCAAAGACAAATTCCAACGTCCATTCTCAAATACCACGACAAATGCAGTATTCAAGCAAGAGCCTCCAAACTCATTATAGCAAACAGTCAACATTTTCTGTCTCATCTTTCTTTATTGCATTGTCTATTATATCAATTTGTCGATATAATGTATTGCACTGATAACATTTATCATTGAATATTGAGATACGCAAAACAATAACATACCACGACTTTAATCTTAGCTACATTGCTAGACTTCAGATTCTCTGCAGCAACAAGACTATTGTAGACGTTGTTATCAGTAGCACGAGCTCTGGCAGTTTGTTTGCCGATAATGTAAGGCTCGGAATCATACGCGTTCGAGGACGGAATCTACCAAATCACAAGCAAATGATTCAAACAAAACCGAACAAAAACATTCAACGATAACTAAAACGAAACAAAAATCAATAAACCTGAGGAAGAAGCTCTGTATCGAAGGAATGGATATCCAAGAGGCCAGGGCTGAAATCGTGAGGAGAATCGTCCTCGTCACCGTTTTTCTTGACAGCATAACTACGAGGAGGCGTTAACGGATCCATAGAATACTCACTGAAGCTCTTCTGCACGCTGTTCCGGTACATTCTGCCTCCGCCACCGTACAGATTGTAGTCCTGCAAGCCAAAACGGATCGCAATTCAGAAATCAGCTTCCACTGCAAGGAGGACTGGTGGTTGTTGCGAACAATAAATGCATTCAATCATTCATCATTAGGAATATTAAATTTGGAGTGAAGTTGTTGAACGTTAGGGTAAACAACACGAAAAAACGGAAACAGGAACAGTGAAAAACCTGAAGAGGAGGAATGTGATTGGAGGAGGAGTTGAACCACTTGGAAGAAGCATCGAGATAGTGCTCGGAGTGCTGGCGGTTATGGTGCACCCCCGTCGCACCGGATCTCTGGCCCTGTCTGTTCATGTTTTTGATGAGATGAGAAACTTGGACGAGGAGCGTAGTGTAGAGTGGAACCCAAGAATGATATATAAGGTAAATAGGACCCAATGCGGTGAGTGGAGAACAAACTAAACAGCCTTTGAATATTTTTGAATTGAATCCGGAAGACGAAGGTGAGGCACGTGTGGAACGTTGAAACGACGACGTATAGCTGGGTCCGTGGAGTGTGTTCTTTTCTTTTTCTTTAAGTTGTCCTATCATCGCCCACCGTCTCGCACGTGGGTGGGGCCCGCCGCGGCTTTTCTCTTTGTTTATCGTTGCGCGCTTGGCTCCTTCGCATTCAAAAATGCTGCCACCTTTCGGGGCTTTCTCGATCCTGCCACGTGTCCATTTTTTTTGTTATGTGTGAAAAAGGGGTCGGATTTGGATCATAATGGGCTGCGTTAAAAGACCACGTTTCTGGGCTTTCTCTCCGCCTGTTTGGGTGGCTGTCTGCCTTTTTAATGTGGTGGTGGGTTGGGTTAGGTGTACCAAAAATTTGTACTTCTTTGAATTATGCATATATTTTACAATAATTTAAAATATATACATAAATTAGGAAATTACTTTTCTAAATTTCATATTGGAACGCAATTAAGGTATTTAAAACTATAAATATATAAACACTTTTTACTTTTCCAACACCCTCACAAAGTGCATGAAGAAATAATGCGTGTGCAAAAAGTAATTACCTAATAATAATGACCAAATTAATTCCATAACTATAGTGGGCCTATCCAGTATAAAAGCCCAAATAGTTAGTTGTATTTAGTAATATCTATGACAAAGAGTGAAGAAGAAATTAGGGTTAAATATATTTTTATTTCTCAAATTTTTATAAAATTTGAATAATTTTTTCTTCAAAATTTAAGCTTAATTTAGTTTTCAATTTTAGAATTGTATAAATTTAATTTTTTTAACTAAATATTGTTAAGTTTATTTGACATTTTGACATTTTTTAAATATATTTTATGATAGTTAAATAAAATTAAAATAAAAATATATCAATCAATATAAACAATTTAAATATTATCATGAATGATGAGATATATTTGAAACGTTAACTTAACTTGATAAAATTTGGATAAAAATACTAAATTCACGTGATTCTACAAGATTAAATTTGGTAAAAATTTAAAAAATGGACACTAATTTCAATTTATTCTAAAATTAAAGGATAAAAATATATTTAACCTAAAAAATTATTTATAAAATTTAACCTGTCTATTAACAAATGTGGATAAAAAGAAAATAATGAATTCTGAAATGCTTAGATGAACTTTTTTTTCCTTCCATTATCCATTAGTTAGCGGAATCTATTTTATTACGTACAGAGTATCTGTGAATTACATCTTGCAATGGGTTATGTCGGTGGTTTTTACCTAAAATGGCGTTTCTCCTAAATAGTTTCTTTGGTATGAATACTTGGGTTGCGAAACAGTAATCTGAGCGCAACTTCATACGCAGAGAATATGGCTCCATTTACTATGAAAGCTCTGGCAACTGTAGTTCCTAAACCCCGCCACAGCACACTGTATCCTTCTTCTTTAACACTCTTTCTGAAACAATCTACGATGCCTTTGTACTTGAGAGAAGAGGGTGTTTGAGCCTGCAATCTACTCTTCACAACATCCAAAGGGTAGCAACTGATCCAACTAGTCACGCCTGCAGATCCTCCCGCTACTAACATAGTCTGCAAACTTTCTTCACCACTTTTTCTGCAACCAGGGTGGAGTCGTTCCCTCATGTATTCGTATGTCCAGAAGTATAAACCATGAGAGGGTCCATCTCTTAACACAGTCACACCAAGTCCTCGATAAATGCCTCGAAGGCCTTCTTTTCTCCAAATGTGTTTCGCCAGCCTTATAGGACCCTTTATGGATTCTGCCATCTGGCTTTCTTTTTGCATCTGAAGTCGAATTTTTATCAGCTCCACAGGGGAAAGTAACAGACTTTGAAGTGCTCCTGTGCCAGTTCCTCCTAATGCAACACCCTTGTAGGATGCAGGGTCTTTAGGAGATACAGATAAGTCACACGCCCTTGACAGAACCGCGTACGTTTGGAAAACCATTGCATTCTGCCACCGTGAAATGATCGATTAGAAGTGAAAAGACAAATAAAGGAAACAATGATGAACAGTGTAAGTGTGTCGAGATTTGACATCATGTGGAGATGGAAAATCGTTGCTGAATCTTTATGTCACAACATAGTAAAACCGTAGATAGTTGTCTAAATTGTTCACTGTCTTGAAAATTTACTTCAATATTGACCCAGTTGGATAAACATTCTGATTCACACAATCCGAAGCCGAAAATTTAGTTCAATATTGACCCAGTTGGATAAACATTGTGATTCACACGTCAAAAACCTAAACTCCTTATCTAATAATGATTATTGAATGATTCAAGAGGAGAAGGAAAAGGAAAATGATTCATGTACAATTCTATCTCTATCGGAAAGCAAGATTGTTATAATTATAAAATTAAAAGCCGTGGGAAAGTGAGTCTCAAAAGGAAATGAATTGCGGGCTCGTGAATCTTTATATTCCTTAAAAAAGAAAAAAAAAAACACCAAGTGATATTATAGTATATTCCTCTGACCAGAGTTGTCGGTCATAGGTTTTTATCCTATTTCTGTGATCGGAATAAGAGAAGTTGGAATCCTACGGCGTACCAAAACTGTAAAATTGAAAACTACATTAATTCCACTGCAATTTATGAGCATCTGAATGAAATTTTATGCGCGTAAAAGAGAGAAAAACAGAGTAGAGAAAGTTGATGAATGAGATAAAAGAAAAAAAAAAAACCTGAAAAGTAACGGTGGCTAATGGTGCGGCCATGCCACGGTACAAAGAACATGTTCCTTCCCTTAACACCATGTGCTTAAAGATGGTGACAGCAGAGCCATTTTTTGTGTTCTGTAATTTGATTCGGAGAGTGTCAAGTGGATAACCTGCAAATATACCTGCGATGCCTCCGAAGCCACCTGCTACAAACTCTCTTCCCGAACTGCTTGCAAGAAATTCTGACCAAAATTCCATGATCTTCTCCTCTCATTCCTCAAATCACGTTCTCAAAACCACGTAGCCACTTCCGAATGAAACAACATTAAATAATACTACTAAACTATTCTGGTTTTGTGTTTGAGGTATGTCTAAAGCTCGATTTTTTCTTTGGTTTGGCAAACCCGAAATATGTAATCAAGTTTGTGATGGGAACTTTTTCACCTTCTTATTCTTGTGAGATGGAAAAGTAACAGAGAACTTGGACCTCACCTTTGAGCAGAGACCAAAACAAATGCCACCGGTGACAACTTTGTTTGCTATTTTTGTAGGGCAAGAAAAGTGTCCAACCAATCAATCTACGCACGTTACCAATACGTATTTTACACGTGGAAAAAATTTAATCGTGGCCATGTTCGCCAACTTTTTGAAATTGTTTATTGATCATTGAGGAAATTTAGTTTTTGGGGTGATTCAAGTTATTAAGCAAATACCAATGCATTAATCTCGCGTGCAACTTCTAGAATCTAGTGCATGTTCCATGAACGCAGCCTTCTCTGAAAATTTGAATCCACTACGAAGAAGAGCACAATCTGATCGACAGCATAAAAATTGTTAAACTCAGCATCTACTGTGGAATGTGCATTAAGTCGGTTATGTGTAACCAAAATTATACTAAATAATTAAATTTTGACAATTTTGTCAAATGAGTTATCATCTTTTAAATAACTTTTATTTTTTATTTTTTATTTTTTTATTTTTTTATATTTTAAATCTATTCAAAATATATTAATTCATGGTAAGAAAAAATTATAAAAAAATTAATTGTTATGTATCATTATCATAGATAATATGGTTATGTTATGATCGATTATTGTATTTCAGAAATTGCTCATTTTTAAAGTTTAAAATTCTATCATGGTTTTTTTTTTAAATATTTTAAAAATTTAATTTAAATATATTTTTTTCTGGATTCAGATTTTAAATAATGCAGAATTTATATACAAAAAGAAATTTCAATCAAAGTTAAATATAATTTATTTCATCTTTTCAGTTGGGAGAAATAAGACAATGTTATAACTTTTTGGTTTATTTTTCTTATTTTAAACTTTAACATATTTTTATCTTTAAATTTTATATATCTAATTTTGATGGGAATGAAACTCTTTATTTTAGCTATAATTTTAATTATTAGATTATACACTTACACTTAGGTTAAACATTATAGTTACAGCATAATTTTTTTTAATCAATAGTGAATGTGTTCAGACATTGTAATTTAATTATAACTTAATTTATGAGATCGACAAAAAATTTACCTCTTAAATAGTTAGCTTTAAAAGAAGTTGAATAAAGTTTATAAAACATTTTGAAAAAAACATTTTATAATAAGATGCCTATTAGATACAAAGAATAATAAATGAATCACAAAGTATCACAATTTGTTACTTAATCTTATGTTGTATATGCAAACCACTTTTGATTATCTTTTTATTTTTACCCCTTAGATAAACCACTTTTAACTTTCTAAAGTTTTATAAATTTGTTACTTACTTATGGCTTAATCTAAAAGTTGTCTATAGATATATTACACGAAAAACTCTAAATCGTTAGAACATGATCTACACACTTGTAAGAAAGATTATTCCATCTCTATGTATATAGTAAAGTAGACAATATATTAATATTGCATTAAGAAACTTTACACACACTTTTGCATGCAAAATAATAAGTTCACACTAAAAAGATTTTATCTACGAACAAAATTTATATGTAATATCTAAAATTTATATCTAATTAGATATTATTTACGGATTACATAGGAAAACAAATATACAGGTAAATTCGACTTTGGAAAATATACATTTAAAAAAAAATTATATATAACTTTACATACAAATTTTTTGATAAGTATTAGAATTTGTATGTAAATTACACATATATTATTTTGTATGTAATTTAAGAGATGTTCAAAATGGACTGAACGAACACGAGAAGGATTCGATAAAAGTTTTGTTATACTTTTGTTATACTTTTGAAAAAAGTTTAATTAAAATTAATATGTAAAATTTGTATGAAAGTTATATTTTTATTTATATACGAATTTTACAAGACGAGAGAATAACTTATTTATTATTATATATGAAAATAATTTGTAGATAATCAGACTTTTTATGTGGAATAAAACGTGTATGTAAAGCTTAATTTATATACAAATTTTAAATTTTAATCTGTAATTATAGAATTATCTATAGGTAATTTTGATTTTTTTTTAGTATCACTTGTAATGACTTAGACTTAGTAGTCATTTTTAAATGTGAATGTTTTTTTATATGTGTATAGTAAAAGAATGTTGGAACTTGAGTGCAGATAATTTGTTCTTCTGTCAACGCTTTACCATATAATTATCTTTTATTTAACTTTTTTTTTTAAATTTAATTTGGTATTTTTAAGATAACTTTTTTTTTTTGGAAATTCCTTCACAATACTCACACCAAATTAAACATACAATCTAAGAGAGCATCGATAAAGTTTGTGAAAATTTTTACTTAAAACATAGATAATGAAATTAGCCAGACGTTTTATACTTCTTAAGTTTTTCAATTTTCTTTTTTGTGTAGACATAATTACTTTATAAAATTAAAAATAATATTTTAATTTATTTTGTTGACAATATTTCATAAAAATACATGAATTTAAAGAATAATACAATTTTAATACAATTTATATTTTCTTAACCCAAAACGAGGGGACGGACACCTTTATCGTACCATCACTTCTCACCACACCATCTTGTCTAATTTTTTCAACCAAAACGTGAATAATAACTCAAATTTCTCTGCTTCTTTTTATTTATTTTTTTCATCCGTGGATCTAAAGAAAACAAAAGAGAAACACAAGTGTCATTCTTGCCGGAAAAAAAAAACTTAAAGTGATCCATTTTGTGTGATTAAAAACAAATAAATTAATATAATTTGGTGGAAGAAATTATAATAAATTATATATATTTTTCTTTATTAAATAGAAATTGGGGGAAAATAGAGAAAAATGTAAAATAGGTCGAGCCACGAAAACCGACTTAACGTTATTGAAAAGAGGAAATAGGAGGCGGAGAAAGAGAGAGAGAAAGAAGGGAAGGATTTGGATTAGGTGTTGCGCAGCCGCAGACATGGCCATGGCTTTGGTCAGCCTCAACACCCTTCTCACACCGCCTTCTTCTTCTTCTTCTTCTTCGGCTTCGTCTTCTTCATCGTTTTCTTCTCCTAAACCTTCTTCTTCTTCTTCTAACTTTGCATCACCTTTCATAGTTGGTTTTCGCTCTCTCACACCAGTTCCTCGCTTTCGGAGGCACCTCGTACGTATGGCTCCCGAAGAGGAAAAAATGACTCGCCGTTCACCTCTCGATTTCCCAATCGTAGGTTTTTTCTAACGATGTCAATTCTATTTTTTCTTTTATGTTTATTTTCAAAACAAAAAAAATCTGTTATCGGCTGCGAATTTGGATTAGGGCAGTGTATCTAGCGTTAACAGTGTAAACTTTCAATTCATGTACTCTGAAATCTGTATTGCTTCGATTCTTCCTTGGAGGATAAATTATATACTTCTAAGTGCAACTCCTTGCTTCTAATCGAACTCAATTAGTCTTGGTTCCGGATAGATGCGATGTTAGTTTCTCGAAAATTTTCAAAGTGCCAAATCATATCTTCGATTGAGAAGCTAATGGTTGAAATTGTTTTGCAAATAATGTCATGTGTGATAAAATTTGTATGTTGTGTACTTAAGAGATGGCAATCTTATATTTGTTGGTGAATTAGGGCTAATTTGGCAAGTGCCGCTATTTTCTGATGCATACCTTAAGTAAATGCTGTATATGATGTTTCACAGTAAGCGCCGCCTTTACACGTATATCTTCGAATGAAGATATATAGAGGGCATTAAGGACTTTGTCTAGGTAGTGAACAATTGTCACACTCCTCTTTCTGGAGTTTGTTTTGTGCCTTTTGAGAGTATATTCAGATTCGAGTAATGTTAGGTTTTGTAGGATTTTTAACCCTCTTTTTTTCTTTTTTTTTCTGAATTTGTGGGCACTTGATGCATATGGTGATAGTTTTGTAATATGCTGACAGGAGTGGGAGAGGCCTAAGCCTGGACGAAGACCAGATATATTCCCTCAGTTTAGTCCTATGAAGACACCTTTGCCGCCTCCAATGCCTGCAGATCCACCAGAAGAGGATGAAGAGGAGGAAGAAAAGAAAGAGGAAGAGGAAGAGCCTGAAAAGGAGGAGCCAGATAAGCCAGAAAAACCAGAAAAACCAGAGAAGCCAATCGGGTATATATAAATAACTAGTCATGATTTCTCCAGTTATTCTTGATATGTCAAAGCGGACTGCAGAATGCTCAAGTTAATGTAGGGTATTACATGAATGCCTATAGCATTAGATGTTTTAGCGTTCTTCAAGTATTTCTAGACGCCATGTGTCCTTATATGAGTTAGGTCATGCAAGTGCTTTCAACACCCAGAAATAAGAAACAACAATTTTGTGCTACGGATATATTTTTAGGCAGTATTTCCTTGATCCATTCTTTTGCACCTATACCATCATTTTGGTGGACTTGATTTTTTGTTTAAAGCAACTTTGGATTTGATCGAGTTATTCATCATGCATTGATTGGAAGATGGAGTTTTTTTTAAAGGAGATTTTAAGCTACCCTAGATGATAATCACATATTACATTATTTCCTTTGAGTGATTAGGTCATCTGGTTAATGATTAGCATTAATATCAAAGAGTTAATTAAATCGGTTGAGTGGTTAAATTGACGATTGGTGTAATGCATATTCGGTAAGAAAGCCTGCCAGATTTCACTTGGTGCAACCGTTGTTTTTGTGTTTCCAGATGAAACCTGGCTCTGGTTTTTTTGCAGGCGAATTCAGTTGTAAGCATAATATTTTTCTGAAATGGCGTGTGATGGAAATTTGAAAAATTGTTTGTGGCAAGAGTTATGGCAAAGTAACTCGCTAACAAGAGTTGGTTTCAGCTGTCTTTGTCTATCATCCACATTTTTATCTTTGTCAGTCTACTCTTCCATTTCTACCAACTAGGTCAGGTGTTTAGAACTTAACCACAACAATTAAAAAATAATAAGTGAAATCTGATTGAAAAATTGTTAATTAAAATTGAATGGATCGGTTTGATTTTTGTTTTCTTAAAACCGAATGGACCGAATGGTTCTTTTATAGTGACACTTCCGAATTGATAGCATGAATAAGTTAAAATCTATAATAATATATAAAGGGGATTTTTCTTTTTGTGTCCATTTTTCAAAATACCGATTTTACCCTTTAAATATAATAATTTATTAAATTTTTAAAAATTGACCATTATTTTTACAA
>Ga0099823_1002196_pt1 | contig 17373 bp, 7 predicted proteins | sample CowpearedBW_FD_76831 | JGI IMG/M metagenome (GOLD analysis project Ga0099823, IMG submission 76831) | Root nodule microbial communities of legume samples collected from California, USA - Cow pea red BW | ecosystem: Host-associated > Plants > Roots > Nodule | place: USA: California | collected...
ATTACTTGTCATTTTTATTTGTTTTGTTGTTAATGTATATCTTTATATATAATTATAGATTATTATAGTTGACATTAGCCTTATTAACATTAATATTAATATTTATAGCATAAATATTATTATTATTATTGGTATCATTATTATTTTTATTATTATTATTACTATTCATAATGGTGTTATTATTATAAGTGTGCTTTTTTTAATTATAGAAAACATTGTTATACTAAATACTTTTTCTAAATAGAGTTTTAATCTTTTAAAATTTTAAAATTTAAAATTTATATTAATATTATTATTAGTATTTTTAATGGTTCAATAAATATAATAACAATTATATTATTATTCTAAAAAAATTTAAAATAAATAAATAAATAAATAAATGCTCGTACCGATCATAGACTATTATAATAATTTCGTAAAATCAATTAACTATATTATATTGTGATATCAATTCTATTTATTATATTTAAAACTGAAATTATTATTGCATCACTTATATTTACTATTTTATTACTTTAATAACAACATTTACAACAATATAACTTAGTTTTCATAATATTTCATTACATAATACTTTTACTATTTTACTATTTTAATATACAAAATAAAACAAATACGCCCCGTGCGTACGCACGGGTCAATATACTAGTTCTTTATTAAATTTTTTAAAATTAATAATTATTTTTACCTATTTTTTATAAAAATGTTTATCTTTTCTTCTTCTTCTTTCTTATTCATCAACAATTAATTTATCTATTCATTTCACTTTATTTTTAATAAATATAAATTTATTTTATATATTAACTTAATAACATTAGATTATTATCTCCTACTAACATACTATCATTCATATTTAAAAAATACGTACACACAAGCACAATCAAACTTGTGTAGGGTAGTATTTAGGAATAATAATAAGATGGATAGAATCACTCGATACGAATATTTTCGTCAAAATAAAAATAAGTCTATAAAATATTCATAAAGACCCGTTTATCTCTCATCCTTATATATTTATATTCATTTTTCTAAAATGTATTCAATTACTAACAAATTCTTGTCACTCATTTTGTTTATGGTTACTTAAATGTTAAATATCATAAAAAATTTGTGAAATAGTAAGAAACCAAATTAAAATATATGTATTAAGTTTTACTAAATAAATATAGTCACACTTTTGATTTTAAAAAATAAAATGTACATCGTAAATCATTTTCAAATATGAATATATACATCATAAATATAGATTAAAGTTACTTAAATTTTGCGTACATAAATAATGAATATGAAAAAGTGAAAGAATTTAATCTTTTAAGAATTTATGCTAAAAGCTAATCTTTAATTTTCACATTATTAAACATTTATTTTACTAATCATATGTTAAATATTTAATTAAGAGTTCACAAAATGTGAAAAGTATTTTTATGGTGCAATATTTAAAATTTGATTAAATTACTCTTTTTATTTCTATTTGTCAAGTAAAAAATAAATAAATAAAAAATAAAAAAATTTAAAAAAATTAAAAATTGATATATAATATTAAATTTAATGCTGTCTGGTCAAAATTTACAACAAATACCAAATAAAATTATTTTTAAAAAATTAAAAATTAAATTAAGATAAAAAAAACTTAAAAACTAAACTGATATTATTTCATATAGAGATTAAAAAAGTAATTTAATCTTAAAAATTCGATCAACAAAAGATGAACAGAAAATAAGGGTATGGCGACGCGGGAGCGGCCAAACAGATCCTGAAGCAAACCCGCGTTTCCATATTTACCCTCACAACAACCCCAAATTACAATTATCGCATTCATTCACCTCATCGCTTCAACCCGATCTAATTTCTACACCGCCGTCCATGATCGATCACCGTTAGCCTCGTCATCCTCGCTTTGCGAAGTTTCGGTGTCGTCGTTACGTTTGTAGGAATAAAACGACGGCGACGACGGTGAAACGCTGCGTTGCGTGAAACGATAAGAGAAACCGATGAGGTCCTCTTCTTCGGATAGGATCAGCATCGCTGCCAGTGCTCAGAGACTCGATGTCGATAACCGAATCGCGCTCCGATTCTACTACCGCATCGCCGATAACATCCTCCGACAGGTCCTTTTCTTCGTCTTCCTGCTATTTCAATGTGGCGTCCGGGAATTGGGGCGGAGAATCCTAGGTTTAGATAGGCAGCGTCTAGTTGAGAACTTGGTTTTGTTTTCTTAGAAATATATAACAATTTTATTTTTCATAACTATATGCTTTCATTTCAATTCATAGATTTATTGTTCGCTGATCGGGGAGAGAGGATAATAGGTTTACTGAGAAGTGTAATTTATATTACTGAATGTGGTGCAATATTTTTTGGGATAGAGGTAGTGATTTTTATATTTGATAAAAAGGAGTAGCATTTTTTTTCGTTTGGGATTCTGTGTAAAATGTCGTTGTAATATTTTAGAAGTACCTATGGAAGAGATTCAATGCATCAGAATAATAGCAGGAGTTAAAAGGGGGTATTTTTTGTCGTCCCCTTACTCATGAGAGTATCATTTATATGTAAAACCATATAACATGGGTTTATTCCCTTGATTTATTTGACTCTACTAATTGCATACAAAGCTGGCAAATGGGCTATATTCTAGAGCGTACCACTTTTGTATGCACAAGAATTGAACTTAACTAGGGCTTGCACAAAAAGCTTTCAATTTTACAAAATATTTCTAATTATTTAAAGATCATTGTTTAATCATGAAATACATTGTTAGATTTGAATGTGTAATGCGGGCATATTAGGTTTGTTCATCAACTTTAGTTAGAATTTAGAATGTGCCACGGGATAGTGAATGCGGTAATGTTAGAGTGATATGAAAAGTGACGTGCATGAATTTAACTGTCTGGTTTCATCTTTGCCTTTTCCTTGCACTAATGTCGCTGGTGATTGACTTTTGCTTTGTCTCGGCGTAGAGTGTGCTTTTACTCATATAGCTTGTGTTAAAATATTTTTTTTCCATCCTGGATTTTACGGTCATGCTTTATATTTTTATTGATTTGTGTGTTCATGATGTGTTCTTGACTGTTTAGTTGCACTACCTAACCTTCAAGCTTAAACTATTGGTTTTAACTTTGCAGGCTGACATCTTCCGCGCTGAGAAGAATATTATTGACCTCTATGTGATGCTTTTAAGATTTTCTAGGTAAAGCATTTTGTATCAATATTTGCATGTAGTATTTTTCCGTTAGTTGAACTGTTTAAAACATCGGCATTTTATTGTATTTGTTACTTTGTTGTTGAATTGCATTGCGTTGAGGGATCTATCCTTTTGTTTCGTCTGGTTTTAGTTTGGTGTCTGAGACAATACCACGTCACCGAGATTATAGATCATCTCCACAAAGGCAGAAAGAATCATTGAAAAAGGTTAATTGTTGACACTCTTCTCCGAATGAAATTTGTTATATAAAATCCTGAGTTTAATCTGATTTACAATTTCTTGGCATAGAAATTGTTAATTTCTTTGAATGAACTGGAGAAATTGAAACCAGTGGTCCAACAGAAGATCAATGAGCTTAACAACAATCTCGCATACCAACAAAATGGGCGTGGAAATTTTAGTTCAAATAATTCACTGGATTTTTCTCCCATGAAAAAGCAAACATCAGCTAGTTATGGCCAAATAAAGGTAAAATTTGTTGGATAAGAATTCACTCAAACTAAGGTTGTCATTCATTAGTAATAATCTTTCCCTAAAATAAAATCTTTTATGTTTTTCTGCCCCTTCTGAAAAGAAGTCTAGCATCCATCTATTATTGTATATTTGACCAGGCAGCTAGACCTACTAGAACTGGGGAGCTTTTTTACCAAGGATCTAGGACCCAACAATTCTCTTATGCCAGGCCTGTGGAAGAGCATGTACGAAGACTGTAAGTATTGGAATAAACAATTATGTATAAAGGACTTCTTAATGGTGGTGGTAATATTGTGACAAGTATTGCTTGTACATGTCAGTTTCTTTTTTCACAGGAATAAAGTTAAGTGAAAGGAAACTGTCCTTCATCTTTTGTTTGCTTTCTAGTATCATGAAAAAACTTGTTTGAAAGTCAAATGCTAGATGGTCTTCACTGTGCATTTTCAGTAGTGTGATTTTCTATTTATCTAAAGTTTTGTTATGCAAGTAATTCAATTTTAGTTGTTTCTTTTACATTATCGTGTTACATTTTAATATAAAATTTGACCCAGTTAAGTTAGCAGAGATTACACAGTTATTACATTTCCTTTTCCTGTCTTATAACCTGCTGCTGGTTGAAATACAATTTATCTTTGTTGAAAACTGGACAGAGTATTGGAGTTGTATTGCAGATACATTACGAAATTTTAGGATGTTGCTGGATATGATTTCCTGTTTCTGAATCTCACTAGAAAACCTTGAGAAAAGTTGTTAATAAAAAACTTAAAAAAGTTAAAGAAGAGAATTTACTATACTTTTAATAAATTAAAAAAATCATATACCAAATGATTGTGGAAATGTTAAATAATAGGAAATGGAAACAAATTTAAATCTTCAAGAACTAGCAGCCGGATACAGCAAGGTTTGATGACAGTTTTTGGTTTAAAAACTTGCTTTATTATATTTGATCTAGTAGCACTGCTTGAAATAAAAGTTTTAGTCTGTTGGCTTTTTAAATTAGTTCACAGATTACTCTGTCCTGCATTTTTTCTATATAAGAGGTCCCTTACATTTTTACTGAACTTCTATAGATCTCTAACTCTTCCACCTCCAAAGGAGGAAACTCTCTCTAGACATTCTATCCTTGGTCCCAATGGGTTAAAGGGGCAGTGGAGACCACCTTCCACTGATAAAAGGGTATGTTGTTTTGGATTTGTATGTTTTAATTCGATTTATTCGCTGATTGTCCTGACTTTTCTGTCTGGAGTGGATGTAGATTAGGTATCCAAGCAACATTGATCTGTCTCCTGTTGAATTGCCAAGGTTATTTCTTATTTTATGTTTCTATTGTGCTTTTCTTTATTGTTGGCTTTCCAAATTATTCTAAGAAAAGTGATTTGTATGTCATTGCTAACCTTTTTTGAAATGATGGAATTATATTTGAAGTCATCTTTTAAAAGGATTCATTTGGTTCATTAGAGTTCAATATTTTAAAATCCAAGATTGTTGTCCATGATGCTCCCAGAGCTGGTTTATCTATTTATTTTCATAATAATTATGTGATTATGTCCTTCCTACTTTTGGAACGTACAGCCTACAAAATCCTTCGGAACATGAATCTTTGAGTAAGAAAGATGATAGCATTGCGGAACACTATAAGTCAGATTTAGATTCACTTGTTACCCAAAGTGAGGACGTCCAACCCCAGCCTCAGCCTCAACTTCAGCATGATCAGGAACCTCCTTCTCTTATTTCGTTTGAAACAACAGAAATCACTCCTGAAATAGAGGTTATCAGGCAGCCTTCTCCTCCACCTGTACTTGCCGAGGTTCTAGATTTGGTCCCTGCAGCATCACCTTGTGTTCAGGAAGCAGGATGTAAGGCAGAGATTTCATCAACGGATAGTCGTGTTCATGCAGAGGCTCCTCTGCAACTGCACATTGTGAGTCAATAACACTTTCTTATTTATTTATTTTGTCTTAATTTTAGGTTGATGTTTCTGGGGGGAGGCATAGTTAAGTCCGTGTTGAGTATTTTTGTTTCTTCCGGTATACGTACAATTTCTAAATTATTTATCATGGAATGAAGTTTGACGTCTCTTTCTAATAATGGGTTCTGTTTCAGTCAACTTCTTTGATGGAGAGTTTTATGAAGCTTGCCAAGTCAAATACAAAAAAGAATTTAGAGACTTGTGGAGTCCTTGCCGGTTTGCTTGTAAGTGCTGCTCAGTTTTTTCGTTTGTCTTCTTTAGATAGAGCTACATGCAAAGGTAGATTCGAAAGGGTCTCGGAATCTCAGAATTGGATTATGGATTAACTAACTTAGAAATAGTATACGTATATAACTATATGTGTGTGTTTGTATGCGTATATAACACATTGCCCTAATAATCCCTGTATCCATATGTGTGTGTATGCATATATAACTATTTAGTGTGCGCTCATGTTCTTGTGTGAATACAATAACACTTCTCTTTTTACCTTTTCTATTTGTTATGGATCAACCCGATACATGCATGGTATTATATGTACTTGTTTGTAAAAATTTTCATAGTGTACTTGCGCTGCAATGGCTTAGTCTCTCTAGCCTTCAATATTTTATGCTCAACAGTTAAGATATTGATTGGAATCTTGTATAACACCTGATATGCAGAAAAACAGAAAATTTTATATTACCGCCCTTATAATCCCAAAGCAGGAGTCAACATCAGATTCTGTAAGATTTTCTTTCACCATAAATATTTTGGAGAATATGTATTACTATTATTCTTTAAACATTACATCTGTCATTGTTCTTCCTGAGCAGTGTCAGACTACAAATGAAGAGGAAATATTTGAAGTGCAGGATAAACGATCTCTTTTTCCCCTTGGGTGGATCCATGTGAGTTTCTAAACTGTGTTGGTAGAAACTAATTCAGGTGCCGGAAGATTGTTTTTCTTCTTACTTCCAAAAGTAGATGATGAATGATTATATAGAATAAAATTTGTCATTTTGTAAGCACGTTTTCATCTGGTGTATTGAAGAAATACAATTCTTATCCGCATTTCTTATATTTTTACTTTATTATTCTTCCATTGCTGTAACACTAAACTATATTATTCTGAATTGCCAGACACATCCTACACAATCTTGTTTCATGTCGTCAATTGATCTGCACACCCACTACTCCTATCAGGTGAGTTCATCTTTCAATTAATCTCCATAAACATTCTTTGCTTTGTCTTTGGACGTCTACTTGCTCTATTTAGTGAGAAAATGGTTGAAGTGAAAACTGAAAAACTACTAGTGATAGGAATATTTTATACTCTAGTATCTCTGAATTCTTATACTGTTTTGTATTATTGTAACTGGCCATCCTAGAGTCAGTTTTTTTTAACTTCATTTACCGACCATATTTATAATTCATGTGGAAAAGTTAAAATATATATGAAAAATGTTACTTCCAATCAATCTCATACATATGACATTGTTTCTTTCTTCTATTGTTTCTGTCAAAGATGGGCTATCCTTTCTGCATTTATTTATACTTTTATTAACATGTGCAAACTCTTGTTTCTTTAGATTATGCTGCCGGAATCTATTGCAATAGTCATGGCGCCAAAAGATAGTACAAGGTAAGATCACATGTCAGACGCGTTTTTGAAGAATTGGATGATAGAAAACATTTCAGTAACAGCATTAATGCTTTGGTCAAATTCTAAAAATGATCACAAATTTGCTATATAGACTTGACCTTATAAATTTAGGAAACCCAGAAGACGTAATAGAATCTGGAAAGGAGTCAAAAGTATTTTTTAGAATAATGTAACGTGTAATGTTCAGCAGAACTCAAATTCTATGATAGTTCCTAAAAATAGTTAATAATCCATGTTTCAAAAAGGAGTAAAATATTTTTGCATAGAAAAAAAAATACTTGAAAAGGATATAGTGACTTCCCTCTTTTTTGGCCCCCCCTTTGCCCCATAAAATATTTACGCAAGGTATTGAATTTCGGGCATTATTTCATCATAATTTGAATTTTTCGGTGTCTGAATATTAATGTGTTACCTGTGGTTGACATGTTTTTCCTACATAACTTTTTTGAATTTGAATGCACAGAAACCATGGCATTTTTCGGTTGACCAGCCCTGGTGGAATGTCTGTGATTAAACAATGTGATCAGCGTGGGTTTCATCCACACAGTCAACCTCCAGATGGTGGTCCTATTTACAAGACATGTACAGATGTATACATGAACCCAGATTTAAAATTTGATGTCATTGATCTTCGATAAGACTTATTTATGCCATCATTGTTTATACAAATAGGTTTTACTTTTACCATTAATTCACCAGCTGTGGCCATAAGGAATGTCCCGGCCGTGTTTGTAAAAAGAAATCTTGCTCGTTGGCTTTTTAATTTTTTGGGTAACACCTTTTTAACTTTGTATTGCTGTGCTGCATCCTACTACTGGTTGACTATGCTGTTTAATTAAAATGCATATACCGATTTGTATCAGATATCATAAGACCTGTTATTCATGACTTCATTGGCCTGTCATAATCATTATAAAGTAACCTAAGAATGATGCATCTTCTGCCTCCAATGCTTGATGCAATCTAAAACATAACATTCTGATAAATTGGAATGATAATCTTTCCTTTGCATTTTTCAGATTAATGATACCTTCTATTCGCTCACTTCCTCCTCACTCAACTTCACGCACTTTTATCAGTTTATATCTTAGTTTATTATTATTTGTAACTAAATTATCTTGTTCTTCGTTATTTATGTCTGGTTCTTATTCTCTATGCTCAGGTATATATATATACTTTAGATTTTCTAGTTTTGCACTGCTCTGAAAATGCATAAATTCTAGGACGTGGTTAAAAAAATATCAGCAACATCTTTGAGATTCAATACTATTTACAATTTGTTTAATTATTCTAGGGTTATTAAGGAGAGCATGTGTTAAAGTGCAACCGTTTGAACTGATTGTTATTTGAAGCAGAAAGAAATAAAAAAGCCAATTTATTTTTAAAAGATTATTCGGCTAATTGGATGGGGTGCTTATTTTTATTTTTCATACGACTCCACTAATGAATATGAAGGGGTATTAATTTTTTTTTAATGATTTACTTTTATTTATTTTACTTTCTGAATATAAAGAAATATATTTCGATTTATTTAATTGGAAATATTAAATAAGGTAGTCAATTCGTGGGTAAAAATTGAATACTACGTTTAAAGGAATATTTATAAATTTCAATTTCTATAAAAATATCTATAATACATTTATTTCGGTACGGACATGTCTGTTTCGCTCTCTGATCCAAGTCCTCAAAGTTTATAGCAGTTAGATTCACATACAGATCTTTCTATTCATTCCTGTCTAATCCAACCCGATTTCTGTCTAATCTGACCCAATTTGCTTTCTGAAAATTATATTTTTTTAATTTTTTATTTTTCATGTCTTGAAATTATGTTTTTGTTTTTATTTTTGTTAAATTTTAATTATATTTTCTTAAAAAAATATAATTTGTAATTACAAGGTTTTGTGCTAAAAGTTTAAATGAGTATACGATATTTTTCTTAAATTGCTTAAAAAATACAATAAAAAGGATAAAAAGTAATATTGTAGTAAATTGTCCAATTATAAAACAGAACTTGCACTTTCATCTCATTAATTTTCATTTTAATAAATATATTATAATTTTTGAGATAAAACTTTAAATTTATTTATAAAACAAGACTAATTATACGTAAAATAAGAAGTTATATGATTATGGTCATTTTTCTTATGCCTCAGTAAATAAAAGTAATATGAACATTATATATTCAACTAATCTAATAAGCTAAATAATAAGATATAAAAATTAAAACATTAAATTTAACTTATATTGTATTGATTAAATTAGATTTCAACCTAATTCGCTTTATGCTGATTCCTACTTTTGTTGATGCACACAATGAATGCATCCAAACAATAGAATATTGAATTCGTCTTTGCCACTTTCAACAAAAAGAAAAATATGGAGAAGGAAATTAAAGTGACAAAGGAAGAAAAGAAAAACAAATCAAAGACTATAGAGATTAAAAGAATTTGAGTGAGATTAGCAAAGAAAATATCAAGAAATCTGTTTTGGAGATTTTAAATTTTCCGTTGCTAAAGATTGTCTCGAAAAAGACGGAAGCTATTTTTTAATAAGATTATCTGTACTTAAAAGTTTTTTCTTTTAATAAGATACCACTTTTTAAGTCAAAGATTATTTATTAATTGTTTTTTTTTCTGTTTTTTCTGCTTAACCTTTAAAATATACTGAAATTAACATATTAAAAAGAAATTTAATATATTTAAAAATATTAAAATAAACATCCATCTGCATATTTTAAAATTCAACAGAAAAATATCATAAATTGAGAATTTTTTTTTTCTTCACACATGAGAAGGCATATTAATGAGCACCACCATCGCCACCTACATAGGTGAATTATTATTCTACCCGAATGATCCATTTGCTATGATTTTGGGTGGAATAAAGCAATAAGAGCCAAGTGTGTATATGGATTTGTGAACTATGATGAGAATAGGTCTAAGTCTGAGTCCTAAAGTTGATGGCATTTTTAGTTGATATCATACTTTTGGTTACATCCATTACATCTTTTGTTGCACCAAACAACTGTTTCTGGTTATGCCACTTCTTCACCAATTGATGCTTCTGGGGGTCCTTCAAATAGTGGTTGGGGTAGGGTCCCATGTTGTGGCTAGTATTTCACCATCCCAAATAAGGATTCAAGGACTATTTTGTCATCAACCTTATCACTTTATTCATTTTTCCAATTTGGGACATTACTCACATGCCAACTTCACAAACAAAATGGGGTATTTGTTTTAGTGAAATCAAGAATATGGTAATTGTGTGGTGGAGACTTTGCCTCCTCCATTCTCATATGTCACCCCCACAACCCATACCTTGTAGAGCATACGTGCCCATCAAGGACTCCAAAACCTATATTATTTTTAGGAGGGTCAAAGTGAACCAATTCAGCTCATTTCGGTGAATTTATCACGAATTTAGTTAAAAATTGGTCAACTCAACTTAATTCACCTTTTGGTGAGTTATAAATTTTATAGGGTTAAATATATTTTTGATCTCTTAACTTTTAGTAAATCTTGGAATTAGTCTATTTCGAAACTTTAGACCAATTTAGTCATTCATCTTTCAAAATACGTGGATTTTTTCAACCTAGGTTGAACTCGTTTAACTTGTAGGTTAAGTGAGTCGGGTTTAGTCCAACCCACTTTTACAAAAAATAAAATTTTCTCAACTGAATCCATCTTGAATCTGTAGTGAGCTAGATCGACTTACAAGTTCGAACCCAATTTCACTTTATAAATTTATCATAAGAAAAAGTTGAAATGTTATCAATTAAAGTTACACAAATATACAATGATAATCAAGTGTGAGTGCAACTTTTATTTAAATAGAAATGAGGAAGTTAAACATTTTATGGAGAAAAAAATTTATTGATATGATCTCATATCCATTAAGATAATCATATTAGAATCAATTACCACATCAAAGGTATAATTTATTTTGAAGCTTGAAACTTTCATTACTATATAATCTTTAAAAGATATTTCGAATAGTTGAAAAAAAATAGTGTATTTGAATTCTTCTCGATCTCAATTAATAAATCATGTAGGTAGGAACAACTCAAAAGTTTGAAACAAACTTAAAAATGAAACAAACATAAAATAATTAATACTAAAACAAATATTTTTGAAGTCTATTTTGAGACCTAAACCAAGACTTTACCTGTTTGATTCTTTAGCCAACCCTGCATGTGAAATTATTAATGTATTGAAATACTTATAAACTCATAATCTTAATGTATTTAACAACTTATACAAAATATAATTTTGATCAAACCACCTTTTGTCAAAAATTTATTAGGTAAACTTTCATTTGTGGATAGCATTTTATTTTATTTGCATGTTCAGAAATTGAATTTTAGGTATTTAATGAAAAGTACAATAGCGATTTATGTGAGTTTTTGGGTACTCATACCTACATTTTGCCATTGATAGAAAGAAGGTATGGATCTTTCCCAAATATAACATTGCCGGCCTTTTAATATTTACACTATAAACAATAATATAAAAGTCTCTCTCATTCATTTATCAAACCAATTCACACAACAATTACTCTTTAATATTCATCATTTATTGTCGACTCAATTGTCAAACTATTTATATATATAATAAATACAGATCTCAAAAATGATCTTCTGTAAGTAAATTTTTTCTCAATTTCTACTTATAACTCGAAAATTAACTTTTGTGATTGGAGCACAACTTTTTTGAAGACTCTTTCTAATAAAAGCAAATAAATATAACATTTTTGTTAGAACAACTTTTCTCAACTATTGTTGAATATTGCATATGGCAAGTTCTTTCTTTTCAATTCTTTTACTAGTTATAGAAAAGGACCCAAATTTCAAAGATTTTGAAGTAAGGAAAGTTTATTAATTAATTCGATTTGTTTATTTCCTTGAAACTCTAACTTCTCATGTTTCAACAAATCAAGCAGATTCTTCTTTACTTTTAAAGTTAACGATGATAATTGCTGCCTCAAAATTGATGATAAGAGGCAAGAGGATAAAAATTAGGATTATGTTGTTGGGGTTTGAGTTTCTCATTTTCTCACGTACTTATTACAATTAATTTTTCCTTTACATTTTGTTTGTCGTTCTTTTCTTTTTAATAGCATTTATCTTTTAATTTTTAGTAAATTTTGAAATTAGTTTATTTTAAAATTTTGAATTAATTTAGTTACATCTTTCAAAATACGTTGATTTAGTCATTTTAATTAAATTTTGTTAAATTTATTTGACATTTCAAACGCGTTTCATAATAGTATTTGATTTAACGTTAAAACGAAAATGTATCAAATAGTACAAACAACTTAAATACAACCTAATTATATTTAACCATTTTTTTCTATTTTTCTTTTCTTTTTATTTTATTTTTACTTTGTACTAGTTTCTTAAGTTATAAAGTGATGCGTGTCAAAAATTGTTGGATAGAAAAATATGAACTTAGGTTCGTTTTTTGAACGAGTGCATATCCTCTTCAATACCAATTTTCAGTAAAAAAAATTAGAATACACAAAATAACTAAATATCATAAAAAGTTAGCACGTTTCTTCTAGAAAAGGATCTATACACTCTTTTTGAAATATAAAAAATAAAATAAAATAAAAAAGTACGAGAAAGAAAAGGACAGCTGCTATAAATGTGATGTGAAATAAAAGAATAAATTACATTATGAGATGAAAATAATTTAGAAAAATAAGTGACCAAAAAAGAAAGAACACATCTTAAAAATAAGCGATACATATAATGAATGATGTATGTAAAATAAAAATAAAAACAAGAAAAATATGTTTCTATGACTATATTTATTTTGAGTACTTAATTTTTTTTAAACAGGGTATTTAATAAATTACAAAATTGTGGTTTAGTTCTTGAAAATATGTTTATTGGCATTTTTCCGGTTTTGATTGTTTTTAATAATTTCTTAAATATTTTTAAACTGTTCTTTTGGTCAATTTATTTTGTATCATAAATGTTGACAAGTTTTTTTATTTATTTATGACATTGTATTTTGTTAGTATAATTAGTAATATATATATATATATATATATATATATATATATATATATAATAGAGTTTAAATGCACAATGATCTCACCCGATAATTGAAGTTGAGTTAACAATATTCCATCCTAAATCAACAAAAAAGAAGAAATATAAATTTGTGAAAAGAGAATATGAAAAGTTTTAAAACTTACCTTAAAATTTAAAACTATATTTTAAATAATTTCATTACTCTAACAAAATATAAAATGTCATTTTTTGTAAGTTATCCAAACAAAATATTCTATTATAAAATATTTATCCAAGTAATTCAAGAATAACAACAACAAGAACACAATTCTGAAAATTAAACAATTTAGATTTTCTGATTAATTTATTTTGTGCTATTAATTTTTTTGTCTCTTTAAGATAAATTAATAGATATCAATTTTAATATACATCAGCATATTATTAATTTTCATTAGAAGACGTTTAAGAAAAAGGTGTTAATTAAGTGGATGGTACCCACTTTTATTTAGATGTGTTAGTTTGGTACTCATTTTTACAAATTTGTCAATTGAGTTCAAACTTTTGAAATGATACTTTAATTAGGTCATTTTCAGCAAAAAATTATTATCACTGTTAACCGTATTAATATTTAAAATGACTTACAAAATTAAGTATTGATATTTATATTAAAATTTAGTGGTAAAAGTCATGAATTTAGTGGTAAAGACACTTTTTCAAAAATTATGACTAGATTGACACATTTTAGAAAACAGATACCAAACTGACACATGTGAACGAAAATAGGTACTATTCAACTAATTGAACCTTGAAAAAAGAAATAGATGAGCACTCGAAACAAAGCATCACCCTACCATATATGTACAATCGTAACAGTATAATTCAACAGAGAAGATTGCAGTTCAATCTGCAAAAATCATTTGATCATTTAATCCCTTTTTCATTTTGTTATGCAACATGCTAATGAACAAAAGTGTACTTTTTGAAAAGAAATCATCCTTATTTATAAGAAACAAAATCTGGTGAAACATGAACATAATCGTGATTTGGAATGTGTATTTGGCAGAACCTTTCTTTCTAATTGGTTTCTGATGGCATGGTTGTTTAAATTAGAGACGAGACAAGGTCCCTTTATCTTATATATAATATGATATAATAAGGGAAAAAGAAGAAAAGGCTTAATCAGTGGTTAGAATGAGAACCCCCAAAGTCTATATCTTACACATCAAGTTTTTTAGGTTGCCTGTTTTATAGACAAACACTCCAAACATTGTTCCTTCAATTCAGCAGAATTACATTCTGATTGGAGTCACTTTCCTCTAATCAAGCTTCATCTTATCATCTTTTGTTTCAAAATAACACATTCGTGAATACAAATTTCAACTTACAAATCGATTTTTTTAAATCGATTTTTTTAAGTTGAGTTAAGTCGGAAAGTCTAATATTTTTATCAAACATCTTTTACAATTCCAATTTCTCAAAGATTTGTCTTTCTCCTTTGTTTCTATTCTCCAACAGTAATAGACAAAATCTTCTCTGATCTTTCCAACTTACACAGAATCTTTCTACTCCATCAAACTTGAATAAATGTTGATGACACTCCCTTTCTTTTTGTATCCCTCTAAATCTGAAACACTGTGAAAAAAAAGTGTTCTTTCTGAACTTCTGAATCAAAATCAACCACATATTTTCATTCCTTAAAGCCATTTTGTTTTTCTGTTCGCTCCGATTCTGTTTGGGTGTTGTCATGTGCTCAGAAACAAGTTCACCTCGTCTCTCTTTCTCTCATGATCTCTCTGAACTACAAGTTTCACCAATGAAACAAGATGTTACATTGTTGCATGACTCAAATTCTGATTTTGAGTTCAACACCAGCAGCACCAGCCTCGGGTTTGAATCATCTTCAGCAGATGAACTTTTCTCCAATGGGGTGATCCTTCCAATTCAGATGCAAGACAAAACCACTGCAAGAAAACTCACTCATCATTTGGAACATCCTCAACAACATCCTCACACAACAAAACTCCCTCCTCGTCCATGTTCCTCAGGTGTTGACAAAGTGAAGAAAGACACCATCAGAGAACTCCTGGATGTGACTCCTGATCATGAGAAGAAGCCTCATTCAAAGTCTTTCTGGGGATTCAACAGAAGTAAGAGTCTGAATCGTGATACGAAGAAGAACATGACATGTTCTATATCTCTTTTGTCAAGAAGCAACTCCACAGGTTCAGTGCCAAATCCAAAGAGGGTGAGTTCAAACAAGCATGCTTCTGCAGCTAAATCATCATCATCATCATCGTATTCATATTCTTCCTTAAATATGCATCCTATGCAAAAATCTCCTTCAGGTAAGGGTTATGGAGGATATTATCCCAACGGGCTTAGGATTAACCCTGTGTTGAATGTACCAACTCCTTGTGTTTCAAAGGGAAGTGCAAATCTCTTCAGTTTGGGTTCATTTTTACGCGTTGGGAAGGTTAAGAAGAGTAAGAAGTGATTTGTTCTTGTGTTTTCATCATAATCATCGTCATCATGTCTTGAAATCTTGGTTTATTTTATTATCATAGTCATTGTTTGCTATGATCAGCAAAGAAAGTGAGAGTTAATAAAAGGCTAATTACTGAATCGCATGATAATCAATGAAGTTGATTAAGCTATATGAAGATAATGATTAAACATTAGTATTAAAAACTGAAATAATATATTGTAACAGATCATGTATCAAATTTGGATTCTCTGCAGAATTGTTCATGTCTTCAAAATACACCCCTGAATGATGAAAGTTGATTTTAATATTTTAAAATATATTAACAAATTTTGAATATATCAACATTATTGTATTTTTAACGATCAGTAGTGGATAATATCAAAAAATCTAAATAATCTGGACTCAAATCAAATTTAGATTTTTAATTGAATTTTTATGTATTGTCTTTATATTAGAATTAAATTTGAATTTTCTACTGAATTTTTATGTGTTTTTATATATTGTTTTTAGACTCGAATCAAAATTTGAATTATGTGCTGAATTTTTATATGTGTTGTCGAGTTCGATTTGAGTCATAACCATGAAAATCCATCTCCAGTGTTTTGTCTTATTTTGTTTTCTGTGATTCCTCCCAACTCCTAAATATGAAACTTTTTTCCTTGGGGTGTTCATCGAGATAAGTACTGGTTTTCATTTGAGTAATATTTCCTGATCCATTTAACTACCATTTTGTCTTTAATTGCAAATGTATGACAACTGTGGTGACAGTTTCATGGGAAAACAAACAAATCATTGATGAAACATTGTGGAAAGTTTGGTTTCTGAATTGGCTTTTTCCTTCAACTCACCTAATCATCCTAATCCTTTTTGTTTATCTAACAAGACACATTTTTTTCTTCTCAGAGTTGATGTATTTAACATGCAAAAAATGAACCTTTCATGTTTTATGTATTATTGGGCAAAAAGAATTCTTGTCCAAAGTTCTCTGATTCCACTTGGAGAGGTTTCATCAGTTTTCTGGTTGTTGAACTTCTAATGAACTTTGTTTCACATTAGAAAAAGCTTAAAGTAAATTAACTAATGATCAAGTTTCACAAATGCACCCTCATAATTCATGGTGGTTTAGAAATATTGTATATTTATTTACTTTTACAAGTAAAGAAACTTCTATTCATTTACTTTTCTTTTTCCATAATGTGCGGGGTTTGGATTCCCAGAATAATTACTAACATTCATCAATTTGGACCTTTGTAATGAATTTTTTTGGTGGGTGCATTTGAAAAGGAAATTGAAGTCAACGGATTGGGGCATTCATGATTATATTAGGTAATAACAAACAAAGTGAATTATTAGGGTATTAATTATATGTTGAGAATATATGATTTTAATTTGAATTAGTTAATTTGTAGAAACTTTTGTAATATTACAAATTTTAGGATATTGTTACGATAAAATGAAGATATGATGTCGTAGAATTTAGATTTTCTGCTCGATATTTTTTGTTCTGTTTTATTACTAATAATACACTGATAACAGAAAAAAAAAAACCAATAAAAAATCTAAACTCGATGTTGTATTACCG